>OLRJ01001288.1_pt1 | contig 21789 bp, 15 predicted proteins | sample 1672741 | NCBI WGS metagenome assembly OLRJ01 (sample SAMEA3136719, study PRJEB25190) | human gut metagenome | biome: human gut; feature: human-associated habitat; material: faeces | place: Austria | collected 2013
GGGGGACCCCCCCGCGGCGCCCCCTTCTTTCTCCCCGTATCGTTCAGCCGAGGGCCCCGCGGGGCCCTTTTTCCATGCCGCGGGGGCTCGGGAGCCCGCGGCATGGACGGCTTTTCCGCGCCCGGCGATTCCCGTGCCCCGCGATCAAGAAGGGGCCCGTGCGGGCCTCTCTCGCAGCGCTGTCTACACTCCGCTGACTAGTTGCCCAGCAACCTCGCCAGCAGTTCGGCTTCTTCCTCCGGCCAATACCCTTCTTGAGTTTCGGCTCGGATTGCCTCGAGCGCTTCCTGCTTGGGGCAGGGGTCGGGCCCATATACAAGCTCTTCCAGCCTGTTGCACACAAGCGCGATGTTCACGCACTGAAGAACGTCGGGCGGAAGGTCCGTTGGGTAGTCGCTGCTCTTGAGTGTGCTGTGGTGATATCGGACGATTGCTTCGACCAGCTCGTCGTTCAACCCGCTGATAATCTCCAGACCGCGAATGGTGTGTTCGTTTAAATTGGGGTCGGTATCATCTTTATGGGCAATCTCGTCGCCGCATGCGATAAAGCCAATGTCTCTCAACATGATTCCTAGGCGCAGCTTTTCCGCGGCTTTATCGGTGACGGCGGAGACCATGGCCAGGTGTTCTGCAAGGTTGGCGCATCTTCTACTGCTTGCGACAGATCCTGGGCGTCTGTGTTCCAAGGCAGTCAAAAAAGCGGTGATCGCGCTGTTGAGCGGAATCATTTTAGAAGTGTCTTCACTTGCTGTGAGCAGGGCCTTTATCCTCATAATGAGTTCGACGTGCTTAAATGGCTTTGTCAAAAAGCCATTAGCTCCCGCCTCGATCGCCCTAAAGCGGTGCGAGTCCTCGTTGAGAACGGTGAGCATGAGGATTGGCAGGTTGCGGAATTGCGGCATTGAGCGCAAGCGTTCGCAAACTTGAAATCCGTTGAGACCGGGAAGCATGACATCAAGCAAGGCGAGATCTGGATTTTCACGTTCTGCAACTTCGAGAGCCTGCTCACCATCAACGGCCGAAACAACGTCGTACTTATAGTTCTTTAAGACCTCTGTGGTAAGAATCAAGCTCGGTGCGTCGTCCTCAACAACCAAGATTTTCTGCATTATCATCCTCCTTTGTTGTCTCGGCATCCATGGGCAAAATCATATGGACTGTGGTTCCCCCTCCGGCGGTATCTTCAATCCATACGCGTCCGTGATGCAGGGATACGATACTTCTTGTGATAGCAAGGCCAAGCCCGACGCCTTCGTATATGCGCGTATAGCTATTGTCGGCTTGCTCAAAGGCAAGGAATACCTGTTCCTTCATGTCATCTTCGATGCCGATGCCATTGTCGATAACCTTGATTTCAACCATGTCGCCCTTAGCCGAGCAGCAGGCGACTGTAATGGATCCGCCGTGCGGCGTGAACTTAATGGCATTGGCGATGAGATTGATGAGCACCTGGCGCATCTTGGACTCATCCCAGCGTACAGCCAAATTGCCGTTAGGAAGGGAGATGACCTCAGTCAGAGCCAGGTCTTTCTCATTTGCCTGGGGATGCATGGTTGCGGCAGTGTCTTCGATGAAGCGCTTGAGGTCGACATCGGTATACGTAACCTTGTTTTTATTAGTATCGATTCGTACAAGGTCAAGCAGGTCGTTGATCAATCCAAGCAGATGATTGCCGCTCTGGATGATGATGCCGACGTAATCATGCTGCTTCTCGTTCATCTTGCCGGCAAGTCCATCCTGAAGAAGCGATGAGAAGCCGATGATTGAGTTAAGGGGCGTTCTTAGCTCATGCGAGATATTTGCAAGGAATTGTGACTTATATTGGTTAGTCTCGCGCAGCTCTGCGATGGTGGTCACAAGCTCTTCGGTACGCTTGTCGACTTTTTCTTCGAGTCGCTGATTCTCGCGGGTCAAAGCGTCTGCCATGGCATACAGATCATCGGCTAATTCGGCAAATTCGCAAGGCAGAATCGCGCGGTTGCGAATGCTTTCAAGCTCCGGGAATTCTCCTGTCGAAACAGCCTTGGCGTTGGCCTCAAGACTTGCGATTGGCTTGGTGATGATGCGCGTGAGCACGTTTCCAATCAATGCCGCCGAAAAGAGAATGACAACAAAGGCAATTCCCAGTGTCGTGAGAAGTGATGTAGAGATTCCTGGAATGCTTGTAACGGGCATTCCTACGCCCAAGTTGGCGATGACGTCGCCGGCTTGGTTTTCCATCGATCCGGCAACGACGACTCCGACTTTTCCGTCATCCATCGTTACAACGCCGCGCCAAGTGTCACCATCGTTGACGGCATCGACGAGGCCCTGCATCTGTTGCGTACCGGCGGGATAGAAGAACGCGGAGTCTTCCGTCTGGATATTCGAGCAGATTCTCATGCCGTCGGAAGTGCCAATTGAGAGATACGCGTCGGATACGATGGACGAAAAATCGCTGAGCAGCTGTTGATTGTTGTTCAGAAGGTAACCTTCGACGATGGCTCCCATAAATGTGCCGTCTGGCGAGTAAATCGGGTATGCCACAATACGAACGTACGCGTCGTAAAGGGAATGCGTCTCATCGATGTGAATCTCGGCGTTCTCTTTGAATGAGGGGTAGCAAACAGAGAGCTCCTGTTTTGAGATGAGCTCCGTGCTGGTGATTGCATCCGTTTGCTTTCCCAAAGTATCGAGGAGTCCGGAGAGGGGCCATTCGGTTCCGGCGGGCTGCGCATTGCTCGCTAGCACGATGCCTTCGCTATCGACGGCGAGAGTGTAGGGGGTTCCCATATCGATGGGCGCACAGCGATCGAGCACCTTGGAGAGCTTCTTCTCATTTCTGTTGGCAAAGTAGCCATTGATGTCCTCATAGGAGAGGACTTCGCTAATGCGCAGAATCTCCGAGGTGTCTTTGAGCTCCATTCGGTCGTAGGCGGTTTGAAGCGCAACCTGAAGGCTGGAAACGGTATTGTCGACGGACGCGGACCTGAGAAGGACCGCGCCGACAATTGCAAAGAGGGCAAGCGCGACCGTCAGGACGAAGGCCATGCTTATGTTGATATAGGTTGAGATCTTCAGACGACGTTTCACAGGAGCTCCAACCCCAAAATCGCCAATTGGGTTCTATTGGTTAGGCCGGTCTTCTTCAGGATGTTTCCGATGTGCAATTTGACGGTATGCTCAGTGATAACAAGCTGATCGGCGATTTGTTGGTTGGAGAGGCCTGTGCAGACGAGTCGGAGCACCTCGCGCTCGCGTTTGGTAAGGCCCTCGAGTATCTCTGCCCGTTGTTCTTGATAGACGTGGTTACCGCTCTCGGGGCCGCTTTCGTTGCCGGCAAAATCAAAAGCGAGCGATTAGCGCTGTAGATAACCTTTGCGCGTTCGACAAAGTCGAGGCGTCGCTGGTGATCGGTGCCGTTCATGAGGCTACCGAGAGGGTCGGTGCTGTCGCTTGCGCCTTCTCGTGCGGGTTTGCGGTCGACAATCTGCAGATAATACGTGGGGCTTGCGTCTGAAGAAGGCAAGTACTGGATGGGAACGGTGAGCCTGCCAATGGCGATGAGCTGACCGTAAGGGCAGGTATATACCTGGAAGGGCTCAGGGGCCTTGATGACCCTTTCGCAATATGACTGGCAAAAGCTGTTGGACTCGCAGCGCTTGCTCATGCACATCGGGCTGCCGTTTGACTCGATGGTGAGTCGTTCTTCTGCCTTGCTGTCGAAAAGTCGAATGCTCGCCGAGAAAAATCCGGAGTATTGGTCTTGTACTTGCTGGAGCTTGGCTAGAAAACGCAGCGCGTTATGTTCTTGATCTGCCACTCGGTCTCCAAACTGTGTGTAAGGGCTTGCTATTCTGCCGTACGCGATATTCAATGATTTGAATCATTGCAATTATGTTTCATAGCGCTTTGCAGGGAGCATTAAAAACTGTAATAGTGGAATATCGTCGGTAAGTGGACCGCGGTATTTAAAATTGCTTCTCATTTGCACTTTTTGGAGCGTGGCGACAGCAAAACCCATTGATTGATAGGCGAACTGCAACAAATCGGCTGGTTAACAGGCTTTATAAAACCATCTAGTGGCATCTCTGGCTGAAGTTAGCGTATTAAGATCTGCAAGGACGGTTTACAAGATGCTGTAAAAATCGTCTCATCCACCCCCCCCCCGATTTTTGGCCCGGGTTAATAAAATACCTAAACTAAAGTTCTAAGTTCTTCAAATGCGCTAGGACTAAAGGACTACTCCACAGCAGAAATTCGGCAGAAGTCTGAACGAAAAGCCAATTACAATCGCTTGGTGATTCCTCTGTAATGGAACCTGTCAGACCCGAGGAGCGAATGTCCTCGGGAAGGAAAGCTCTGTAGGAGGAATCATGCAGGAGTCTTTGGTACTAGAGATGCTCGAGACCGGCAAGACCGCAACCTGGCCTGCCAATAGTGGCACTCAGCAAGGCGACGAGTTCGTCGAGAAAGAAGTGAAGGGCGTACCCTCCACTGACCGCACCAAGCGCATGAAGGAACGCTTCATGAACGCCAAGTGCAAGATGGACATGGAAGCCCCGATCGCTTACACCAAGGCGTGGCGTGAGTATGAGGGCAAGCCGCTCTACGTCCGTCGCGGTCTGTCCTACAAGTACATGCTTGAGCACCTCACTCCGGTTATCCGCGAGGACGAGCTCATCACCATGTCCAAGACCCGCTATGACCGCGGTGCTACCCAGGTTCCGCAGTTCGCTACCGACTTCATGATTTCGTTCCTGACCCAGGCCGAGGATCAGAAGGAAGAGGCTAAGCTCTATTCCGTCGAGGGCGGCGACGAGGCTCACACCGTGGACGAGGAAGGCTGGACCCCCGTTGGTCAGCTCTTCTCCATCCGTGAGGAAGAAGTCCAGCCGATGCTCGACGTCCTGGAATACTGGAAGACTCGCTGCGTCGAGAACGTCTCCGACGACTGGATGAAGACCGCTTTTGACGGCTATGAGGATTACATCAACGCCAAGAAGGTCGGCCTGTTCCCCGGTTCCGGCCTGCACGCTGGCTGCGACGGCCGTTGGATCCCGGCTTACGACATCGCTCTGGGTGGCCTCAACAAGGTCATCGAGCAGTGCAAGGAGAACATTGCCAAGACCGTCGTGACCACCAAGGAGGTCGCCGACAAGGTCTTCTTCTGGCAGGGCTGCATCTACGCTTGCGAGGGCGCTATCGCTTGGGCAACCAACTATGCCAACGAGGCCCGTCGTCTCGCTGAGACCGCCGAGGAGCCCCGCAAGACCGAGCTGCTCGAGATGGCTGAGCGCCTTGATCACGTCCCGGCCGAGCCTGCTCGCAACTTCATGGAGGCCCTCCAGGCCCTGTGGACCGCTCACATCCTCGTTATGTCCGACTCCCTCGCTCTGGGCGTTTCCCCTGGTCGTTGGGGCAAGCTCCTCGAGCCTTACTACGAGAAGGATCTCGCAGAGGGCAAGATTACCAAGGAGCAGGCGCTCGAGGCCATGGAGCTCATCCGCATCAAGTGCTCCACCGAGGAGTACATCACTCCGTCCCTGTGGGCAGCAATGGCTTCCTCCAACTCCTTCATGAACCTGGCAGTTGGCGGTCTCGACCCCGTGACCGGTCAGTGCACCGACAACGAGATTGAGGAGCTCATCCTCCAGGCCGGTATCAACATGCCGACCCCGCAGCCGACCCTCTCCATCCTGCTCTCCGACAAGACCAGCGATAGGCTCGCTCTCAAGGCCGCCGAGTGCACCAAGGCCGGTAACGGCTATCCCGCATGGTATAACTATGATGAGATGGTTGCGCACAACCTCTGGTGCTATGCCGATGAGAACATCACCCTCGAGGACGCCCGCAACTGCGCACTCTCCGGCTGCGTCGAGAACGGTCTCGCCGGCACCGGTCACCCGATCGCTCACCCCGCTTTCTACAACGAGGGCAAGACCATCGAGCTCGCTCTGCACGAGGGCGTTGACCCCCGCACCGGCATCAAGGTTATGGAGGGCATCAAGCCTGTCGAGACCTATGACGATCTGTGGAACAACTTCGTGACCCTCCGTGAGCACTTCATGAAGGTCTACATGCGTTACTGGAACGAGGTCGTGGCCTGCCAGCGCGATATCCACCCGAAGATCATGGGCTCCATCCTGATGCATGACTGCATCGAGAACGGTCGCCCGGTCGACAACCTCGGTTGCCGCTACAACGCTTCCGTCACCCTTCTTGACTCCGGCACCGTCAACGTCGTTAACGGCCTCGCCGCTATGAAGAAGCTCATCTGGGATGACAAGAAGTACACCCTTGACGAGTACATGGAAGCTATGGACAACAACTTCGGCTTCGTCCTCGGCGCCGATAAGGGCAACTTCTCCATGCTCAACCAGGAGATCGATCCTGAGAAGCACATGAAGTACGCTCAGATTCACCGCGACATCCTCAACGCCCCGAAGTTCGGCAACGATGACGACTATGTCGACGACATCTTCGTCAAGGTGTGGCAGGACTACGATCGCGTCACCGGCTCTGAGACCACCTACAACGGCTACAGGTGGATTACCGCTGCTCTGTCCATCTCCGCTCACGGACCTCACGGCCGCGTGACCGGCGCTACTCCGGACGGCCGCCTCTCTGGCGTTACCCTTTGCGACGGCATCCTCTCCGCTGCGCCTGGTACCGACGTCAATGGCCCGATCGCTCTGATTCGCTCCGGCGTCAAGCTTGACTCCACCACGTTCGCCTCGGTGCAGCTCAACATGAAGTTCCATCCCTCTGCGATTCGCGGCGACGAGGGCTCCAAGAACTTCGTAGACTTCATCCGCAGCTACTTCCGCATGGGTGGCTATCACGTTCAGTTCAACATCGTCGACTCCAAGATGCTCCGCGATGCTCAGGACAAGCCGCAGAACTATCGCGACCTGATGGTCCGCGTTGCAGGCTTCTCCGCTTACTGGAATGAGCTTGGTAAACCCATCCAGGACGAGGTCATCGCTCGTACTGAGTACGAATGCATCTAAGCGTTCCATAAGTGTGGCGCCCGGTGTGTTTGGACGCAAGCCGGGCGCCACCTTTTGAGCACGCTCTCATCTGTCAACGGGAGATACCGCCCCTGTCTTGGATCGAGCGCTTCTCCCATCCTACCCCTAGGAGTAATAGAGATGGAAGCGAATTCTAACACCGGGAATTCCAATCTGAAATTCTCCGGTTGGTCTGTTACCGTCGCCGCCGTCGTCATCGTGCTTTGCCACATGATGGTTCGCGGATCCTTTGCAACTCTCATCCAAGGCATGTGCGCAAGTACTGGTTGGTCTACGGGCGTTGTTTCTTTGGGCTCGTCCCTCTTCATGGTCTTCTACGGAATCTTTGCATTCCTGACCGGTACTTATATCAATAAGCTCGGTCCCCGCAAGACCTACCTGCTCCACGGCTGCATCATGGCTGCCGGCCTGTTCCTTTGCAGCTATTCCACTGAGCCTTGGCAGTACTGGCTCTTCTACGGCATCATCGCCGGTATCGGCTCCGGTGCTTTCTGGGCCCCCGTTACCTCGATGGTTCGTCAGTGGTTCATCGATAAGCTCGGTATCGCGATGGGCCTCACCACCGCTGCCGCCGGCGCTGCTATGTGCCTCGGCCCGATCGTGTCCATGAACCTCATCGCCGGCCAGTCCTGGCAGACGATGATGAGGGTCTTCGCAATCATCCTCATCGTCGGCATCGGTATCGCTTCTCAGTTCACCATCATGAAGCCCGAGGATGTGGGCCAGAAGCCGCTCGGTTTCGACGCATTCATGGCTCGCCAGGCTGCTGCTTCCGAGGGTGCCGAGAAGAAGGCCGAGGAGTTCTACGTCCCCTTCAAGTGGGCTGTTAAGCACAAGGCTTTCTGGATTCTCTCCATCCTGTGGTTCTGCTCCAACTTCGCTGAGTTCATCGTTTTCTCCCACGCCATTCAGTACACCACGGGTGACCTGGGTTATGACAAGATGACCGCTACGTATATCTACTGCCTGATCGGCCTGGTCTTTATCTTCAGCGCTATCGCAGTCGGCGGTTTCACCGATAAGCTCACCGCCAAGATGGGTGACCCCCTCAAGGCTCGCAAACGTGTCCTGACCTTCTCGTACATCGGCTGCGCTGCCATGGCTCTTTGGCTGAACTACGGCGTGCGCCTGACCGCCGATGGTGGCAGCGCTGTCTGGGCCTTCGTCGTGTACGCAGTTGTCTTTGGCTTCTTCTACGGCATCTACATTCCGTCGATTGCCGGTACGGTCGGTGTTGTCTTTGGTCGCAAGGAAATGCCGCAGTGCTGGGGCCTCGTCTCCCTCATCGGCATGGCCGGTGGCGCAGGCCTTGGTCCGTACATCGCAGGCTTCCTTCGCGACGTTACGGGCAGCTACTTTGTCGCCATTTGGCTGGCAACGATTTTCTACCTGCTTGCCCTGGTCTTCGTGAACGTCGTCAAGCAACCCACTCGTGAAGAGGTTTGGGGAGAGTAGCAACAGACTACATCCTGCCCCTCTGGCGCACCCGGGCAGACTGCTCGGGTGCGTTTTTCACTAGCAGCCCTGATCTGGAGGGAACAAATGATGAAGACTGAAGACGGTAAGCTCCAAGCGATGATTTTTGATATCCAGAGCTTTTCTACCCATGATGGACCCGGCATCAGGACGAACGTCTTCTTCAAGGGTTGTACGCTGCGTTGTCCCTGGTGTGCAAACCCCGAATCCCAGAAGGGCACCCCGCAGCTCCTCTACACCAAGATGAAGTGCGTGGGCTGCATGTTCTGCGCCAAGGTCTGCCCCCATGGCGCAGTGACTGCGGTGACGGACCCCGAGGAAATCGCCAAGTACGGCCATGTTCGCCACGATCGCTCGAAGTGCGACAAGTGCACCACTCATGAGTGCGTGAACGCTTGCTTCCAGGAAGCGCTTTCGGTTGCCGGCGAGCTCATGACCGTCGATGACGTTATGGCAAAGATCGACCGTGATTCGGTTGTCTACGGAGCCAGGGGCGGCGTGACCGTTTCTGGCGGCGACCCGCTTCTTCACCCCGATTTCCTCGAGGAGCTTCTCCGCAGGTGTCATGAAAAGGCATATAACGTTGCTCTTGAGTCTGAGCTCTGCGTTCCGACGGAAAACCTTGAGCGCGTGATGTCCTACATCAACCTGTATTACACCGATTGCAAGGTCATCGACCCCGAGGCGCACAAGCGCATCATGGGAGCGAGCAACGATGTGATTCTCAAGAACCTGCGCTTGATTGCCGAGCGTTGCCCCGAGCGCATGGTTCTCAGGACCCCGATCATCCCTGGGTATACCGATTCGGACGAGAACATCGATGGAATTGCGAAGTTCGCTGCCGAATGCCATTTCCCCACGATGAATATCCTGCCGTATCACAAGCTTGGTGTGACCAAGCACGAGCGTCTTGGATCGACGTACCTGCTGCCCGATGTTCAGCCGCCTAGCGATGCGCGCATGCGCGAGCTGGCAAACATCATCGAGAGCCATGGCGTGAAGTGCATCATCAACTAGCCTAAGACTGGAGAGAAACATGGACATCAAAGAGTTTTACCGTGAGGTTGACGGCATCTACGCCAACGAGGATTGGGAAGCTTCAGAGGAGCTGTTCAACACTGCGATGGAGCAGACGGTTAGCAACCCCGAGATGCACGCCGTTGTCCAAAACGAGATGGGTGTTTGCTTTATGAAGCGCGGCATGCACCTCGAGGCAATTGACGCCCTTTCCAACGCTGCTGCTTACTTTGCTTCGGCCCACGGTCCAAAGAGCAATGAGGTCGTGAGCATCAAGACCAACCTTGCACGCGTGTACAGCGCCATGGCCGAGCATCAGAAGGCTCGCGAGATTCTCATGGAACTCTGCGAGGTGTTGGGTGAGGATCCCAGCCCGTTGCTCTACGATGCCTGCGTCGGTATTGGCCATGAGTCGCGCCTGATGAGCGATTTCGAGACCGCGATCAAGTATCTTGAACGCGCAAAGGAGGTCGCACGTGCTTACGGCCAGGGCGAGCCGCTCATCGCCTGCCTCTTTGATTTGGGCGCCGTGCAGTTCGAGCGCGGTTATCGCGGCGAGGCCGTAAACGCCCTTTCGGAGGCGCTGGACCTTTGCAGGCAGCAGGGCATTCTCGATACCGAGTTTGGCCAGGGTGTCCAGGCGTTCTATGACGAGATGAGCAAGTCCGCTTGCTGCGGTTGCTCTAGCTCGCTCGCTCAAGACCCCATCACTATCGAAAACGAGTAGCCCTCACTTTCTTTACGTATAGTGTTTGGCGGCCTTCCCCGAGTTTGTGCCGTGTCCCTCTTTTAGGCTTCTTGCTTCGTGGGCAGACCTCCATTCTGCTATATCTTAAAGCGCAGGCGTGATCGTGCATGTACCTCGCACGCTCACGCCTGCCTCATTTTGTATGGGGTGCCGTTGATGGTGCTGGATTTGCTTCGATGCCCTTCATCATTCTTGTATGCCCACCCCGTAGCTCCTCTTGAGTGGATACAATAGACAAATGGTTCTATTTGATTGCCAAAGGGGGTCGTGATGGCAGAGGCCGGCGTCGGCGTCGATATTGTTCAGATTTCTCGCATGGAGCGTATCCGCCAGGTTACGCCTGGGTTCTTCGCTCGCGTTTTCACGACCGAGGAAGTTGAGTTTTGCGAAACCTCCTCTCGCCCCATGGCTCAGTATGCTTGTCGCTTTGCTGCCCGCGAGGCGGTGCTCAAGGCGTTGGGCACGGGCTTTAAGGGCATTGGTCGCAAGGATGTTTCGGTTACGGCTGGGCAAAATGGCCGGCCGGCTGTTCTTTTGGCCGGTCGGGCAAAAGAGCTGGCAGAGGAGCGCGGCATTGTTGAGTTTGCGCTCTCGCTTTCTGCAACGGGCGATCTTGCCATCGCCAATGCCATGGCCTTGACCGAGCAGACGCGCCCTAAGGCAAAACAGACCGCACAGGATGAAAAACAGCGCATCGCGCAATCGTTTAGGGAGGCGCGCTCGGTTCTCGACGACCTTGAGCGCGTCCAGAGCGGCGATGAGGCTCTTGAGAATGAGGAGCGCTAGATGAAGCCGATTTTGAACATCGAGGAAGTTACTCGACTCGAAGACATTATCGAGCGTGAGGGCACTTCGAAGGCAGAGCTTATGGAGCATGCGGGAGAGCTTCTCGCTTCGGTTGTCGAAGCCGAGCATCCAAGCCGTGTGCTCGTGTTGACCGGTTTTGGCAACAACGGCGGTGACGGTTGGGTTGCTGCGGATATTCTTCAGCAGAAAGATATCCATGTCGATGTTGTCTCGCCGGTCGATCCGAGTGAGATTCCAAGTGCCCTTGCACGTCATGTCGCTCGCCGCACCGCTGGTCGTGACGTTAACGTGGTCGTTGGTCCGTCGCGCGATGAGCTGATGGAGCTTGGCGAGCAGGCGGACGTGATCGTCGATGCCATTTTGGGGACGGGCTTTCACGGCGCGCCCCGTCCTCCTTTTAGCATTTGGATTCCAGCCGTAAACGAACTGTCTTCGTTTGTTGTTTCCGCCGATGTTCCCTCGGGCCTTAACGCGCAGACGGGCGTTGTCGAGGACTGCTGCATTCGTGCCGACAAGACGCTGACGATGCTTGCCCCCAAGATCGGTCTCTATAGCGGTGACGGCCCCGAGTACGTGGGCGACATTCAGGTAGGCGAGCTGTACGACAAGCTTGACGAGGTGATTGGCGACGTCGATCACGCAGCCGAGATTGTCCAGGCAGGCGACCTCATCGACTACATCACCGACCTTCCGGCTTCAATTGATAAGTACTCGCGCGGTTCCGTTCTGGTGGTTGCGGGTTCTGCGTCTTATCCCGGTGCTGCCATGATGGCGGCGAAGGCGGCGGCGCGTGCCGGCGCGGGGTATGTGGCGGTGGCCGCTCCCGATGCTTGCGCCAACCTTATTCGCATGGCGCTTCCTTCGGTTCCGGTTCATGCTATTCCGTCCGATTCTCGCGGTGCGTTTGGCGCGGCTGCCCGCTCCATCGTGTGCGACCTTGCAAAGAAGTACGACTGCGTGCTGTGCGGCCCTGGCATGACGACAAGCGCGGGCTGCATGCAGGTTGTGACCGGCCTGCTTGAGCTCGATGTTCCTCTGGTACTTGATGCCGACGCTCTCAACTGCCTTTCGCGCATCGCAATCGATGGCATTGAGAAGACCCCCGACATGTATCGTCGCGAGGCGCCGCTTATTATGACCCCGCACTATCGCGAGCTTTCGCGCTTGGTGGGGGAGGAAGACGAGGTCTACGATCTGGGCACCGCTATCGATGCCGCCCAGAAGATTTTGTGGGCCGGCGGTTCGGACAACATGGTTATCGTCTGCAAGGGGCCAACCACGGCGGTTGTTGGTGTCGAGCGCGTTTTGATTCCCACAAGCGGCCCTGCCTCTCTTGCCACGGCGGGCTCGGGCGACGTTCTTGCCGGTATCATTTCCGGCACCATCGCCACGCTCCATGCTGAGGTTGACGTGTGGGAGCTCGCTCTTTCCTACGCAGTCTCGATTCATTCGTATACCGGTTTTGCCGCTGCTGCCGAGTATGGCGAGAAAAGCGTGATCGCTACGGACCTTATTGACTATATCGGCGAAGCCGTGCAACTGGTGGAGAACGAGGCGCTTAAGGACTTGGGCGCGCTCGATTCCGAGGGGGAGTAAGATGGCCATCTCAAGGCTGCCGCAAGACCGCTGGTCCTGGGTCGAGATCAACCAAGGTGCGCTGCGTCGCAACACGCGCGCATTTAAAAACCTGCTGAACCCACGTCAGCGCTTGTGCTGCGTGGTCAAGGCCGACGCTTACGGCCACGGTGCCGTTGCCTGCGCCAAGATTATGTATGCAACCGGTGCCGATATGTTTGCCGTCGCCACGGTTAAAGAAGGCGTCGAGCTGCGCGAGGGCGGCATCGTATCGCCCATCTTGCTGTTGAGCGAGCCCCCTGCCGAGTCTATCGACCTGCTGCTCGAGCATGACATCATGCCTTCGGTCTATACCTTTGAGTTTGCTCTTGCGTATGGCGAGCGTGCGTCGCAGCTGGGTAAGATTGGCAAGTACCATATGGTTATCGAGACGGGCATGAATCGCATTGGCGTGCATTACGCGGATGTGATCGAGTTCCGCCGTTCGATCCACTTCCATCGCGGTATTCAGTGCGACGGCGTGTTCACGCATTTTGCCACTGCCGACGAGCAGAGCGGTTGGGACTACAAGCTTCAGCGCAAGCGCTTTGACGAAGCGGTTGCTGCCATGAAAGATGCCGGCTTTGAATGCGGCATCATTCACTGCGACAACACGCCGGCGTCTATCTTGGACCCCTCGACCCATTACGACATGATTCGTGCGGGCATCGGTCTATATGGCCTGCAGCCTTGCGAGACAACGCGTCCGATCTTCCCGCTGGACCCGGTGATGAGCGTCCGCGCCCGCGTAACGCGCGTGGCGCATCCTGCCATGGGCGAGGGCGTGGGCTACGGCTTTACCTATCGCGTGCCTCGGACGCGCGTGCAAATCTGCACGTTGCCGATTGGCTATGCCGACGGCCTCTCGCGCACCCTTTCCAATCGCATGGACGTTCTCTATCAGGGCGAGCGCATTCGCCAGGTGGGCAATATCTGCATGGATCAATGCATGGTCGCCATCTCCGAGACCTCGATGGGCCGCATGCCCGAGGCGAACTACGGGGACGTGATGACCATCATCGGTCGCGATGGCGATGCCGAGATCACTATGGACGAGATGGCGCGCTTGCGCGGCACCATCAACTACGAGGTGGCATGCGGCTTTGGCATGCGCCTTGACAAGGTTTACGTGTAGAGGTCGCTCATGGGTGTCATGCAGATTCCGGGGCACACGCATCAAAAGCCGCGCGAGGTAACGCTCGACGAGATTCGGGCGGTGCTTGGCGACTGTCGCCTGTGCCAGCTGTGCCAAACAAGGACCAAGATCGTCTTTGGCACGGGCAATCCTCATGCACGCGTGATGTTTGTGGGCGAAGCGCCGGGTCGCAATGAAGACCTGCAAGGAGAGCCCTTTGTGGGCGCTGCGGGCGAGGACCTTAACGGCATCCTGTCTTTGGCGGGTCTGACGCGCGAGGAAGTCTACATCGCCAACGTGCTCAAATGTCGTCCTCCGGGAAATCGCAATCCGCGTCCAGAAGAAGTGCTTGCCTGCTCGCCGTTTTTGCGCGAGCAGATCCGAAGCGTCTGGCCGGACGTTATCGTTACGCTGGGAAATCCCGCGACGCATTTTGTCCTTAAGACCGAGATAGGCATCACGCGCCTGCGCGGGCGCTTTCATCAGATGGGCCACTTTGTAGTCATGCCTACGTTTCACCCTGCTGCTGCCCTGCGCAATCCGGAATGGCAAAAGCTACTGGAGCAGGACTTCTGTATGCTGGGAGACTACCTGGCGCGCCACGCGGCATCCGCGGTGGACAACAACAAAGAACAGGAAGCGGAGAGATAGATGCTCAAACGAATAGAAGCTCTGCGCTATGAGAGTGCATGCGCGGCGGATACCGAGCATCTCGGCGAGCTTGTGGCACCGGCGCTCGCGGATGGCGACATCCTTGTGCTCACGGGCGGTCTTGGCGTGGGCAAGACGCACTTCACCAAGGGCGTGAGCCGTGGCCTTGGCGACGAGCATCCGGTGACGAGTCCCACGTTTGCCCTGATGGCCGTGCATGATGGCGGCAGGATTCCCCTGTTCCATTTTGACCTGTATCGCCTTGAGCATGCTTATGAGCTGGAGGATACCGGCATTTTTGACGTGCTGGGATATGAGGGCGCCTGCCTTCTTGAATGGGGCGAGCAGTTCCAAGACGAGCTGTGCGACGAGTATCTCTCGGTTGTGATTTCGAGAGATGCGGATGACGAGAATAAGCGTACGGTTGTTTTAAAGCCGTACGGTGCGAGAGCAGAAGAGCTGACTAGGCAGATTGACAAGGCTGTAAAAGATGACGCTGAATAGCAAACGCGCCCTTACCGTGGCGATTGATACTTCGACCGATATGCTGGTCTGCGCCCTGCGCTGGACCGATCTTGAGACGGGCGAGGAGCATATGCTCTCGCGCGACCATATGTGCCGGCGCCACGCCAACGTGGAGCTGGTGAACACCGTGCAGGCGGCGCTTGCCGAGGCGGGGTTTGGCATCGCCGATGTCGATGCCATTGTTGTGGGGCGCGGCCCGGGTTCCTTTACCGGTGTGCGCATTGGCATTTCCACAGCAAAGGGCCTGGCCTGCGGAGCAAATGTACCGCTGTTGGGGGCCTCGACGCTTGACGCTTGCGCCTGGACCGCCTGGCGTGCGGGCGAGCGCGGACTGGTGGGCGTGCTCGCCGATGCCATGCGCGGCGAGGTCTATCCGGCGCTGTATCGCATCGACGAGACGGGCCCGCAGCGCCTGTTTGACCGCGAGCGCGTGGTTAAGGCCGCTGTTGCTTTGGACGAATGGCGCGAGCGTGCCGACTGGGCAGAGATTCGTCTGACGGGCGATGGCCTTGTCCGTTATGGCAAGCTGCTTTCCGAAGACGAAGCTGCTCGTTGCTTGGAGCGTTCGCTGTGGTGGCCCTCGGGGGAGGGCTTGCTGCGCAGCGAGGCCACGGGCGACGGCGACCCGGCGGGCGTGCTGCCCATCTACACGCGCCTGTCCGATGCCGAGGAAAATGAGCGGCGCCGGTTGGGCCTGGGCGAAAGCGCCCACACCGAGACAACAGGCGTTGCCGACGAACTTGCCGGCAGGCATCTGCAGTATCGTCCCATGGGTGCGGCGGATGCCGAGGGCGCTGCGGCGCTTGACGCATCCTGCTTTGCGGACGCAAGCCATGAGGCGTGGTCTGCGAAGCTTTTCCTCGATGAGCTGGCGCAAGATCTTCCCGCTCCGCGCTCCTGGTGGGTGGCGCATGATAACGGTCATATCATCGGCGTAGCCGGCGGTATGGTTGTGGACGGAGACGTTCAGATTCTGGACGTGGCGGTCGATTCTGCGCATCGCCGCGAGGGCATTGCGCGCTACGCGGGCTCACCGCTCAAATATTCCGTAGACGAAGCGCACCAGAAAAAGAGCATGACGCTCGTCACGCTCGGCGACACGGTGGAAACAACGTGCATCCCCGTAACCCCTCTGCACGACGTAAAGCGCATAGAGGGTACGTTTGCGGCGCTGCTCGAAAACGGGCAGGCAGCGCCCAATGAAGACTATGTGGAAATTCTGCTCACCGACGACGAGCCGGTTTTCCGCCCGGCCGACCGACTGCGCCCCTATTACCCGAATGTACTCGGCGTGCGCAGCACGTGGTTTTTAAAGCAGCACGCAGGCACGCAGGCGGAAGCCGATCTGCACAGCCGCAGCCGCGCGGAGCTTTTCCGCGGCTTTTTAAAGGAGGTCTGCGGTGAGGAAGCGCAGCCGGAGGACGAAGCTCTGCTTGCGGAAATTCTAAAGGAACTGGAGGGCGATGCAACGTGAGACCGATCCGTTTGGAGCTTTCGGCGTTTGGGCCGTATCTGGAGCACACCGTCATCGATTTTGAAAAGCTGAACGAAGCGGGGCTGTTCCTCATCACCGGACAGACGGGCGGCGGCAAAACGACGCTGCTCGACGCCATGAGCATCGCGCTCTTTTATAAATCGACGGGCGGGCGGCGCACGTTTCAAGATATGCGTTGTCTTGCCGCCGCGGACAGCGACCGCACCGAGGTCGTCTATCATTTTGCGCTCGGCGAAGACGAATATTGCTTCCGCCGCGCGCTGTACCGCCGCAAAAAGCGCGGCAGCGACGATTTTATCACCGAGGAAGAAAACGAGTGCAAGCGCCGCACGGCAGACGGCTGGGCGCTTGCCGCTTCGGGTGCGGCGCGCAATGTGACAGGCTACGCGGAAAACCTGCTTTCCCTCACCGCCGAGCAATTTTCGCAGGTCATCGTGCTGCCGCAGGGCAAATTCATGCAGCTTCTGCGCGCGAATTCTACCGAAAAAGCAGCCATTTTGAAAACGCTTTTCTCCTGCGAGCTATGGGAACGCATCGCGATGAAATTTACGGAGCGCCAAAAAAAGCTGTACGCAAAGCGCGAAACATGCGAGACAAAACTGAAATCGCTGCTCGAAAAGCATGGCGCGGAGACCGCCGAGGCGCTCGCCGTGCAAACAGAAGCGCTTCGATCAGAATGCGCACGAACCGAAAAAGCGCTCGCCGCCGCGAAAGAAGCACTGACTCTCGCACAAAAGCAATACACCCGTGCACTGCAATTTGAGCAGTGCCAAAAAGCCGAGACCGATGCCGAAGCGCAGCTGAAAACCGCCGAAACGCGGGCAGCTTCCGCCAAAGCGCAGTATACGCGCGCCGAGCAGAACCGCGCGGGACTTACAAAGCTGACCGCCGAAAAGGACACGCTTTTAAAACGAAGCGAACAGCTGCGCGCAGAGCAGGAACGCAGCCTGCAAAAGGAGCAGCTTTTAAACGAACTGCGCGCCGAGGAGGAGCGCGAACGCGCCGTGCAGAAGCAGGCAGAGGACGACCGCCAAAAGCTGCCGGAGGTGCTGCGGCGCATCGCGGTAGGCGAAGCATTCACCGAAAAGGCCGATGCCGCAAAAGACCGGCTCGCGTCGCTCTTACAGACGCAGACCATCTTAAGCGAACAGCTTGCCGCGCTGAAAACGCGCAGTGACGCCGCCAAAGCCGAAGCGCAGTGCAAAAAATTGTGGGGAGCTGCCGAAGACGCGGCGCGCACCGCGCGTCTGACCGTCGTGGGGCAGGATAAGCTGCTCTCGGCGGCAGAAGCCAAATGGAACCAAAACAGCGCCGCCGCGCTCGCCACAGGGCTCACGGACGGCACGCCCTGCCCCGTTTGCGGCGCGGTGCACCACCCCGTGCTCGCCGTACCGTGCGCGGGCGAAACGACAAAAGAAGAACTTGATGCGCTGCGCAAAAAGCTTGAAGACCTGCGGCAGGAGCAAAGCCGCGCCGAGCAGACGGCCGCCGCCGCAAAAGCGCGGCACGAGGTCGCTTTCGCACAATTAAACGCCGCAAACGATGCCGCAAAAAGCATCACAGAAAGCGAAGAAGTGCTCACAGCGGCCTACATTGCGGCGCAAACGGCGCTCAACGAAGCGCAAAAGCTTGCAGCGCAGGCGCCGGCCGCACACAAGAAACTTGAGACACTCAAAGCGGAACGCGAAGCGCTTATGCAGGTCGAAAGCCGCCACAACGCCGTGCTTGCCGCCTGCCGCGCCGCTTTGGAAGAAAAGCGCCGCCAATTAAGCGCCATGGACGCCGTGCGCGATGCGGCGCAAATCACATTGGAGATGACCGAAATACAAAAGCGCATTCGTGTGCTCGAGCAGGAGACCGTAGCGCTTGAGGAAACGTTCCACGCTGCGGAAAACGCGCTTTCTGCCGCAAACGAGGCCGTAAAAGCTGCCGCACAGCAGATGTTCGCCGCAAAGGAAGCGAAAAATGCCCTCGGCGCAGCGCCGGAAAAGGACCTCCCGCAAAGCAAAGCGGAGCTGGACGCAAAAAGCACCGAAACGCAGACGCTTTCCGTGCAGCTTGGGCGCTTTGGCTCCGACCTGCGCACCATTACGGAAAGCGCCGCCGCCGTGCAGCAATACACGGAGGAAGCCGCCGCGCTCGACGTACAGTACAGCCGCGCAGCAAAGCTTGCGGGGTACGTGACCGGCCGCAGCAACGCCTTGCGCGTGCCGCTTTTACAGTACGTGCTCGGCATGATGCTCGACGAGACCATCCAGAGCGCAAACCGCTTTTTCTCCGTTTTAAGCCGCGGGCGCTACGCCTTGCAGCACAAGCAGGGCAAAAGCGGCGCGGGCTACGGCGGGCTTGACATTGAGGTTTTGGACGGCATGAGCGGCACGTGCCGCTCCGTAGAGACACTTTCGGGCGGCGAGCAGTTTTTGGCATCCCTTTCCCTCGCGTTCGGGCTTTCGGACGTCGTGCAGAGCTACTCGGGCGCGGTGCGGCTTGATTCCATTTTCATCGACGAGGGCTTCGGCTCGCTCGATACCGACACGCTCGATACCGCCATGCGTGCGCTCGAGAGCATCCGCCAAAGCGGGCGCGTCGTCGGTATCATCTCTCACGTTTCGGAACTGCAAAGCCGCATCCCGACGATGATCCGCATTTGGAAGACCGCTTCGGGCTCCGCCGCAGCAAAAGTCATCGCGGAAGACTGAACCGTTTTTGAATAAAATGAAAAAGCAGAAATGCAAATTGCAAATCCGCCTTTATTATGCTATACTGAAAGCAACTAAGCGCAGGATCTTCTGCGCGGCCATGCAATGCTAAAAGAAAGGATCGCTTCCGGGCTCCTTCGGAAGCTTCGGTGAATGAATATGGTAAAGCTTTATGACGGCGGCGTTTACCTTGTGAACGGCACAGAGATCGTGCCGGAAGCCGCTGCACCCGAGACCTATCAAAAAGACACGGCAAAACAGGGTACCATTGCCTATTCCATTTTAAAAGCGCACAACACCGCAGAGGATATGCAGAACCTGCGCTTAAAATTTGATGCGCTCGCCTCGCACGACATCACGTTCGTCGGCATCATTCAGACGGCGCGCGCCTCCGGCATGGAGAAGTTCCCCATCCCCTACGTGCTCACAAACTGCCACAACAGTTTGTGCGCCGTGGGCGGCACCATCAACGAGGACGACCACGTGTTCGGCCTTTCCGCCGCGCGCAAATACGGCGGCATTTATGTGCCGCCCCACATGGCGGTCATTCACCAGTACATGCGCGAGGCCATGGCGGGCTGCGGCAAAATGATTCTCGGCTCCGATTCCCACACGCGCTACGGTGCGCTCGGCACCATGGCCATCGGCGAAGGCGGCGGCGAGCTCGTCAAGCAGCTGCTCGAAAGCACGTACGATGTCGCGTACCCCGGCGTTGTGGCGGTGTACCTCACCGGCAAGCCGCGCCCGGGCGTGGGCCCGCAGGACATCGCGCTTGCCATCATCGGCGCGGTGTTTAAAAACGGCTACGTAAAAAACAAGGTCATGGAGTTCGTCGGCCCCGGCATCAAGAGCATGACGACCGATTACCGCAACGGCGTGGACGTCATGACGACCGAGACCACATGTCTCACCTCCGTCTGGTGCACAGACGACGACACGAAGGCGTACCTTGCAAAGCACGGCCGCGCGGACGATTACCGCGAGTTAAAGCCGGCCGACGTGACATACTACGACGGCTTGGTCTATGTAGACCTTTCCACCGTAAAGCCGATGATCGCGCTGCCATTCCACCCGAGCAACGCGTTTGAGATTGATGAGCTGAACGCGAATCTCGGCGACATCCTGCGCGAAGTAGAAAAGGAAGCCGCACGCTTGACGGAAGGCAAGGATATCGAATTCAGTCTGACGGATAAGATCACCCCAAAGGGTTTGCAGGTGCAGCAGGGCATCATTGCGGGCTGCGCGGGCGGCACATATACGAACGTCATGGCGGCAGCGCACATCTTAAAGGGCGCGCAGTGCGGTCAGGGCGAATTCACACTGGACGTCTACCCGTCCTCACAGCCGGTGTTTATGGACCTGCTCGCAAAGGGCGCCATTTCCGACCTCATGGCGACGGGCGCCATCGTGAAGACCGCATTCTGCGGCCCGTGCTTCGGCGCAGGCGACACACCGGCAAATAACGCGCTGAGCATCCGCCACGCTACACGCAACTTCCCGAACCGCGAAGGCTCCAAGCCGGGCGCAGGCCAACTGAGCGCCGTCGCACTCATGGACGCACGTTCTATCGCGGCAACGGCGGCAAACGGCGGCATTTTGACCTCCGCCGAAAAGTACGCGGACGACTACGAAGTGCCGGAATACAACTACGATGATTCCTCCTACCGCGCCCGCATTTACAACGGCTTCGGCAAGGCAGAGCCGGAAGATAAGCTCATCTACGGCCCGAACATCAAGGATTGGCCGGAGCAAGAGGCACTTGCGCAGAACATTCTGCTGCGCGTCTGCTCGAAGATTATGGATAAAGTCACAACGACCGACGAATTGATCCCGTCCGGCGAAACGTCTTCGTACCGCTCCAACCCACTGGGGCTTGCGGAGTTCACACTCTCCCGCCGCGACCCCGGTTACGTACAGCGTGCAAAGGATGTCCGTGCACTCGAAAAAGCGAGACTTGCGGGCGAAGCACAAAGCGATGAAGCTCTGAAAAACGCACTCGGGAAAGTGAAAAACATCCTGCCCGACGTCGATGAAAAGACAATCGAAATCGGCAGTGTCATTTACTGCGTGAAGCCCGGTGACGGCTCTGCGCGCGAGCAGGCGGCAAGCTGCCAGCGCGTCTTGGGCGGCCTTGCGAATATCTGCTCCGAGTATGCCACCAAGCGCTACCGCTCCAACGTGATGAACTGGGGCATGCTGCCGTTCCAGATGAAGAATGAACCCGCCTTCGAGATCGGTGATTATATCCTCGTCCCGAACGTTTTGGACGCCATGGACGGCGATATGCAAAGCATTAAAGCGTATGTGCTCGGCGATGAAGTAAAGGAGATCGAGCTTTACATTGCCCCGATGACGGAAGACGAAAAGAAGATCGTCAAAGCCGGCTGCCTCATCAATTTCAACCGCAAAAATTAAAGTAAAGCATAAGAAAACGGCGAGTCCTGTTCAGGGGACTCGCCGTTTTTGTATGCATTTTTCGTCTTCATAGAGAAGCGACGCAAAAAGTTTTTGATCGACCTTTTTTCAAAAAGGTCGCGGGTTCTTAGGGCAGCGCCCTAAGTCGTCGTCCGCAGACGACGAAATCTATTTGCCTTCCAAAAAATCAGGAC
>OLRJ01001291.1_pt1 | contig 21712 bp, 19 predicted proteins | sample 1672741 | NCBI WGS metagenome assembly OLRJ01 (sample SAMEA3136719, study PRJEB25190) | human gut metagenome | biome: human gut; feature: human-associated habitat; material: faeces | place: Austria | collected 2013
AGCCCTCTTTTGCGATGTCGGCCTTTTTCAGCGTGATAAACCCGTTTTCGGCGATCTCCACGTGGCCGTCCAGTCTTGCAGCAAATGCCTCAAGGCACCACGGTGCAAAATCACCGAGCGAAACGGTGACGGTTTCCGGCAGCTTCACACTGCCCTCCTGCATGTGCACCGATCCGCGCGGCGCGGGAATAAGATTCAACATAAGCAAAATTCCTTTCTTCGGGCAAACGAATAACACGCTTGTCCTTTTACAACTTCTCCTCGGCTGCAACCGAACCGCAACCTTTTTGTTCTATTAAGAACATTATACCGCAATTTGCTTCTTTTGCAAGAAAATCGTTCCATATTTCTATATAATTTTCAAAATTTTAATAATTATAAGCAAATATGACAAAGCGGAATTTTGAATCTCCGTCTGGACTTGTCGAAATAGATATGGTATACTTCAAGCGAAAAGTTTTTGCATGACGGAGGAGCAAACATGGGCAGACTGATCTTAATTACGAATGACGATGGCATTGACGCAGGCGGCATTCGCCAGCTGGCAGAGACAGCAAAAGCATTCGGCGAAGTGTGGGTCGTCGCGCCGGAAAGCCAGCGCAGCGGAAAATCGCACAGCGTAACGTATTTAGAGCCGCTTTACGTGCGCGAGCGTCCGGGTTACATGGACGGCGTAAAGGCATACGAATGCAGCGGCGTGCCGGTGGACTGTGTGCGTGTGGGCATCCATCTGCTCGGTCGCAAGCCTGACGTTGTGCTTTCCGGCATCAATAGCGGCTACAATATCTCCGGCGATATTCAGTATTCCGGCACGGCGGGCGCTGCGCTGGAGGCCGCTTTCTGGGGAATCCACGCCATCGCGCTTTCCCAGGCCAACCTCGATTATCATCCCGTGACCGACCGCTACTTGCGTGCGCTCATCGGTGAATATATGGATAAACCTCTGCCGCAAAACACGGTTTGGAACATCAACTTCCCCGGCTGCGCACCGGAAGACTGCAAGGGTGTAAAGCACGGCTGCGCCGTTTCACAGGATGATTTTTACACGGACAGCTTCACCTGCAAAACACTCGGGGACGGCACGGTGGAATACACGGTCGTGCCCGGCAGAAACTGGCACGGCAGCGAAGGCACCGACCTTGGCGCAGTGTGCGACAACTACGTCGCCGTCGGCACCGTGACGAATGTGCGATAATAAAAACATACAGATTTTGCACCTGCTCTTTGAAATCGCAAAAGCAGGTGCTTTTCTATTTTCCAAAACCGTGTTATACTGAAGAAAAGCAAAACATTGAAAGGAAACAGAACATGGTAATATTAGGTGTAGACCTCGGCAAAGCGCGTACGGGCGTTGCCGTATGCGATAAAAGCGAGCTGCTCGCAAGCCCCGTAGAGGTCGTGAACGAGCACAACCGCGAGCGCCTTTTGGAGCGTGTAGCGCAGCTTGCCAAAGCGCGCCGCGCCGAGCAGATCGTTGTCGGCCTGCCGCGCAACATGGATGGCAGCGAGGGCGAAAGCGCGCAGAACGCGCGTGCTTTCGGTGCGGAGCTTGCGGAAAAGACCGGGCTGCCCGTTGATTTCTCCGACGAACGCGGCACGACTATCACGGCACACGGCTTTTTAAACGAAACAAATACGCGCGGTAAGCGCCGCAAAGCAACCGTGGACGCCGTGGCGGCGACGATCATTTTGCAGGATTATCTCGATTATCGGCGAAACCGCAAAGGGTAATTTACACAAAAAACGCATAGACAAATTCACTTTGCCTGTGCTATAATAACGATGTGCCGCGCAGAAATGCGTTTTTAAGGCACGGAAAGGAAAGATAACTATGGGTTACAAAATCATCACCGATTCCACAATCGATATGGATCATAAAATGATCGAAGAGTTAGGCCTCACAGTGGTGCCGCTCCGCTTTACAATCGACGGTAAAACATATAAAGACAAGGCAGATCTTTCGGATATGCCGACGGAAACTTTCTACGCAAAGCTGCGCGAGGGCAAAATGTCCACCACATCGCAGATCAACGCCGACGAATTCACACGGGTCTTTGAGCCTGTTCTGCAAGGCGGCGAAGACGTTCTGTACATTGCGTTTTCCAGCGGTTTATCCGGCACCTGCCAAAGCGCCTTCATCGCGCGCGATGAATTGAAAGAAAAATATCCCGAGCGCAAAATTTATGTGTTCGATTCGCTCTGCGCGTCCCTCGGCGAAGGTTTGCTCGTATACCATGCAGCCATGCTGAAGCGCGCCGGCACGGACATTGATTCGCTGTATAAGTGGCTCGGTGAAAACGTTTTGAAGCTCTGCCACTGGTTCACGGTGGACGACCTCAACCACTTAAAGCGCGGCGGCCGCGTTTCCGCCACAGCAGCGCTCGTCGGCACTTTGCTCGGCGTAAAACCCGTTTTGCATGTGGATGACGAGGGCCACCTCATCCCGGTCAGCAAGGTGCGCGGCAGACGGCAGTCCCTTGATGCGCTTGTGCAGAAAATGGAAGAGACCGCCATTCAGCCCGCAGACCAGACCGTGTTCATCAGCCACGGCGATTGTCTGGCAGACGCCGAATACGTCGCAAACCGTGTGCGCGAAAAATTCGGTGTGAAGAACATTTATATCAACTTCATCGGTCCTGTCATCGGCGCACACTCCGGCCCCGGCACCGTAGCGCTGTTCTTCATCGGCGAGCACAGATAAAGGAGCATATACTATGTTAAACGGCAACACGATAGAGCTCGGCGTATGCTACTACCCGGAGCACTGGGATACTTCGTTCTGGAAAGAGGATATGCTGCGCATGAAATCCTACGGCATCGGTGTCATCCGCGTGGCGGAATTCGCGTGGAACCTCTTTGAGCCGGAGGAAGGGCGCTTTGACGACAACTTTTGGGACCGCTTTTTAAATGTGGCAAAGGACTGCGGGATGCAGGTCATCTTCTGCACGCCCACCGCGACCCCGCCTGCCTGGCTGACGGAAAAATATCCGGAAGTATTAAACTGTGATATTTACGGCCACCCGGTCTACCACGGTATGCGCAAGCACCACAACATGACATCCCCCGTGTACCTCGATTTTGTAAAGAAGATCGTTGAGCACATTGCGGCGCATTACAGCGCACACCCTGCGATCATCGGCTGGCAGATCGACAATGAAGTCAACTGCGAAACAAACAGCTACCACGCGCCGAGCGACCACGAGGCGTTCAGAAAGTACCTTAAAGAGAAATACGGCACGCTCGAAAACCTGAACCGCGCCATGGGCACGACATTCTGGAACCAGACCTACACGGACTGGGAGCAGGTTCACCTTTCGCGCTACACGCTCGCAAACTCCAACAATCCGCACATGATGCTGGAGGAAAAGCGTTTCATTTCCGAAGCGGCCATAAACTACATCGGTATACAGGCGGATATTATCCGGAAATATCGCCGTCCGGAGCAGTTCATCACGACAAACGGACTTTTCGGCGTGCTCGATAACCACAAGCTTGTCAAGGAAAAGCTTGACTTCATGACGTATGACAGCTACCCGAACTTCGCGTTTGCGATGGAGGGCAGCAAGCTCTCTCCGCGCTCCCTGCGCGACCGCGAAACATCATTTAACCTTGCAAAAACGCGAAGCGTCTCAAACCGCTTCGGCATCATGGAGCAGCAATCCGGCCCCGGCGGTTGGAACACCCGCCTTCTGCAGCCCGCGCCGAAGCCGGGTCAGTTAAGACTGTGGACTTTCCAGTCCATCGCGCACGGTGCAGATTTTGTCAGCTACTTCCGCTGGCGTACCTGCACATTCGGCACAGAAATGTACTGGCACGGATTATTGAACTATGATAATTTCCCGAACCGCCGCACGGAAGAGCTTTTGCGCGTAAGCGAGGATATTCAGAAGATTCAGCGCATCGCGGGCACGAAGCATACGGCAAAGTTCGCAATCCTCTGCGACTACGACAATGAGTGGGACGGCATGGAGGACAAATGGCACGGACCCTTGAACCGGGAGAGCACCGACGGGTGGTTCAAAGCCTTGCAGCGCGCGCACATCCCGTTCGAGTTCGTCAACATCAACGACGAGAGCACGTCCCAGCCGCTCGGGAACTTCACGGCTGCTGTGTACCCGCACCCAACCATCATGACGCCCGCCCGCGCGGAAATATTACGCGCTTACGCCGAAAACGGCGGCACTCTTTTCTTCGGCTGCCGCTCCGGCTATAAAGATATTGACGGGCAGTGCCCCATGATGCCGATGCCGGGGCTCTTAGCGCCGCTGACCGGCTGCACCGTGGAGGATTTCACGTTCATCGGCCCGGCGGACGAAAAGGAATACATGACGCTCGGCGAAAAGAAAATCCCCGCGCCGACGTTCAACGATATTCTGCGCCCGGATTTTGAAAGCTGCGAGGTGCTGGCGACGTATGACGGCAACTATTACAACGGCAAACCCGCGCTGACCAAAAACGCCGTCGGCAAAGGCACGGTCTACGCCTGTGGCTCCGTTTTTGCGGAGGAGACCGCTGCGGCGCTCTTGGAGCTGCTGCCGAAAGCAGAGCTTTGCCCTGTGACGGGCTGGCTGGAGCTGCCCGAGGAGATCGAGTTCACGGTGCGTACAAACGAGAAAAACGGCCGCAGCTACGCGTTTTTGCTGAACTACACCGCACAGCCGCAAACCGTCACCGTGCAAAAGCCGACGAAGGAGCTGCTTACACGCGAAACGCTCGACGGCACGTATACCATGGAGCCTTACGGCGTGCTTGTGCTCGATAAACCACAATAAACGACAAAGGCCGTTACGATAAACATTTTGGGAGGAATTCATATGAAAGAGGAAGAAAAAATCTTTGCCGGGAAGTTTTTCTGCCCCGGTCACCCGGACTTGAAAGCCATCAAGCTGCGCTGCCACAACCTTTGCAGCGCCTATAATGCAACGCTCGAAGACGAAACCGAAAAGCGTAATGCAATCGTGCACCAGATCTTCGGCGATTTCGGCGAGGGCTCGTTTGTGCAGGGGCCGATCCAGATCCACTATGGCACGCACACGCACATCGGCAAGAGCTTTTTCGGCAACTTCAACCTGACCATTCAGGATGACGCGCCCGTGACCATCGGTGACCGCTGCAACTTCGGCCCGAACGTGACTATCGTCACGCCGATGCACCCGATCATCGCAGAGGAACGCCGCGTGCTGAAAACAAAGGACGGCCGTGAAATTCGCGTTTGCTACGCAAAACCCGTCACCATCGGCAACGATTGCTGGTTCGGCGCAAACGTCGTCGTATGCCCGGGCGTGACCATCGGCGATAACTGTGTCATCGGTGCAGGCAGCGTGGTAACGAAGGACATTCCGTCAAACAGCGTGGCCGTCGGCAACCCTTGCCGTGTACAGCGCACCATTACGGAAGCAGACAGCATGAAATATCATCCGGAACGCTTCGGCGAAGATGAATTCGTGTTTGACGAATAAACTGAGCTTATAATACGCAAAAACAGCTCCGAGCTTTTCGCCCGGAGCTGTTCTCAATTCATCTTAATTCGAATTAGAAGTAAACGACCTGATTCTTCTCTGCGCTCTCAAAGATTGCTTCCATCAGCTTCATCAGCTGGCGCTGCTGGTCGTGCGTGACGATCTGCTCTGCTTCGCCGTTGACAACCGCTGCGATGTTGCGATAATAATCGTGAATGTCGCAGTCGATTCTCGGCAGCGGAAGCTCGCTGATCGTTTCCGGCGTTCTCGGCGCCATGGTCTTCGTGAGGCCTGCTGCGGTGACGATCGGCACTGCATCGTGCTCTTCGTCCGCCGTTGCGATGACGATCTTGCCGTTGACCTGGAAGTCATCGATGACAGCCGTGCCGTTCAGACCTTCGACATACCAACGCGGCAGGTTGATGAAGTTGCTCGTGCCGACTTCTACGGTGAACACGAGATCGTTATCAAACTTGAACGTAGCGGTGAAGCCGTCGTCCACTTCTTCGTTCGTTACGTTGGACAGCGTTGCGTAAACGGAAACCGGCATTTTGCCCATCATCATGTTCATCTGGTCAAGGAGGTGCACGCCCCAGTCAAGAACCATGCCGCCGCCCTGTGCCTTCGTGTTTCTCCAGTCACCCGGGATACCGCGGGAACCGTGAACACGGGACTGAATGGCGAAAACACGACCGAGCTGGCCGGACTTTGCAATCTTCTCCGCAACGCGGAAATCCTCGTCCCAACGGCGGTTCTGATGAACCGTGAAGACGGAGCCCGTGCGCTTGGAGGCTGCGATCATCTCTTCGAGATCAGCGGTGCAAAGCGTGACCGGCTTCTCGCTGATGGCAACCTTGCCCGCTTCCATAACCTGAATGCAAACCTTCTTGTGCTGATCGTTCGGGATTGCGACCGTTACAACATCAACGGTCTTGTCGGCAAGCAACTCCTCAAAAGAGCTGTATGCGTGAATACCGTTTTCCTCAGCAACCTTGTTGCGCTCCGGCTTAATATCGTATACACCTGCAAGCTCTACAACACCCGGGATTTCCTGTAATCTCTTCGTGTGCCAGCCGCCCATGCCGCCATAGCCCACGACTGCTACTCTTACTACTTTAGACATAATAAATTGGACTCCTCTCGATTTAAAATAAATAACCTATTTGCGCTCTCTAAACTACGCGCTATACACCTTATTATACTAAAAGACACGCAAGTTTCAAGATGTTTTTATAGATTTTTGCATCTTGTCCGCGATTTCGGCGAAAGATACAAAGACCACCTGCGCAAAACTGTGTATAAATCCCACGTTTGTTTGGAAATCGGTGCAAAAGGACTTTATCCCCTTGAGTTTTTTCACCCGATGTGCTACGATGAAACTGAATAACACGTGAATACACCGGAAAGGTTGATTATATCTATGAAAATGTCATTTCGCTGGTATGGCCCTGACGACCCCGTGACCCTCCAAAATATTCGTCAGATTCCGAACATGCAGGCCATCGTCACCGCTGTATACGACGTGCCCGTCGGTGAAGTTTGGAGCCGCAAGAGCATTGCCGCGCTGAAAAAACAAACGGAGGATAACGGCCTGCAATTTGAGGTCATTGAAAGTGTGCCGGTGCACGAGGACATCAAACTCGGCAAACCCACGCGCGACCGCTATATCGAAAATTACTGCGAGAATATCCGCCGCCTTGCCGAGGCCGGCATCCGCTGCATCTGCTACAATTTCATGCCGGTGTTTGACTGGACGCGCACGCAGCTTGACCACCGCCTGCCGGACGGCTCTACAAGCCTTGTCTACTATAAAGAGCAGGTGGATGCCGTGGACCCGCTGAAAAGCGACAGCGACCTCACGCTGCCCGGCTGGGACGCAAGCTACACGCGCGAGGAGCTGAGGGCCGTCGTGGCGGAATACAACAAAATGACCGAGGAAGACCTTTGGGCAAACCTCACTTATTTTCTTGAGCGCATCATTCCCGTCGCTGCGGAATGTGACGTGAACATGGCCATCCACGAGGACGACCCGTGCTGGAGCATTTTCGGACTGCCACGCATTATCACGTGCGAAAAGAATCTCGACCGCTTCCTGAAAATCGTCGATGACCCGCACAACGGCATCACGCTGTGTACCGGCTCGCTCGGATGCAGCGCCGAAAACGATGTGGTGCACATGGCGGCAAAATACGCCGCGATGGGCCGCATCCATTTCGTTCACGCCCGCAACGTCGCCGTGCTGGAAAACGGTTTTGAGGAGCGCGCACACTACTCCGCATGCGGCTCGCTCGATATGTATGCCATTTTGAACGCGCTCTACAAAAACGGTTTCAACGGTTACATCCGCCCGGACCACGGCAGAATGATCTGGGGCGAGACCGGCCGCGCCGGCTATGGCCTTTACGACCGTGCCCTCGGCGCCGCGTACTTAAATGGCCTGTGGGAAGCCATCACAAAGCGCAACTCCAATATGGAGCGATAAATTAAAGCCAACAAAAAACCGATGCAGTCGAAACTCTGCATCGGTTTTTTAATAGATACCGTAAGCTTCACCTTCTGTTTTACCGCAGCGAACACAGGTCTTGGGGTAGTTAATCGTAGCAGCTTTCCAATCATGCCCAAGCGGCTCGCCTTCCGTCATACCGCAATATACACAGGTTTTCGGCTCGGTACAGGTGGCTTCCTTCCATTTATGCGCACAGGTGCAGGTCGTAAGAAGAAAGCATACCAACAGCATGGCCAAAATTACTCGTCCCCAGCGTTTAAGCATTGCTTTTCTCTCCTGTCTCTCCTCTTTTCCTAATTTTAGATGAAATATATCTAAAAGTCAATAGATAAAATCCGTCTACATATACTTTGAGTGGATACCACTCAAAGCAGGTGAAAAAATTGACGGAAAACAGAATACGCGATCTGCGGGAGGACTCTGATTTAACGCAGCAGCAAATCGCAGATGCAATCGGCATTACACAGCGCAAATACAGTTATATCGAAACAGGCCAGCAGCAGCTTACGGACGACATTCTAATTAAACTCGCAAACTTCTATAACGTGAGCATTGATTATCTCTTGCGGCAGACGGCGAACCCCAAACGAAATCTCTGACGTAAAATTCCCGAAAAGTCGTTTGTTAGGCTTGACAATTATTCAAAAAAAGGGTAACTTTATAGATAAGAGTGTTAAAAGGGGTAATAGCGTTCTATAACTCTGCCTAAATCTCAACTGTCACGATTTGGAATACATTATGAGCGCATAAAACACATTTAAACGCCACTCAAACTGCGTTTAACTCCCCTAAAAGCAACTCAGAATATAAAAACAAAGGAGTGGAGAAAATGGACGCTGGCAGTAGTGGCGGTGCGGTTCCTCGAGAACGGATGCAGCCGCCCGCAGAAAAACAGGCGATTTTCTCCGCTTGTTTTTTGCGTAACCTTACATTTGTAAACGGCTGAGTTCAAACCGTATCGTCCGATTGCCGATTTTTGCACGATTGCAGAGAAAGGACGGACGAACTATGTTGGATATATTGGACAAAATTTTAGAGCTGCTGGAGAATAAAGATTTCCCCCAGTTGGGCAATCTTCTGAAAGACATGAACCCGGCAGACGTGGCAGAGCTTTTTGAAGACCTGCCGCGTGAAAAGATGGCGCTTGTGTTTCGCCTGCTCCCAAAAGAGCTTGCAGCGGACGCGTTCGCTTATATGAATCCGGACGAACAGACGGTGCTTGTTGAAGCATTCAGTGATAAAGAGCTGCACGACGTCGTGAACGAGCTGTATGTGGACGACGCTGCAGACATGATTGAAGAAATGCCCGCAAACCTCGTCAAGCGCATTCTGCGACACACGGACGCCGAAACGCGCGTACTCATTAACCAGATTTTAAATTACCCCAAAGACAGCGCAGGCTCCATCATGACGATGGAATACGTCGATTTGAAGCGCGGCATGACGGTGGAGGAGGCGTTTGACCGCATCCGTGCCATCGGCGTGGAAAAAGAGACGGTGTACACCTGCTACGTCACGGACAGCCGCCGCAAGCTGAAAGGCATTGTGACCGTGAAAGACCTGCTGCTTGCCCCCAAAAACGAGCTGATCCGCAATATCATGGAAACGAACATTATTTACGTTTCCACCCATACCGATAAAGAAGAAGTGGCCTCCCTGTTCGGCAAGTACGATTTTCTTGCCGTGCCGGTCGTCGATAACGAAGAGCGCCTTGTGGGCATTGTCACCGTTGACGACGCGATCGATGTTATTCAGGATGAGGCGACGGAAGATATCGAAATGATGGCGGCTATCACGCCGACCGATAAGCCGTACATGAAGACGGGCGTTTTTGCCACATGGAAAAAACGTATCCCGTGGCTTTTGCTCCTCATGATCTCCGCTACATTTACGGGCAGCATCATCACCTCGTTTGAAGATGCGCTTTCCGCTTCCATTGTGCTGACAGGTTTTATCCCCATGCTGATGGACACGGGCGGCAACGCGGGCAGTCAGGCTTCGGTCTCCATCATCCGCGGTCTTTCCCTCGGCGAGATCGAATATAAAGACATCGGGCGTATCCTCTGGAAGGAAGCGCGCGTGGCTTTTTTGTGCGGTGTTTCGCTTGCCGCCGCAAACTTTGTCAAATTGCTGCTCGTTGATCGTGTGACCATCCCGGTCGCCATCGTTGTGTGCAGCACGCTTGTTGTAACGGTGCTCGCTGCAAAGCTTGTCGGCTGTTCGCTGCCGGTGCTTGCAAAGCGCATCGGTTTTGACCCGGCCGTCATGGCCAGTCCGTTCATCACGACCATTGTAGACGCGCTTTCCTTGCTGATCTATTTCCGCATTGCGTGCGCGGTGCTGCATATCGGTTAACTTTATCCATCAAAGGAGGCTGCTGTTATGAACCAAAAAGATATTGAAACGCTTGCAATCGCGCTGCCGGAAGACATTTTAAAAGCAAAATGGTGCGGCGATTTTGACCGCGCATTCCACCTTATCGACCTATACCTTGCAAACGAGAAAGTCCCGGCGTTTATGAAAACACGCCTTGCACTGGAGCGTGAGGTCTTGAACGCACTGCCGACGGGCTACACATACAGCGAAGAAGACGCTTTGGCGCTCGTGCAGAAGGAAATTCCGGATTTCACGAAGGCAGAGCTTGACGCATTGCGTGACCGCGGCGCCATCGACTGGATCTACATCAACGGCAAAACGACGTATTCCCGCACGTTCTACGATACGCTTTTGGGCGTTTACCCGGATATCGCCACGCGTGCAGGCAAGCCGCCGAAGGACAAAAGTGATCGCGTGGAATTTCTGCGCCAAAATGTACGCGACATGAAAAAAGACGGCGACGCGCTGTGGAGCATTCAGCTGCGCGCCCAGTTCCGTCTGCATGACGATGTTTTCCGTCCCGACGAAGAACTGACCGTGCATCTTCCCGTACCGAAGAACGCGATGAACATGCGCGACATTGAGATCCTTGCGACCTCCCACCCCATTTATAAGCTTGCAGATGAAAATGCACCCGCGCGCACGGTCTCATTCCGCGGCAAATTCGAGAAAAACGAAACCTTCTGGGTCGAATACAAATATCTTTCCTATGTGAAATACAACAACCTCGAATCCGCACAGGTCAGTGCAGAGCAGCCGACGTTCGACACCGAGGAGCTTTACCCGCACATTCGCTTCACGCCGCTCATCCGTGCGCTTTGCAAAGAGCTTTCCGGCAATGAGAAGAACCCGCTTCTGCTCGCACGCAGCTTTTACGACTACTGCACGAAGGTCGGTACATATTCGTATGTGCGCGAATACTTCACGCTGCCGGGCAGCATTCCGGATTATTACGGCGCGGGGCTGCACGGAGATTGCGGCGTGCAGGCGCTGCTGTTCATCACGCTGTGCCGCTGCGCAGGTATTCCTGCCCGTTGGCAGAGCGGCCTGTTCGTCACGCCGGACGACACCGGCTGCCACGACTGGGCGCAGTTCTACATTGCTCCCTACGGCTGGCTGTTTGCAGACCCGTCCTTCGGCGGCAGTGCGCACCGCATGGGCGACAGCGAGCGCAACGACTTCTACTTTGGCAACCTCGACCCGTTCCGCATGGCAGCAAACAGCGAGCTTCAGGCGGATTTTGACCCGCCAAAGACACAGCTGCGCATCGACCCGTTCGACAACCAACGCGGCGAAGCCGAATACGCAGATATCGGCATCCGCTGGATGGACAAGGAGTGCGACTGGAAGACCATCGAAATGAAGAAGCTCTCTTAATTTAAAACGTTAAATGCCCGCCGTGCTTTTGCACGCGCGGGTATTTTTGACCGTAAAGGAACAGATCTATGGAAACGAAACTCGATATTCTGCGGCGCTATTTCGGTTACACGTCCTTTCGCCGCGGTCAGGAGGAAATTGTAGACGCACTGCTCACGGGCCGCGATGCGCTGTGCGTCATGCCGACGGGCGCAGGCAAATCCGTGTGCTATCAGGTGCCGGCACTCCTGCTGCCGGGCATCACGCTTGTCATCTCCCCGCTCATTTCGCTGATGAAAGATCAGGTAGAATCGCTGACGCAGGCGGGCGTGCACGCGGCATACCTCAACAGCTCGCTCACCCCGGCACAGTACAGCCGCGCACTGCACAATTTATCCGAGGGGTTGTATAAGCTCGTCTATGTCGCGCCGGAACGCCTTTCGACCGAGAACTTCCGCACGGCCGTAGAGAACCTCAATATTTCTCTCATCGCCGTGGACGAAGCGCACTGCGTCTCTCAGTGGGGGCAGGACTTCCGCCCGGACTATTTAAAGATTGCGGAATTTGCCGAAAGTTTGAAAAATCGCCCGACGATCGGCGCATTCACCGCCACGGCAACAAAAGCCGTGCGCAAGGATATTGCGGAGCACCTGCACCTCATTGACCCCGTGCGTATCACGACGGGCTTTGACCGCCCGAACTTATATTTCGGCGTGCAGATGCCGCACAGTAAGGCGCTGGCGCTTTTGAAGCTCATTGAGGAACGCCCGGGCAAATGCGGCATTGTGTACTGCTCCACGCGCCGCACCGTGGAAGAAGTGGACGCGCTTTTAAACGACAAGGGCATCCCTTCCACGCGCTACCACGCCGGTCTGCCGGAGGAAGAACGCAGGCGGAATCAGGACGATTTCGTCTATGACCGCAAGCCCATTATGGTCGCGACGAACGCGTTCGGCATGGGCATCGACAAATCCAACGTGTCGTTCGTCATCCACTACAACATGCCGAAAAACCTCGAGAGCTATTATCAGGAAGCCGGGCGTGCCGGGCGCGACGGCAGCCCCGCCGAGTGTATTTTGCTTTACAGCCCGCAGGACGTGCGCACGAACCGCTATTTAATCGAAAACAGCGACCCGAACCCCGACCTCGACTTTGAAACGCAGGAAAAGCTCATCCAGCGCGAATACGACCGTCTGCGAAAAATGACATATTACTGCACGACGGCCGATTGCCTGCGCGCATTCATCTTAAAATACTTCGGCGAGCCCGCCGAGGAATACTGCGGCAATTGCTCCAGCTGCGCGGGCGGCTCCGTTTTGGTAGAGGCCACCGTGGAAGCACAGCAGGTGCTCTCCTGCGTGGCGCGCACCGGGCAGCGGCTCGGCATCAGCATGATCTGCGACATTCTGCGCGGCAGCGAAAATGAGCGTGTTTTGCAAATGAATCTGCAAACACAGTCCACCTACGGACTCATGCGCGAAAAGCCGATTTTTGAAATCAAGCGTATCATCGACGCACTTTTGATGCAGGAATTGCTCATCCAGACCGACGGGCAATACCCGGTTTTAAAGCTGACGCAGAACGCGCGGCCGGTTTTGCTCGGGGAAAAAAGCTTTGAAATGCGTATTCCCGTGCCGCAGGAAAAAGCGAAGAAGCCGGACAAGGCCGCAGGCGATGCCGACCCGGAGCTTTTCGCACGGCTGAAAAAGCTGCGTGCCGCGCTTGCCGCAAAAGCGAGCGTGCCGGCCTACGTCGTTTTCACCGACGCCACTTTGCGCGATATGTGCGCCAAAATGCCGACGGACGAACAGGAGCTTTTGCAGGTCTCCGGCGTGGGCGAGCGCAAGGCGCATCGCTACGGCAAGGCCTTTTTGGAAGAGATCAACCGCAAAGCGGAGGAAGAATAAATGGAACAAGCAAAGCACAAATTCAATCTTGTCGACCACATCGAGGTGCGCGGTGCGCGCGTGCACAACCTCAAAAACATTGACGTCCATGTGCCGCTGCATAAGATCGTTGGCGTAGCGGGTGTTTCGGGCTCCGGCAAATCGTCGCTCGCGCTCGGTGTTTTGTATGCAGAGGGCTCACGGCGGTATTTGGAGTCGCTTTCCACCTACACGCGCCGCCGTATGACGCAGGCGGCACAGGCGCAGGTGGACGAAGTTCTATATGTCCCGGCAGCGCTCGCACTGCACCAGCGCCCCAATGTCCCGGGCATCCGCAGCACATTCGGCACGGGCACGGAGTTACTCAACAGCCTGCGCCTGATGTATTCGCGCCTCGCAAGCCACCGCTGCCCGAACGGGCACTACATTCAGCCGACATTGGCCGTCGCGGCGGGTCAGCCGTGCGTGTGCCCCGTTTGCGGTGCGGAGTTTTTCGCGCCGTCCGCGGAGGAACTCGCGTTCAACAGCCAAGGCGCGTGCCGCAAATGTGACGGCACCGGCATCGTGCGCATTGTGGACGAAAGCACCCTTGTACCGGACGACACCCTCACGATTGACGAAGGCGCCGTGCGCCCGTGGCAGACGCTGATGTGGTCTTTGATGAAGGACATCGCCCGCGACCTCGGCGTGCGCACCGATGTGCCGTTCCGCGAGCTGACGGAAAAAGAAAAGGACATCGTGTTTCACGGCCCTGCCATTAAAAAGCACATGATCTACCAGAATAAAACGAGCGGCGCAGCAGGCGAAATGGATTTCACCTACTTCAACGCCGTGTATACCGTGGAAAACGCGCTCTCCAAAGTCAAAGATGAAAACGGCATGAAGCGCGTGGAAAAGTTTCTCAAGACCGAACCGTGCCCGGACTGCGGCGGCTCACGGCTATCGGAGAAAGCTCGCGCCCCGAAACTTCGCGGCATTTCTTTAGATGAAGTCTGCCGTATGACGCTCGCCGGCCTCACCGATTGGGTCGCGGACGTGCCGGGCTCGCTGCCCGAAGAAATGCGTCCCATGGCGCAGAGTATATGCGATTCGTTTACATTGAATGCCAAGCGCCTTTTGGAGTTAGGGCTCGGCTACCTGACGCTCGACCGCGCCGCCTCCACGCTTTCCACAGGCGAGCGCCAGCGCATGCAGCTTGCCCGTGCCGTACGCAACCGCACCACCGGCGTTTTATATGTGCTCGATGAGCCTTCCATCGGCTTGCACCCGGCGAACATCGTCGGCCTCACCGGCGTGATGCACGATCTCATCGACGACGGCAACTCCGTTCTGCTCGTCGACCATGACACGCAGATTTTGAGCGAGGCCGATTGGCTCATTGAAATGGGCCCGGAAGCCGGTGCAAAAGGCGGCCATGTCATCGCGGAGGGCACAACAGACGACATTAAGATAAACGAAAACTCGCAGATTGGCCCGTTTTTGGCGGGAAAGCAAGGCATCTCGCGACAGAAAGCACCCGAAAGCGAGCTTTTCCAAAGCGGCGCTATTCACCTTTCCACCGACCGCATCCATACGGTGAAGCCGCTCGAAGTAGATATTCCGAAAGGCCGCCTGACCGTTGTTACGGGTGTTTCCGGCTCCGGCAAAACGACGCTCATTCTGGAAAGCCTTATCCCGGCGCTTTCGGCGCATATTCGTGGTGAAAAGCTACCGGCGCACGTGAAGTCGGTCAGCGCCGAGGGCATCGACCAAGTGAAGCTCATCGACGCTACGCCTATCGGTATCAACGTGCGCTCCACCGTTGCGACATACGCCAATGTGCACGATGAGCTGCGTAAAATTTTCGCCCGCACGCCGGACGCAAAAAAAAGCAAATACAAAGCCGGCGACTTCTCCTACAACACCGGCAAGCTGCGCTGCCCCACTTGCGACGGTACCGGCAGTATCAGCCTGGACGTGCAGTTTTTGCCCGATGTGAATATCCCCTGCCCGGACTGCCGCGGCAGCCGTTACGGCAAAGACGCATCGAAGATCCGCTGCGTGACGAAAAGCGGCGAAGCGTACACCCTGCCCGAAATCATGGACATGGACGTGCGCACGGCGCTTTCGGCCTGCAAGGACTGGAAGCTCGTCTCGCAGAGATTAAATGTCTTAAACAGCCTCGGCCTCGGCTACCTCACGCTCGGTGAGGAAACGCCCGGACTTTCGGGCGGCGAAGCGCAGCGCTTAAAGCTTGCGAGTGAGATGGGCAAGGCACAAAGCGGCTCCGTGTTCGTGTTCGACGAGCCGACCATCGGCCTACACCCGCTCGACGTGCAGACACTGCTCACCGTGTTCCAAACGCTCATCGAAAGCGGCGCGACCGTCATCGTTATTGAGCACGACCTCGACGTCATCCGCAGCGCTGATTATATTCTCGATATGGGCCCCGGCGGCGGTGAAGCGGGCGGTCGGCTTGTCGCCTGCGGAACTCTGGAACAGATCAAAAACGCCGCGGACAGCGTGACCGGAAAATTCATTTAAACCAAGCGCGTGTACCCACAACTCCGTGTGATGCACGCGCCTTTTTTATTCATCAAACGCTTTTCGCAGTTTTTGCAGCGCTTTTTTCTCAAGGCGCGAGACATAGCTGCGGGAAATGTTCAGCTTTTTTGCGATTTCTCTCTGCACGAGCGGTCGCTGACCCGTAAGCCCGTAGCGCAGCAAAATGATTTCGCGCTCGCGCGGCGAAAGACGGGTCTTCACCGCCTCGTACAACTGCCGCACCTTCATGCGCAGGTCGATGTCCTCCAAAATGTGGTCGTCCGTCGCGATGGTGTCGAGCAGCGTCAGCGTGTTGCCGTCCTTGTCGGTATCGATGGGGTCATTCAGCGATACGTCCTGCGCCATCTTTTTCGCGCTGCGGAAGAACATCAGAATCTCATTTTCAATGCACCGCGAAGCGTAGCTCGAAAGCCGAATGCCCTTTGTCGGGTCGAAGCTGTCCACAGCCTTGATGAGCCCCACCGTGCCAATGGAAACGAGGTCATCGCGGTCATTTTCATCGGCATAGTATTTCTTCGCAATGTGCGCCACAAGCCGTAAATTGTGTTCGATGAGTTTTTGCCGCGCGTGGTGGTCGCCCGCCGCCATTTGCTCCAGATATTTTTTCTCCTCTGCCGCAGTCAGCGCCTTTGGAAACGACCCGGCGCTTGTGATGTGCAGAAAGAAAAACAAAACCGACGATAAATACTCCAAAAGCCCCCAAAGCATACCCACTCCCCCTTTGGAGAATGGTATGCTTCAGGGGCTTTTCTTATGTCTTTTGCTATATATTATTTGTGGACAACATACTGGTTCGGGTCGCCGAGCAGTTCCTTCGGCAAGTGGCTTTTATCGCTGAGACGCACCGTTTCCACGCTGCCGTCTTTGCCGATATAAAATTCCGAAACCGAGGTGTTGCCGCCGATACGAATATCACTCAAACGTTCAATATCGTGCTCCAAAATCTCACACGCCATGCAGCGCAACAAAAAACCGTGCGACGTGATGACCGCTGTTTTGCCCATGCAATCCGCTTTCACGCGTGCAAGCGCTTTTTTTGCGCGGTCATAGACTTCCGCTGTCGTCTCCCCCTCCGGGAAAATGCAGTTTTGCGGGGAATTCTGCCACTTTTCGGCAAATACCGGATAATCTGCAAACGCTTTGTCAAGCTTCATGCCGGACAGCGCGCCAACATCCACTTCCATCAGCTCCGGCAGTTTTATGATGGGCAAACTGTGGTATAAATCTACCGCTTCCGCCGTTTTATACGCGCGCTTTAACGGACTTGAATACACAGCATCGATGGGGATGTTCCGAAACCGCAGCGCCAAAAGCGCCAACTGCTTTTCTCCTGTAGCGCTGATATCGAGGTCAAGCTGACCTTGAAAAATATTCTCGTGGTTGCCGAGGCTTTCGCAGTGACGCACAAGATATAAGTGTAATTTTTCCATATCATTTACCACGGACGCATCGCACCGGTCAATTCGGAAAGGGTATTCACGCCGTTTTTATCCATGTAATTCGTAAGCCCTTCGGTAATCTTCACGGGCGCATACGGGTCTGTGAACAGCACGGTGCCGATCTGCAGCGCCGTCGCACCTGCAAGCAGCATTTCCACGGCGTCCTGCCACGTGCTGATGCCGCCGAGACCGACGATCGGAATTTTCACCTTCTGATACGTCTGCCACACCATGCGCACCGCAATGGGCAAAAGCGCCGGGCCGGAGAAGCCACCTGTGTTGTTGTGAATGATCGGACGCTTCGTGTTGATGTCGATACGCATGCCGGTCAGCGTGTTGATCATGGAGACGGCATCCGCACCGGCGCTTTCCGCCGCGAGCGCGATCTCGGAAATATCCGTTACATTCGGGGAAAGCTTCACCATCAGCGGCTTTTTGCAGTGCGCGCGCACCGCTTTCGTGATATCTTCAACGCCTGCGCAGCTCGTGCCGAACTGCACGCCGCCCTGCTTCACGTTCGGGCAAGAGATGTTCATTTCGATCATGTCGATGTCGGTGTCATTCAGTTTTTCCGCCATGGCGCAGTAATCCTCCGGCGTGTTGCCGGCAATATTCGCAATGATGGTCACGCCTTGCTCGCGCAGCCATGGGAGATCTTTTTCGATGAAGTGATCGACACCCGGATTTTGCAGACCCACGGCATTCAGCATACCGCCGGGGGCTTCCGCAATGCGCGGCGCAGGATTGCCCGGTCGCGCCTTTAACGTGATGCCCTTAGAAGAAATACCGCCGAGTGCGGAGAGCGGGTAAAACTCTGCATATTCGCGACCGAAACCGAACGTGCCGGACGCCGCAATGAGCGGGTTATGGAACTCCACACCCGCAACCGAAACCTTTAAATCAGCCATCAGAATACCACCCTTTCCGCCGGGAACACCGGGCCGTCCTTGCAGACATGACCCATATACGTTTCACCGTTTTCGTCGTAAAGCTCCACCGCGCAACCGAGGCACGCACCGATACCGCACGCCATGCGCTCCTCAAGGGAAATTTCGCACGGAATGTTATGCGCTTTTGCAAACTCCGTCACGGCGCGCAGCATGACCTTCGGGCCGCAGGCAAAAATTTTATCGGGGTGCACATCCTGAATTAAATCGATGACAAGGCCGTGGTGGCCGTAGCTGCCGTCATCCGTCGCAATGCGCAGGTCGCAGCCTGCCGCACGGAAGTCATCTTCCAAAATCACGAAATCCTTATTGCGGAAACCGACCGCCACCGTGGCGTTTTTGCCGCATTGCCTTGCTGCGCCGAAAAGCGGAGGCACACCGATACCGCCGCCGATGAACAAATTGTGCGCGTTCGGGTCGAACGTAAAGCCGTGGCCGAGGGGCGCCAAAATATCCATCTTGTCGCCGACCTCAAACTTCGAGAGCTGCTCTGTACCCGCGCCGCGAATCTGGAACACAAAGCGCAGCGTGCCGTTTTTCTTATCGATGTCACAAATGGAAATCGGGCGGCGCAGCGTTTTACCGGGCACGTAAATGTGCGCAAACTGTCCGGGCTGCGCCACTTCTGCCAGTTTCGGCGCTAAGACCGTATAATCAAAGGTGTTCTCTGCGGTCTGCGCGCGGCACAGCACCTCGCAGAGCTGAACGTCATATTTCATAGCTTGTCCTTTCCGAGCGTTACTCATCCGTTCGCGCGAATTTCGCCGATGCGTGCGCAGATCTCGTCGCGCATGCGAATGGCTTCGCGTCTTGCCGCCTGTGCATAGTCATGCTCGTCGCACTTTTCCTTCTGCCATGCGCACATAATGCCGCGGGAGGAATTGATGATGGCGCCGAGGCCGTTCTTGTCAAACGCCGGGGCAACGTCGTCCGCGCCGCCGCCCTGTGCGCCGTAACCGGGCACGAGGAAGAACGTGTGCGGCGCTTTCTCGCGCATTTCGCCGAGCTGTGCCGGGTACGTTGCGCCGACAACCGCGCCGACGCCGGAGTAGCCGTATTTACCCATAACGCTTTCGCCCCAGTGCTCGCAGAATTCGCCCATGGTTTCGTAAACGGTCTTGCCGCTTTCCATTTTCTGATCCTGCAATTCGCCGGAGGACGGGTTGGAGGTCTTCACGAGCACGAAAATGCCCTTATCTTCCGCTTCGCAAACGCCGAGCAGCGGCTTGATGCCGTCCGTGCCGAGGTAGCCATTCACGGTCAGCGCGTCCGCACCGAAAGCTTCCGTTTTCTCGCCGAACACATCCGTTTTGCCGAGGTGCGCCGTGGCGTAGGCTTCCATCGTGGTGCCGATGTCGTTGCGCTTGCCGTCCGTGATGACGAACATACCCTTTGCGCGCGCGTAAGCGACGGTCTCCGCAAGGGTTCTCACGCCCTGCCAGCCGTACATTTCATAGTATGCCGCCTGCGGCTTTACGGCCGGGACAATATCGCACAGCGCGTCGATGAGGCCCTTGTTGTATTCGAGCAGTGCGGCGGCCGCAGCCTCCAGCGTTTTGCCATACTTTGCGACGGCGCCGTCCAGAATGTAGGACGGAATGTACGCGAGCTTCGGGTCAAGACCTGCAACGGTCGGATTCTGGGTTTCCACGATTTTTTCAATCATACGGTCAAAAGACATAGTAATCCCTCTCTCATTTCAAATCTATAATTTCAAATTTCTCAAACTTTTACAGTTCATTAAATACAACTCTGCCGCCGCAGACGGTCGCCTTTACGCGGCCCGTGAGCGTCATGCCCTTAAACGGCGTGTTGCGGCTTTTGCCGTGCAGCTTTTCGGGGTCCACAACCCACGCTTCGTGCTCGTCAATCAGCGCAATATCGGCCACTTCACCCGCACCGATGGCGCCGGCTTCAATGCCGAGCAGCTCCGCCGGGCGCACGCTCATCTTTTCAATGAGCTCTGTAAGCGTCAAAACGCCGGCCTTTACAAGCGCGGTATATGCCGCCGCAAACGACGTTTCCATACCGATGGAACCGTTTGGCGCGTGCAGAAAATCAGCTTTTTCCGCCGGCGTGTGCGGCGCGTGGTCGGTCGCGATGACGTCGATCGTGCCGTCCTTTACGGCCTCGATCATCGCAAGGCGGTCCTTCTCGCTGCGCAGCGGCGGGTTCATGCGGTAGTCCGCGTCGTGCTTTTCGAGCGCTTCGTCAGTCAAAAGCAAGTAGTGCGGTGCGGTCTCCGCCGTCACCTTTACGCCGCGGGCTTTGGCATCACGGATGAGCGCCGCAGAGGTTGCCGTGCTGACATGGCAGATGTGCACCGGCACGTCATACGCTGCAGCCGCCGCAATTTCGCGCGCCGTGCCGCAGTCCTCCGCCGCCGCAGGTACGCCAGGCAGATTGAGCTTTTCGGAAACTTCTCCCTCATGCATGACCCACTTTTTCGCGAGGAACAAATCTTCGCAGTGCGCCGTCACGCGCATGTGGAGCTTCGGCGCTTCGCATAATGCCTTTACAAGGCAGGCGGTATCGATGACCGGGCGACCGTCGTCGCTCAAAGCAATGGCGCCGGCATCGTGCAGCGCTTCTAAGTCGCACAGCTCTTCGCCTTTCAGCCCCTTTGTAATCGCCGCCGCAACATAAACATGCGCATCGGCGGTCTTTGCTTTGTCCAAAATATAGCGCACAGTCTCGGGCGTATCAACCGCCGGCTTCGTGTTCGGCATACACAAAAGGCTCGTCACGCCGCCCGCCGCAGCCGCACGGCAGCCCGTGTAAATATCTTCTTTATCGGTAAAGCCAGGGTCACGCAGATGCACATGCATATCCACAAAGCCCGGCACCGCCGTTAAACCTTTTGCTTCAATGACTTCGGCATCCGCATCGTACAGGTTTTCGGAAACCGCGCTGATGCGGTCCCCGGAGATCAAAATATTGCCGATATAATCCTCGCCGCGCGCGGGGTTCAAAATGCGCGCACCGCGGATCAGCAAGCGCTTTTGCTCTTGTTCCATTCGTCTCATTCCTTTCGGGTAAACAGCAGGAATTTCAGGATAGCCAGAAATTCTCGGCACAGGTTTTTCGGCAGACTTTTCAAATTGGTCTTCGCATGCAGCGGATACGGCGTAAGTCCCAACATTTTTGCCATGCGGTACAGGGTCATTTTGATGCTGACAACATCCGGGTCGGAACCTGC
>OLRJ01001292.1_pt1 | contig 21710 bp, 19 predicted proteins | sample 1672741 | NCBI WGS metagenome assembly OLRJ01 (sample SAMEA3136719, study PRJEB25190) | human gut metagenome | biome: human gut; feature: human-associated habitat; material: faeces | place: Austria | collected 2013
GCACCTGCAGGTCATTCTGCTCGCTGATCTCACGCACAGTACGGAAGTTTCCAAGAGATTTGGACATTTTACGGTTATCAATATTCAAGAATGCATTGTGCATCCAGTATCTTGCAAAAATTTTGTCATTGCAGCATTCGCTCTGTGCGATTTCATTCTCGTGATGCGGGAAAATAAGATCCTCACCACCGGCATGGATATCAATCTCGTCTCCAAGATATTTCTTAGACATAACAGAGCACTCAATGTGCCAGCCCGGACGGCCATCGCACCACGGAGAAGTCCAGTATGGTTCCCCTTCTTTCTTCGGTTTCCAGAGTACGAAATCCAGCGGATCTTCTTTCTGGTCCTCTCCTGATACCTGAAGTGCACGGAATCCAGACTGCAGGTCATCCAGGTTTTTGTGGGAAAGCTTTCCATATTCTTTAAATTTCTTTACACGGAAATATACAGTTCCGTCTGCCACTGCATAAGCATATCCTTTATCCATAAGAGTCTGGATCATGCTGATCATGCCGTCAATTTCCTGAGTTGCCTGAGGATGTGTAGTAGCAGGCTTCACGTTCATTCCTGCCATATCCTTTTTGCACTCTTCAATATACCTCTGGGAAATTTCCTCTGCAGAAACTCCCTCTTCAATTGCTTTTTTGATGATCTTGTCATCTACGTCTGTAAAGTTGGATACATAGTTTACTTCGTATCCTTTATATTCCAGATAACGGCGGACTGTATCAAAAATGATCATTGGACGTGCATTACCAATATGGATCAGGTTGTATACAGTAGGTCCGCAGACATACATTTTTACCTTTCCCTCTTCAAGGGGTACAAATTCCTCTTTCTGACGGGTAAGCGTATTAAAAATCTTCATGGTATTTCTCCCTCCGGTCCTTAATTTCAGTAAAACTAACAACGCAGCCATTCAGCATATAGTGTAAAAATGCTGAATCAGTACATTATTTCTTGTATAAAAGGCAGACTGCCTGAGAAGCAATTCCTTCTTCTCTTCCGGTAAATCCAAGCTTCTCTTCTGTGGTAGCCTTAATGTTCAGACAATCCGGCTTCATGTGCAGCGCTGCGGCAATGTTCTCCTTCATCTTGGGAATATGGGGTGCCATCTTTGGCTTCTGCGCAATGATCACAGCGTCAATATTTCCTACTCCATATCCTTTTTTCTCCAGAAGAGTGGCTACATGCTCCAGCAGTTTTACACTGGAAATTCCCTCGTATGCCGGATCCGTATCTGGAAAATGCTGTCCAATATCTCCGAGAGCTGCAGCTCCCAAAAGAGCATCCATAACCGCATGAATCAGTACATCTGCGTCTGAATGTCCCAACAAACCTTTTTCCCAGGGAATCTTCACGCCACCAAGAATCAGGTCTCTGTTCTCAGTCAGTCTGTGTACGTCATATCCCATTCCAACTCTCATAAGATTTTCCAAATTTTGTCCCTGCCTTTCTTTTTGAAGGGGATTCCTACTCAAAGCAAAAAAACCCCATGCTATCGTTGGGTATTATACATGATTTTGCCATAAAAAGCAATCCACTTGAAGTTGAATATCACAGGTAATTCCATCGTCGCGAAACCGTCACTCTTCTGTCAGAAAACACTTCATAACTATCCTAATTAAAGAAAGGCCTTCCGGAATAACCGGAAGGCCTGATTTGCCCGACAGACGGACCTAAATCGCTACTTGCACGAACTTTTGCTCACCTGTCGCGTAAATTAAACTTCTGCGATTACCTCAACCTCGCAAAGAACATTCTTCGGAAGCGTCTTAACAGCTACGCAGGAACGTGCTGGTTTGTTTACGAAATATTTCGCATAAACTTCGTTAAACTTCGCAAAATCACCCATGTCAGCAAGGAAGCAGGTAGTCTTAACTGCTTTCTCAAAGCTGCTACCAGCTTCTTTCAGTACTTCGCCAAGGTTCTTCATAACCTGCTCAGCCTGAGTCTCGATGGTATCTCCGCTGATCTCGCCAGTGGCAGGATCTACCGGGATCTGTCCGGATGTAAATAATACTCCATTTAAGATCATTGCCTGTGAGTACGGTCCGATTGCTGCTGGTGCCTTATCTGTATAAACTACTTTCATGATGTAAATCTCCTTTCGTGATCTCTTTTGTTATCTTCATGCTATCGCAAAAAATTGTTAGTGTCAAGCAATATTTTTGTATATTTCACCAGTTCAAATAATAATAGGCCAACGCCGAGATCGTCTGAATATTAGAAACAGCCTCTTCCTCTTTTCCCGCATCTTCTGACATGACACATAAAATATAATCGGTTCTGTCTCCATATACAATCGCAATATCATGCTGGCTTTTGTCATTTTCACCTGTTTTATTGGCAACCTGGGTGGCTTCCTTCAAACCTCCTGGAATCTTCGTCCTTGTGTCCTGGTTCAGAAGCAGGGACAGCATCTGGTCGGAAGCCTCTGGGCTCACACATTCCCTGCGGTAAATCTTCTCCAGCAGCCTACCGCAGTCCTCCACAGAAGTGGTGTTGCTGCTGCCAAGTCCCACCGGATCTGTAGCGGAAGGCGCAAGGGTATGAAGGACTGCAGTCTCTTTATAGCCCTGCCCCCGAAGGTACCGGTTTATGGATCTGGCTCCTGCATTAAACTGGTTGGAAGCCGTCTGCAGACGCACCATTTCATTGAAGGATTCATTATCGCTGTAAGTAACCATATTCTCCATCACACGGTACAGTTGATTGCCAACTACATCGCTTGCCGGATCCGCCTTCAAAAGAGCCCCTTCATTTATCCTGGTATCCTCCATATTCTCATAGCTGGCTGCCATTGTAAAAGCCTTGATCAGACTTGCGGAAGACATAGCGTGATCATTAATGGAAAATTGTTTGCCGCTCCCCAGATTTTTTACATATACGCTCCACTCTCCTTCCAGATCATCTGTGAAAGCTTCCAGGGCTTTTTTCAGATTTTTTATTCCAGGACTGGATAACTCCTGAATGCGGCCACTTTTCTTTACAGTCAGCCCTTCCGGAGTCGTTCCCTCCCCGGATAGAACTCCCGTCTGCTCATCAAAATAATAATATCCAGAAAAGAGCTTTTTGCCAATTCCCATTTCCTGGATATAATGAATGCCGCCCTCCTGACAGACACGGCCGTTTTCATTCACGTAGTAATATCCATTTAATTTAACCGTTTCTACCTGTTCTTCCAGGTTACATATCCTGCCGGTTCCCGACAGTCTTCCCAGATTGTTTACCACATAAATTCCGGCATTCCATCCGGATTCTGTATTTCCATCATCTGTTTTCGGAAGGATATCCTCCGAAGCAGTTACCAGTCTGGCTTCACCAGCTTTAAATTTTCCAGTCTCATCATGATAGTAATAACCGTTGAATACAGTTCCATCTACCGAAAAATGATCAAAATAATGAATGGACGGTGTACAATCCCCAGAACCATCTTCATTCAGGCAATAGAAACCGTCACTTTTCAGCAGGTATTTCCCATTGCTTCCAGGAATTGGCAGTATCCTCGCCTCTTCAGTTACAGAAGAAAGGCTGCCGCCGCTCTGCTCCTGCGCATACACCGACAGACTTCTGCCAAAGAGCATTGCAGGATCTGCTATACTTCCTGAAGCTACCACTCCCAAAAGTACTGCAAATACGGCCACTGTATATTTCCATCTGGTCTTTATACTTTTTTTCATGTTATTCTCCTTTGATAAAGGCAGTATAACTGTTTTCCCTTCAGTATGCAACCAGATTTCTTCACCTTTTCTCAAAGCCATGCCAAAATTTTTGCAGCTGCGCTTCCACATTTGACAATGTGCATGACTTCCTGTCATTCCATTCTACCGGGAAAAGGCTGCTGTATTCTCTCTGGCGGAAGCGCTCATCCAGAAGCAGGATCACCCCGTGGTCCTCTCTGGTTCGGATCACTCTTCCAGCCGCCTGCAATACCTTATTCATGCCTGGATACCGGTAAGCGTAATCAAAGCCATTCTCTCCATTTTCAGTATAAAAAGAGCGAAGGATTTCTCTCTCATTGCCCAGCTGAGGCAGCCCGGTTCCCACTAAGATTGCACCGATCAGTTTCTCTCCAAACAGGTCGATTCCCTCTGAAAAAATACCACCCATAATACAAAAAGCCACTAAAGACTCCTGATTCTGTTCAAATTCCCGAAGAAAATCCTCTCTTTCCTTCTCTTTCATAGAACTGTTCTGACAGATGCATCTCACCCAGCTTACAGAAAACGCTTCCTCATAAACTGCATAAACCTCTTCCAGCATTCTGTAGGAAGGGAAAAAGACCATATAATTCCCCTTCTTCTGCCATATCGTCCTGGCAATATATTCTGCAATCTTGTAATATTCCTCATACCCCCTGCGGCTGTACAGGGAGCTTACATCTCCAGCACTTAGAATACAACGGTTCTCCTGGGAAAAGGGGGATTCTACATAAATACCATAGTCATCCTGCCGACAGCTGAGCAGCTTTCTATAATAACTCATAGGCAGCAAAGTCGCAGAGAAAAAAACTGCACTGCGGCCTTTCTTTAAATATTCCCCAAGATTCACTGCCGGATTTACACAAAACAATTTCAGCCGGAATCGTCCATCTTCTCCATTCTCTGCGTAGATCACGTAGTTCTCGTCCACCAGCTCTGCGATATTCAAAAACTTCCGGATGTCAAAATAGAACTGTCTTACCTCATCCTCCAGTTCCACATCTTTATGTTCCTCCAGAAAGGTATCAAATTCCCCCTGTACCTTCAAAACGGTCATGGTGATCGAACCAGTTCCTGGCAGGACCCGGTAATTCTCACATTCTTCCTGTAATTCCTTCAGCTGGTTGTTCAGCTTTCCTAGAGAACGGTAAATCCGGGGAGCCCTCTCTTTCATTGCTCTGCGCACCAGAAGCACATCCTCCCGGTACAGGGATGCACTGTACATCTCTCTCCCCCGCTCTGCCAGGTTATGGGCCTCATCGATCAGGAAGATATAATCGCCTCCTGCCCCTTCTCCAAAAAAGCGCTTCAGATGTACAGTGGGATCAAACACATAATTATAGTCACAAATGACAGCATCTACCCACACAGCAAGATCCAGACACATTTCAAAAGGACACACCTGCCACTTCCGGGCCTGCTCCTGAATTGTCTCCCGGTCGTATCTGCTCTTCGTAGTCCACAGTTCATAGACCGCATCATTTACCCTGTCAAAATGTCCTCTGGCGTAAGGGCAATAACCAGGGTCACATTTGGTCTCATCCATGAAGCATAGCTTCTCTTTCGCGGTTATGGTCACTACTTTGTATTTCATGCCTTTTTCACGAAGCACTTCAAAGGCTTCCTGGGCAACGGTTCTGGTAATAGTCTTAGCAGTAAGATAAAAGATAGTCTCTCCTTTACCCTCCCCCACTGCACGAACTGCTGGAAATATGGTGGACATGGTCTTGCCTACCCCTGTAGGGGCCTGAATAAAGATCTGACGGTTCACTCCGATTGCATGGTATACACTGCTGACCAGCTTCCGCTGGCCTTCCCGGTAGGAAAATGGAAATTCCAGATTCCAAAGAGACTGGTTCCGCTCTTTTTTCCAGCGCAGCTGATAGCTCAGCCATTTGTGATATTCATCCAGAAGCTTCCGGTACCAGTCCTCCAGTTCCTTCATGGAGATCATCTCCCGGAAGCGTTTTACCACTTCCGTCTCCAGATTGGCGTAAGTCATCTGGATTCCAACCTGTGTCAGACCTTCCTGGCTGCCGTAAATATAGCCGTAACACATAGCCTGGGCCTTATGCACTTTCACAGGCTCCGCCAACTGCTCCACACTGCCATAGATTCCCTTGATCTCATCGATCCAGACGTCTTCCCCTTCTGTAAAAATTCCGTCTGCACGACCTTCCAACAGTATCCCAAGATCCTCATAATCCGTTTCCAGTTTTAAGGAAACCTCAGCCCTGTATGCATTTCCCATCTGCTTCTGAAGCTTCCTGTGCAGCCTGCTGCCTTTTAACATAGCCTCTTTATCTATAATACCTCTGCGGCTGTCAAGATCTCCGCCCTGCAGGATAAATTCCACCAGATTTCGTACTGATATTCGTTTTACCGGATTCTCCATTTCAAACTTACCGCCTTTTCCCAGCCTTTCTAATATACAGACTAGCGATCTTTCAAACTCTTCTAAGCTACAGGTCTGTTTTCCCTCCTGCAGTTTACAATATCCTCAGTATAACACGAATTCCTATTTTCTGCCTATCCTTTCATGAAAAACTCCGGCATATTGTTCTGGAAGCGGAGCGGCAGCATCTGCTTCTGAAGTTTCTCATTATGTCTCGCCTCAATGGACACACCGTTACAAAACACCCGCCAAAGCTCTTCATATTCTCCTCGGTCGCCCATGGCATTCCTTGGAATCTGAAGCCGCACCTCTTTTTTTATGACACATTCTGTCCCCTTTCCATGGCACAGTGCCTTCTGTCGGCCTTCATCATAGATCACCCAGTTCTCGTTTGGAAAACGATTAGAAAAATGAGAAGCAAGAAGGGGCAGAATATCATTCTCCGGCTGGATCTTGGCAAGCAGGAACATTCCGCTGATCTCCCGAAAACGGATAAAGCCAAAATAGTGATGATATTCCCGCTTCACCTGAAGGGCCAGCTTCGCCACCTTATTCACATGGGAATCTGCTAATGCTTCCATAACGTTTGTCTCGCATCTTCCATGGCCCAGTGCCCGGTGAAGTACATAATAAATAGCAGTTCCCCTGTCCGGATCTGCCCCCGCAGCTGCCAGACAGATCTGCTCATAGGCTTCACTTCCAAGCTTCACCAGAATCATCCTCATGACCTTACCCGTCTTGCTTCTGTCCGTATCAATCTCCCTGTAAGTGGTAAACAATTCCATATTGGTAGGAAAACTGGTCTGCACCGACACCTCCACTCCTCCCAGGCATTCCTTCCAGCCATCATAAACAGCCGAAAAAATACCCTCCAGGGAATCTTCACAGACTAAAATTCTTTTCTCCTGGGTCATATGACCAGCTCCTTTCCTGTGAAATCTGCCGCCGAATTTACCTGATATACTCTTTTTGCACCCATCTCTTCCCCAAATAAAGACAACTGCCTGAATGCATTCTTATCTCCCCTAGATTTTTCTTCGTCCAGAAGATTGCGGACAATATAATTCTCATCCAACCTGGTATTGTACAGCATTCTGCCATTGCAGGTGATAAAATACAAAGCCCTTTTTAAAACCACTCCCATTCTTTTTAAATCCTGAAAATCCAGGGAGTTTGTCCTGCGTGCTCCTACAATACGCCTGGCAGAGGTATAACCAATCCCGGGTACCCGAAGAAGCTCATAATAATCCGCCCGATTGATCTCCACAGGGAAAAATTCCAGATGGGATACAGCCCAGTCTGCCTTTGGATCCAAAAGCAGATTAAAATCCGGATGCTTCTCAGACAAAAGCTCTGAGGCCCGAAATCCATAAAAGCGCATCAGCCAGTCAGCCTGATAAAGCCGATGCTCCCGAAGAAGAGGCGGACCAGACAAAGACATGGGAAGATCCTTATCTTCATTCACCGCAACAAAAGCAGAATAAAAAACTCTCTTCAATGAGAAATTCTTATAAAGAGATTCTGCCACAGATACGATCTGATAATCACTCTCGCCTAAGGCTCCGATAATCATCTGGGTACTCTGCCCAGCTGGCACAAACCTTGGCGCATGGCGGTACAAAACCAGCTCTTCCTTGTTCTGGTCTCTCTGCTGCTGGATCTGCTTCATAGGGCCAAGAATGGTCTTCCGGCTCTTATGGGGTGCCAGCTTCTTAAGCCCTTCTGCAGTAGGAAGCTCCAGATTCACACTCATACGGTCCGCCAGGTATCCAGCCTGGGAAATCAGCTCCGGGGACGCCCCAGGAATGGCCTTTAAATGAATATACCCCTGAAAATGATACTCATGGCGGAGCAGCCGCACTGTACCAAGCAGTTCTTCCATGGTCCAATCCGGATTACCCTTCACTCCTGAGCTCAAAAAAAGACCTTCTATATAGTTTCTTCTATAAAATTCCATTGTCAGACGGCACACCTCCTCTGGCGTAAAGCTGGTGCGCACCACATCATTAGACGCTCGGTTCACACAATACTTGCAATCAAATACACACTCATTAGTATAAAGGATCTTCAAAAGGCTGATACATCTTCCATCCTGTGCAAAGCTATGGCAGATCCCGGCGGCAATGCTGTTCCCCATGCCGCTGCCGTCTCCCTTTCTGTCCACGCCGCTGGAAGTACATGCCACATCGTATTTCGCCGCATCTGATAAAATCTCCAGTTTCCTCTTCAAAGTCATTGATTCCTGAATTATCATCCTATTCTCAAAGCTCCCTTTTTATATAATCTGTTTGCTTGATTTCTCCGTTTTGAGGTCGAGAACGTTTGTTCTGTTTTGTTATTTTAGAACATTTGTTCTATTTTGTCAATATCATAAAACGGGACGAAAAATTTTCCATCAAAGTAATTCCATTCCCAATCCTCCCGATCCTTTCCTGGCACATTTTTCACACATAAAAAAGCCACAAACCAGAAGCAGCTTTAGAGCATAAAAAATGCTCCTGACTTCTGATTTATGGCTCTTTCTTTACTTTTTATAAAATTCCGGTGTCAAAAAACCATTTGACGCTCCCGGCCTTTAAATCTGTGTCAGCACAAAAATATCGTAAATTGCTTTCACAGCATTTTCAAAATCACAGTTTGCCACGCCGATGATGATATTCAGCTCACTGGAGCCCTGGTCAATCATCTTCACGTTTACATTTGCATGGGCAAGTGCGGAGAAAATCCTTCCAGCTGTACCGCGGGTGGACTTCATTCCACGGCCTACAACTGCGATCAGCGCAAGATCAGACTCCATCTCCACGAAATCCGGCTGAACCAGACGGTGGATTCCGGCGATCACCTGCTGCTCTTTTTCCTCAAATTCGTCCTGATGAACATAGACCGTCATTGTATCGATACCAGATGGAACATGCTCAAAGCTGATTCCCTGGTCTTCAAATACCTGGAGAACTTTTCTGCCAAAACCGATCTCGCTGTTCATCATGGATTTCTCAATGTTAATGGAACAGAAGCCCTTCTTTCCGGCAATACCGGTGATGGTGTATTTCGGCTTGCGGCAGGTGCTCTCTACAATAAAGGTTCCTTTGTCTTCCGGACGGTTGGTATTGCGGATATTGATGGGGATTCCCTCTTTTCTTACCGGGAAAATAGCATCCTCATGAAGAACGGTAGCTCCCATGTAGGAAAGCTCGCGAAGCTCACGGTATGTAATGGTCTCGATCACTGCCGGATCCTTGACAATTCTTGGATCTGTTACAAGGAAACCAGATACATCTGTCCAGTTCTCGTACATATCCGCTTTGATCGCTTTCGCAACCAGAGAACCGGTCACATCAGAACCGCCTCTGGAAAAAGTCGTAACCGTTCCATCCTCCTTAGCACCATAAAAGCCCGGAACAACTGCATTCTCACATTTAGAAAGTTTCTTGTTCAAAAGCTTGTCTGTCTTCTCCGGATCCAGATTGCCGTTTTTGTCAAAACGGATCACATCCGCTGCATCTACAAACTCATAGCCAAGATAAGCAGCCATTACCTTTCCGTTCAGATATTCTCCACGGGAAGCAGCGTAATCCCTGCCAATCTGAGTCTTAAAATTTTCTTTGATTACCTGGAAATCCTCTTCCATGGAAAAATCAAGGCCAAGTCCTTTGATGATCTCGTAATAACGGGATTTGATTACTTCTAAGATTTTCTCAAAATCTCCATCATTTCCAGCTGCATCATAACAGCTGTACAGAAGGTCTGTTACTTTGGTATCCCCGTCAAAGCGCTTACCAGGTGCGGAAGGAACAACAAAACGTCTGCTCTCCTCACTTCTGATAATCTCTCCGACTTTCTCAAACTGCTCCGCATTCGCAAGGGAGCTTCCTCCAAACTTTACTACTTTTTTCATAATCCTTGTGCTCCTCAAAAACTTTTTCTTCATTTTATGAAAAAAACCGACTTTTTGCAAGGGTTTTTTCGATTTAATCTGTGAAAGTGTTTATATCCAACACCTTCAGCTTTTCCCCATCTACCGTAAAATGAACATCCCACTTACCAAAAGACATTCCATACTTCCTCTCCGGGTCTTTCTGATAGCCTGGTCTTGGGTCATCTGCAAGAACCGCCAGAAGGGCTTCTCTTTTTTCTACTGGGATCTTCTCCAGGAATTCCGCCGGGAACTCCACTTCCAGCTTGTGATCCTGGATCCGGTCTGTGAAACCGCCTGCGGCCTCAGGATGGCTGTCCACATAAGCCAGATATGGTTTGACATCATAAATCGGCGTTCCATCCATAAGATCCGCCCCGGATACATGGAGAACCGGACCATCCTTCTCCGTAAATTCTACTCCTTCCAGCTTCACGCTGGAAAGTCCGATTGGATTGGGACGGAAAGGAGATCTTGTTGCAAAAACTCCTTTGCGCACATTTCCCCCAAGCCTTGGCGGACGCACCGTAGGGGACCACTCCTTCCGAACTGCCTGGGAAAACTCCCAAATCAGCCAGATATGGGTATATTCTTCCAGTCCCCGGAAGGCTTCCTGATTGCGGTATTCTGGTTCAAAGATAATATCCGCCTTTAGTTTCTCTATCCTGCCGCTCTGGTGGGGGATTCCAAATTTCGTTGGAAAATCACTTTTTATATGAGCGATTACTTTCATTTCCATTCTCATTGCACCTTTGTTCCTCTATACCGCCGTTTACTCTGTAAACAGCAACTGATCTATTGCTCTATATGTTCTCTTATAAACCCACATATATCCTCTGCCGCTGCCTTATTCATATTTTTCCGCTGATTTTCCCGCATCTGACCTGCTGCCTCCTGATCATAGAGAAGCCGGATTCCAGCCTGTACCTGCCTCTTCACCGTTCTGGCAGAAGTGCTCATGCCAAGTCTTCCGAAAAACTTGCGGTTGGCCGTCTCGCATCCTGGAATGGGATCTGTATGGACCATGGGAATTTCAGCCACAGCCCCTTCCGTAGAGGTCAATCCTCCAGGTTTTGTAAAAAGCACATCACAGGCTTTCATATAAAGATTCATCTGATTGGTAAAGCCTAGGATTCTCATCCTTGTCTCTGCCCAAAAGGCTTTTTTCAGCCGATTCTCCATCTTCGTATTGCTTCCGCACACGATCACCAGTTCTTCCTCTTTGGTTGCTTTTAACAGAGCGTCCACCATTTTTTTTATGTCTCCGGCGCCCATGCTGCCGCCAGCTACCAGAATATATTTCTTCTCAGCTGCAAGGCCCAGTTTTTCTCTTGCTTCCTTCTGGGAAATCTCACGCCTGCAGATCCTGGACACCGGGATTCCAAGAGGAACCAGCCTTTCCCTGGGGAGACCTCTTTTTACACAAGGCTTTATCAGACTTTCATGAGGGGCGATATAATAGTCCACATCCGTCTCCTCCCAGAAGGGAATACAGGTATAGTCCGTCATCACCGCCACTGTAAGAGGCAGCTTCATCCCTTTTCTCTTCATATATGTGATAGTCTCCGCAGGATAAAGATGTGGCATGACCAGCACATCCACAGGATTCTCTGTAAGATACCGGTTCAGATATTTGGCCATGCGGCCATTCACATAATACACCGGAGACTTTCTTGTCAGCCGGCTTACCAGCATTCCCAGCTTGTATACCAGCCCGAAAAGCTTCGGCGTCTTTTTGACAATCTGTACATACCCGTCGCCCACCAGCCTGGATACGCCTTCTCCAGCCAGTGTCAGGTAATCCATCACATAAGCCTCATCTCCCTGCCAGGTCATGGCTTCTGCAATGGCTCGCCCTGCGGAATTATGTCCGCCGCCGGTATTGCAGGACAAAATCAATGCCTTCATTGAGTTCTCCATTTCTTTCCATCTGTGTCCTCTGCAGCCAGTGCAGATTCCACATGCTTATACACAACGACCAGGGAAATGATCAAAATCCCCAGCCTTACAGCCCCTTCCCAGCCTGTAAAAAAGGAGGTCATACAGAAGCACCCGAAAGTAACCACGCTTCTTTTCAAGTGGGATTTTACCGGAACCACAAGGGAAAAGAAAATATAAAATCCAGCCAGCACAAGAGCTGGCATCCACCATGGAAAAAGTCCAAGAAGCACGCCGAAGCTTACGGCAATTCCTTTCCCGCCTTTTCCCTTATGAAAAATGGAAAAGGCATGTCCCAGTACCGGCGCTGCCAGCACTCCTGAAAAAAGCAGGGAATCCCTGCCTGCCCGCATAGAGCAATAATACACTGGCAGAAATCCCTTCAAAAGCTCCAGAAGAAGGACCAGGACTCCACATCCCACTCCCCCAAACAGGAAGGCATTGAAGGTTCCTGGATTTCCATCCTCAGACACTTCCCTGATATCAATATGCTTCCAGATTCTTGGAACTTCGTAGGCAAACAGAATGCTGCCAAGAAGAAATCCGCTTATCATATAAAACAAATATATTTTTTCCACTCTCATTTATGACCGCCGCTTTTTTCCTCTTCCTTAATTTCCCAGTGAAGCAGGAAGGTAAGTGCCGCACGAAGGGCTATGATCCCTGCTACAATTCCGATTTCTTTCCATTCCCGCACCACTACCGTACGAAGGATCTCACTTCCCATTTTAAATTCCAGACCCATGGCAAGTCCTCTTGCCAGGTAAACACCAGTATCGCCGGCGTGCTTCAGCCATTTGATAAATCCGGTAATACCACTCCAGATAATAATAGCAACTCCGATAAACTCGAAGATCACAATTGCAAATCCTGCAATATTTTCCAAAACCCACTCCATGGTCCCGGTTATGGTATTCATCATAAGCCACCTCTTTCCAGCCAGGTCACAACCTCTGTGTGGTCTGTAAAGCAGAACATTTCCACAGGCTGAATCTCTTTTACTTTATACTTCTTCGTCAGGTAAAGAAGATCTCTCGCCAGGGTTTCCGGATTGCAGGAAATATACACAATTTTCTTCGGAGCCAGCCGGATCACGGAATTTAAAAATTTCTCGCTGCTGCCTGAACGGGGAGGATCCATAAATACCACATCAGCATTCTCTCCGGCTGTTGCCATAGCCTCCATAAATTCTCCGGCATCTCCCTGACGGAACGAAATATTGACGACCTTATTCTCCCTGGCATTAATCCTCGCATCGCGGACTGCATCTTTATTCAGTTCCACTCCAATCACTTCTTTTGCTTTGCCAGCAGCCACAAGGCCGATGGTTCCGATTCCGCAATATGCGTCAATCGCCTTCTCTTTCCCTGTAAGTCCGGCAAATTCCACTGCTTTTCTGTAAAGGATCTCTGTCTGTACCGGGTTTACCTGATAAAAGGATTTGGGTGAAATGCGGAAGGACTTTCCACAAAGGTTATCACGGATAAAGCCCTTTCCATAAAGTACGATTTCCCGCTCTCCAAGAACCATACTGGTATTTTTGTCGTTAATGTTCAATACTACCGTACTGATCTCTGGATGAGCCTTGCGCAGTGCCTTCACAAAGTTATTCTTTGATGGAAAAATAGGGGAAGCCACTACAAGGACCACCATCGCTTCACCGGATGTAAAGCCCCGGCGTACCAGCACATGACGGAGAAGCCCGTAGCCGGTATCTTCATCATAGGTCTTGATCTTGAAGGATTTCAGCATTCCCCGAATCGTCCGGATGATCTCCTGGCTTTTCTCATCCTCGATCAGGCACTGGTCAATGGGCACCACTCTGTGGGAACCAGCCTCATAAATTCCTGAGATGATATTGCCTTTTTTGTCTCTGTCAAATACAGCATGAACCTTATTCCGGTAAAAATAAGGATCCTTCATACCAATAACTGGTTTCACATTTCCAAATTTTTTCAAAAGCCCCTGCACCTGATTGTGTTTCTTCTTAAGCTGCGCAGGATAGGGCACTCCCTGATACTGGCATCCCCCGCATTTCTTCGCATATGGACAGGCCTTCTGTATATTTCTTTTCTCCTCCATAAATTCTCCCTCAAACTTCCTCTATTTATCTTCTGATAAGAAAATTATCCCCGAAACAAATGGGAATGTCAATCTTATACTGCATTTTTTCTTTTTTCCCAATAGAATACCAGTTTCATGGCACAAAGGGCACTTAACCAGCCCACCAGGGCGCCTGCCAGAACATCTGTTGGATAATGGACCCCCACATAAAGCCTTGACAACGCGATCAGCACAGCAAGAATAATAGCTGCTGTTCCTGGCCTTCCCGGATACATTTTATCATATACCACCGCACAGGAAAAGGAAGCACAGGTATGGCCGGAAGGGAAGGAATAGTCTTTTAGCTTCGCTACAAGGGGAACCAGACCTTCTACTGCATCATAAGGGCGGATCCTTGCAGCAGCGGTTTTCAGAAACAAGTTGGTCACGATAGCCCCAACCGCCAGGGCCAGTGCAGCGGTAAAGCCTGCTTTTCGTGTTTTCTTTGGGAATAGCAGCACGATGGCAAGCACGATCCAGAACCAGCCTCCATCACCCAGAAAGGTAACCCCCTTCCAGAACCAGTTAAACATATCATTTCTTAAATACTGCTGGATAAAAAGCAGTATCTGTGCATCCATATTGTGGATCCATTCCAGAATTCCCATTTCTTTTCCTCACTTTCTATTTCATAATAAGAACAAGTCTTAAAAGCCGCGACGTCTCATAACGAGACACAACACGTTCTGCGAGCTTTACTCGTTAGCACAGCAGCCGCCAATTTCTCGTGCAAGAACAGGCTTTGCCCCACCTGCCCACGTAAATAACATAACAGGCGGTTCGTATGATTCGAACCGCCTGGATTTATTCTTTATTCACCTGCATGATACAGGATCTGCTGAAGATATTCACGATTTTGTTCCAGATTCGGAACCAGAACCTGCATGCCATCAATGGTCTGAGGCGTATAGCTTCCATCCTCAGGGATACGGTAAGACTGGATCTCGTCCGTTCCGATACTCATTACATCCATAGCATATCCAGTCATATCCCACAGGGAAAGATCGGTAGTCACCAGTGGAAGCACATCCTTGATCAATCCGCCAATCTCCAGAACATTTAAGTCCTTTATCTTGGCAAAAGCAGCTTTCAGCACGTCCTGCTGCCGCTCTGTCCTACGGTAGTCAGAATTGCCAATGGAGCGGTTGCGGGCATGGATCAGCGCCTGCTCGCCATCCAGATGGTTCACACCTTCCTGAAGGTCCCAGTCTGTACGAAGAGGTTGTGGATAAAGAACGCTCTGGTCTCTTCCACATATGTAATCCGCTTCTGCCTGGGTAAGTTCCAGGTCAATTCCTCCAACCTTATCCACCAGAACCTTAAAAACTTCGAAGTCCACTTCTACATTGCCATCTATCTGAACTCCAAAATTCTCTTCCAGAGTCTCATCCAGAAGCTCCATTCCACCATATGCATAAGCTGCATTAATACGGGTACTGGAATATCCCGGAATAGCAACGTAAAGATCTCTCATAAAAGAAGTCAGGCTGATAGTTCCCTGATCTTTATCCAAAGTAGCAAGAATCATGGAGTCTGAACGCTGACGTGTCTGATCGCCCTGCTTATCCTGTCCAATAAGCAGAATACTTTTTATATTGCTGGTATCAACTGTAGCATCGTTTTCCTGGGCCTTCACTGTATATACAGCCGAAGCTGTGACTGCCGGGCTCTCCAGTAATAATACTGCACCAAGACAGATAAGGCCTTTTTTCAAAATAGAGGATCTCATCTTTTCACTCCTGTAAGTACGGTGGTCATATAATATGTCTTCGGGTTATGCTTCTTAGCCGATTATTTTACTACAATTGTAAGGACTGCACCATTGGAGGCATTTCCATTGGAATCCACAACATAGTAGGTCAGCTCATAAGTACCTGGTGTATTCACATCCACATTGCCAGTGATCTGAATCTTGCGGTAAAGCTCATTAGACGCATCTTTATCATCCTGGATATCTTTTACATAGCTCAGTCTGTCAATCTGGGTTCCCTTTGTGATCTCAACATAGTAAGTTGTGAGATAGAAACGGGGATCCTGGGGATTCAGCCTGTCAATCTTTGCCTCTTCCCTTTCCTGGGCCTCCTCTTCTTCGGTCAGCTCTGTATCTTCTTCGGAATCCTCTTCTAAAACCTTATCAGAACTATCCTGTAAATCTTCGCTGTCCTCAGAATCACTATTGGTTTTAGCAGAACTGCTCTTATTATCAGATGCTTCATCACCGAAAATTACACTTCCAGGCAGAACTTCATCTGATGTCATATGATATGTCACCTTTGTTACATTATTGCTTTTGTCCTTTGCAACATAGACAACCGTTACCTCATCGCCTTTTTCATTTGGATATACGTTTTCGACTGTCAGACTGTCAGAAACATCTCCGTCCTTTTCATCAACAGCCTTTACACCTTCCAGAAGGTCTTCAGTGGTCATATCCGTTGCATAACTGTCTTTTTTGCTGTCAGCAATGGTGATCTCAGGTCCCTTGCGGTCCTGGCCCACATACAGCCATCCAAGAATGGCTGTCGCTCCGATTGCCACTGCCGCCATTAAAACAACTAACCATTTACGCATCTCTTATGCTCCTTATACTCGTTTTTATCAGCGACGTTTTCTTGCTTTCTGTTTCTTGGATCTGGACTCTTTCTCAGAATATGGAATACTTCCCAGAACAGACAGTCCAAGGTAGCGCTCTACATCCTCTTCCACTTTAATGGTATCATTTGTCAGATAAATAATGATCACAACAGCCATCGCAATGATCACGCCCAGAAGTCCGCCGATCACACCATTCTTTCCGAGGCTTGGGCTTGCCTTCTCACTTGGAATATTGGCACTGTCTACTACATTGACAGCCTCAATATCCATTACAGACTGGATATGCTCTGCTGCCATATCGCGGATTGCATTTGCCATTTCGCTTGCTGTATAAGGATCCTCATCAGATACAATGATTGTCACAATACGGCTGTCTGTAGAAGTCTCTACAGTCAGCTTGCTAAGCAGCTGCTGATAGCTGATATCAAGGTTCAGCTGGGCAATTACCCCTTCCAGAACCGTACGGCTTTTAATAAGCTCTGCGTAATCTTTGGTCAGCTGTGTACTGGTCTGCATATCTGCACTGGTCAGCGTACTGCTGTCCTGTTTATTCAGTACCATGATCTTCGTGGTAGATTCATACTGTGGAGTGATAAAAAGCATTGTTCCAATAATGGAGATCACCCCCAGAATAATACCAGAAAGAATAATGATTCCCAGTCTGCTAAGAATCAGGTGAAAGATCTCACCCAGATCGATTTCAATTTCATCGTTATTATTTGTAACCTGATTTTCCATTCTTCTTCTCCGTTACCCTGTAATTTTCTTTACTTTTTCTAAACAGATACATCGTTTCCAACGACATCCCATATATAAAAGTCAAAATCTCTCGTTATTTATAATGCACTCCGGATTGCTGATAAAAATCATATCCGCGTAATCCGTACCCATCATTTTTTCAATTTTGTCGTAACATTTGCCAACGTGAGGCGTTCGTCTGGCCAGATCATGACCGTCAGACCCCACAAAATCCAACATTTCTTCTTTAATTACTTTCTTGCAGAAACGCTTGATCATAAAGCCATCCTCACCAATAATACTGTCCGCATTCATCTGGATATAGGCACCCATATCCCTGAGTTCATCAATAAAATCCAGACCGTTTTTTACTACCGAATGATAGCGTTCTACATGTGCGATAATAGGATAATACCCTTTCCGGATCAATGCCTGCACCCGTTCCCTGATATAGGACTTTTCGTCTGAAGTCCGAAACTCCGTTAACACATAACGGGAACCTGACATGGTAAGTCTTTCACCTTTTTTCAGACAGTCTGTCATATCCATACTGGAATGAAGCTCGCAGCCCAGATACATCTGAATACCGTCTTCTCCAATCTCAGCGGCAGCCTTCCTCACACGAAGGAATTGCTTCTTAACCTGTTCCAGAGACGGCTCAAACATATCATATCGAAAATGCGGAGTGGCAATAATGTTGCGGACACCATCATCATATTCCTTCTGGAGCATGCGTACAGATGTCTTGAGATCCTTCGCTCCATCATCAACTCCCGGAACAATATGACAGTGAATATCATAAATACCTTTCATTCGCTTCGCCCATTTCCAATCTTTTCATATAACAATCTCGAATAATGACGGATCAATATTTTCCGTATTCTCCGTACTTGCCATATTTGCCATATTTACCATACTTACCGTATTTACCATATTCCTTGGTATCTACCTTGTTCAAAATTGCACCGATAATCGGACAGTTGGTCTTCTCCAGCTGCCCCTTGATCTCCTGTACAAAATGGTAGCTGATACTGCCGGATTCGATTACAATGACAGTTCCATCGCAGGAATCCGCCACAACTGCACAGTCGATTACTCGTCCAAGAGGCGGTGTATCTATGATAATGTAATCATATACATCTCTTACAACACGGATCATGTCTTTAAACTGTCTGCTTCCTAAAAGCTCTGCCGGGTTCGGCGGTACAACACCGGAAAAAATAATGTGAAACTTGGGAAGATTGGTTGCGCAGATAACGTCCTGCAGTTTCGCCTGCTTGGACAGGTAGTGGGTCAGTCCCTTCACTTCTTCCTCAACCTGTACACGTCCCATAAGTACGGATTTACGAAGGTCTGCATCAATCAAAAGTACAGATTTACCACTCTCTGCAAGGGAAGCTGCAAGATGGAAAGTTACATTACTCTTTCCTTCATTCGGGGTACAGCTTGTAAATGCAATCACCTTTTTGTCGGCACCGCAAAATTGAATGTTTGTACGAAGTGCCTTATAAGCCTCATCCATGGATGAATCAGCTTTCCAGTCGCTAATTTTTACTTTTACCATAATTTTGTTTTCACCTTATCTATTTGTTATCCTGTAAATCTGCCATATTTTCCTTCTGATTTCCCATAATTCACGTCATGGCAGTATCTGCCTAAATATTATACACTAGAAGTACCGCATTGGCTAGTACATTTTCGAACTAAATATGCACAATTTTTCACAAAATTTTCATATTATTCTTGATTTCCTTCCTGAATCCCTTCTATACCCTGAACGGATGATCCCTCTTCCAAAAGATAAACTTCTACATCAAATACACCGCTGTTCAATGCTTCCGCATGGCTTCCCATATAAATATCAATGCGGTTGTTCTTAATGGCGCCGCCGCAGTCTTCTGCCACATAGACCTGTCCATTGATAACTACTTTAGAACCGTAAGGAATTACAGTTGGATCTACTGCAATAGTACGGTTCGTGGTAGCTGTCACACCTGTGGATGTGATTCCGTTTGCCCACGGACCGCAGCAAATGCTGCACTGGCAGTAATGGGTAATATGGAAAACACCAAGTGGACGAAGGCTGCTGTCTGCGGAAACCATAATCGGCTGTCCTTCAAGAACACCTGCATTTCCCCCTGTCTGGGTAACACCTTCTACTGCTTCTGCAAATACGCCCTCTCCTGTACTTTTATGTATAATTCCTGCTTCTACAGTTCCATCTGAGGTTGCATCTGAAGCTACCTGATTCTTATCTTCATACCCCTCCAAAACAGAGGTTGGGATATATCCCACCTGTTCTTCTCCATTATCATCCTCAAATAGAATCCTGCTCCAGATATCATCAATAGTACCTGTACGGCTGATTTCATCTTCTTCCAGCACTTCGCCGATCACAGACCCCTCTTTTCTGCCAGGATAATCTAATACATCTGTATCTGCCGCTACTGTGACAGTATCCTGGACTTCCGTAATCTCGTCCTCGATTTTCCCGGAATCCTTTTTTTCGATAGCTTCTTCTGAAACTGTTTCTTCTTTATTATCAGTATTTTCCTGTGCTGTACCTGAAATGGCCGGACCGGCTATTTCCGCTCCAAGCGCAGAAACAGGCATACATGCGGAAACACATACTGCCATAATCAGAAATCTTTTTTTCATAAATTTATATCTCCTGATCTGTTCAATTTTCCCCTCTACTCTTTGTTTATCATAGCACAGCTATTTTCTTATTTCAAATCCCATCAGGCTTTTTAGAAATTTTTCACATTTATTATTGTAGCTTTTTTATTTTTTCATTAAAAAAAACATTATTTCATTTTTTTCAAAAAAACATTTGACAAAATAGATTTTATACTGTATTATATGTTTTGTCGCTGAGGAAAACAGTTGACAGCATAAATGCGATAGTGGCGTAGTTGGTAACGCGCGACCTTGCCAAGGTCGAGACCGCGGGTTCGAGCCCCGTCTATCGCTCTGAAGCTCCGATTTAGTCGGAGCTTTTTTGTGTCTGAATCCGCCTTACAAAGCGATCACTGTCTTTTGTATACTTCATAAGAAAATCCCGCTTATTTTTTCGGAAATAATTTATAAAGAACATCTTATTTTAAACAAAAAAGCCTTGTACAATTTGCTTTTCTATCTGAAGATTCTCTTTTGACTCATCTTTCAATAAGAGTTTTCAGTTCTTTGCACTTTGTACAAGACCTTTTATTATTCTGTCCAGAATCCAATATTTTTTCTTAAAACATGTAAAAAAAACTTTCCGCAAGATGTGCGTCTCAATTGCAGGAATGATTTTTCAGCTACGATTTAGTGATGGAATAATCTAATTCCGGTAAATGCCATTGCTATATTGTATTTATTGCAGGTATCGATTACGTCTGCATCTCTCACAGAACCGCCTGGCTGTGCAATATATTTCACGCCACTTTTGTAAGCTCGCTCAATATTGTCGCTGAATGGAAAGAACGCATCAGATCCTAATGTTACATCTGTCATCTGATCCAGCCATGCTCTCTTCTCTTCCTTTGTGAAAACTGCAGGTTTCTCTGTGAATGTCTTTTCCCAGTTTCCATCCGCCAGAACATCCATATACTCATCACCAATGTAAACGTCGATAGCATTGTCGCGCTCAGCTCTTGAAATACTTTCCTTAAATGGAAGATTCAATACTTTCGGACTTTGGCGAAGGAACCAGTTATCTGCTTTCTGTCCTGCAAGACGTGTACAGTGAACTCTTGACTGCTGTCCTGCACCAACTCCGATTGCCTGTCCGTCTTTTACATAGCATACGGAATTGGACTGGGTGTATTTCAGAATGATCAGGGAAACTTTCATATCACGCTTTGCTTCCTCAGATAATTCTTTATTCTCAGTTACGATGTTGGAAATCAGCTCATCATCAATTGCAAGCTCCTGTCTTCCCTGCTCAAAAGTAACGCCGAACACCTGCTTATGCTCTAATGGAGCCGGTACATATTCCGGATCGATCTGAATTACATTGTAGTTGCCTTTTTTCTTCTGTTTCAGAACCTCAAGTGCCTCCTCTGTATATCCAGGAGCGATCACACCGTCGGAAACTTCTCTCTTGATCAGAAGTGCTGTGTCTTTGTCACATACATCAGAAAGGGAAATAAAATCACCGAAGGAAGACATTCTGTCTGCGCCTCTTGCACGGGCATATGCACAGGCAAGTGGCGAAAAATTCTGCCAGTCCATATCCTCTACCCAGTAGATTTTTGCAAGCGTCTCTGTAAGCGGAAGACCAATGGAAGCACCTGCCGGGGAAACATGTTTAAATGAAGTAGCTGCAGGAAGTCCG
>OLRJ01001294.1_pt1 | contig 21693 bp, 19 predicted proteins | sample 1672741 | NCBI WGS metagenome assembly OLRJ01 (sample SAMEA3136719, study PRJEB25190) | human gut metagenome | biome: human gut; feature: human-associated habitat; material: faeces | place: Austria | collected 2013
AAGGTCACAGAACCGTTGGCGGTATGAGAGCAAGCATTTACAATGCAATGCCAAAGGCTGGCGTGGAAGCGCTGGTTGCATTCATGAAAAAGTTTGAGGAGGAAAATGCCTGATGTTTCAGTATCATTGCCTGAATCCTATTGCCCAGAAAGGCCTGGACATTTTTGATGAAAAATACAGAAAAGCAGATACTCTGGATGACTGCCAGGCAGTTCTTGTAAGAAGTGCAAAGATGCATGACCTGGAGCTTCCGGAAAGTGTAGCTGTGATCGCACGTGCTGGTGCCGGTGTCAATAACATTCCGGTGAAAGAGTGTGCAGAGAAAGGTATTGTTGTATTTAATACTCCTGGAGCTAATGCAAATGGTGTAAAGGAGCTGGTTCTTGCTGGTATGCTTCTTGCTTCCCGTGATATTGTAGGCGGTATTGAGTGGGTACAGAGGGAGAAGGACCAGGAGGACATTGATAAGCTTGCTGAGAAGCAGAAGAAGCAGTTTGCAGGCTGTGAGATCATGGGCAAAAAGCTTGGTATCATCGGCCTTGGCGCCATCGGAAGCATGGTGGCAAATGCGGCAGCCTCCCTTGGCATGGAGGTTTATGGTTATGACCCATACATTTCCATTGATGCAGCATGGAATCTTTCCCGTACCATTAAGCACAGCAAGAGCTTAGAGGAGATTTACAGCAAATGTGATTATATTACGGTTCATGTTCCGCTTCTGGATTCTACAAAGAAGATGATCAATAAAGAAGCTTTTGGGAAGATGAAGGACGGCGTTGTGCTCCTGAACTTTGCACGTGATCTTCTGGTGGATGAGGATGCTCTTATTGAGGCACTGGACAGCGGTAAGGTGAAGAAGTATGTAACGGACTTTGCCAACCATACCGTTGCAGGCCATGAGGGCATTCTGGTGACTCCTCATCTTGGAGCTTCCACAGAGGAGTCTGAGGAGAACTGTGCAGTTATGGCTGTGAAGGAGGTTCGTGATTTCCTTGAGAATGGTAATATCAAGAATTCCGTAAACTTCCCGAATTGTGATATGGGTACCTGTGTGGCTGTTGGACGTATCGCCATCACCCACAAAAATATCCCGAACATGATCAGCCAGCTCACTAAGATCCTTGGTGCAGAGGGACTGAACATTGCGGATATGACCAACAAGAGTAAAGGGGAGTTCGCCTATACCCTGATCGATCTGGAGAGTGCGGCTTCCGCAGAGGCACTGGATGCGCTGAAGGCCATTGAGGGTGTTTCTAAGGTTCGTGTGGTAAAATAAATAAGAATATTCAAGGCGGACGATTTCCCCGGTGTGAACGTTTTCAGACAACGTCGAATTTGGGGATTTTGCTCCGCCGCTTATTGATAGCCAGGTATGCAAACTCGCCTAAAGGCTCAGACAGTGCATACCTGGCTATCGCTATGCTCACAAAATCCCCAAATTCGACTAACTGTCTTCAACCGTTCACACCGGGGAAATCTGGCTATATAAAAAAACAGAGACTACCGATTTAAGAAATCAGTTGCCTCTGTTTTTTTATATAGATTAAGAGTAAGTTTATCTGCCGCTCTTTGCAATAAATTCCTCAACTTCTTCGCGGGTTGGCATGACACGAAGAGCACCCTTACGGGTTGTAATGAGGGATGCGCCTGCGTTGGCGAAGGTGAGCATTTCCATCAGGTTTTCGTCGGTGAGGTCTTCCAGGCCGTGGTCGAGAACGTAGTTCAGGATGCTGGCGCAGAAGGTGTCTCCGGCACCAGTGGTCTCGATGGTATTCTCCTGAAGGAACGGGGCACATTCTACACGGTGTCCCTTGTAGTAAGCGCGGCTTCCGTCTTTACCCAGGGTGATGAGAACCAGTGGAATGTGATATTTCTCTTCAATAAGTGCAGCGCCCTTGTCATAGTCTGTAGTATGGAAAAGGAATTCGACCTCGTTGTCAGAAATCTTCAGGACGTCACATTTGGTAAGACCGTACTCAATTTCTTTACGGGCATCCTCAAGGGAATTCCACAGCGGAGGACGAAGGTTTGGATCAAAGGTGATGATACAGCCAGCGTCTTTGGCCACATGAATGGCGTGACGGGTAGCTTCTCTTACTCCTGGATGGGTGGAAGAGAGGGTTCCGAAATGGAAAATACGGGAATCACGGATCAGATCGTCCGGAACCTCCTCCTGGGTCAGCATCATATCAGCACCTGGATTGCGGTAGAAAGAGAAGTCTCTGTCGCCATCCGGATAGGTATGGACAAAAGCAAGGGTAGTATGTACTTCTTCGTCCATGATCAGTGCCTTTGTATCAATGCCGACTTCCTCCACAGCTGCCTTTAACTGATTTCCGAACATGTCTTTTCCTACTTTCCCGATAAAAGCGGTTTTCTTGCCCAGACGCTCAAGCATGGCAAGGACATTGCATGGAGCACCGCCTGGATTTGCCTCCATCATAGGATTGCCCTGAGAACTGGAACCGTTTTCAGTAAAGTCAATAAGAAGCTCCCCGAGAGCCGTTACATCAAATTGTCTTTTTTCCATGTCATTAAAGACCTCCTTATTTCATACATTCTTTGATACTATCAATTTATCGTAGTAGCTGTCTTTTGTCAAACTAATTTCGTTATATTCTTTATTTTTATGTGAAAAAATGATAAACTAAATACATGGAAATGCAATTGACAGCTGCATTTCAGAATGGAGGCATAAGATATGGCAAGCAAAGTATATGAATATATGGACTGGCCGGAGATTGAGGCAGTCGTTTATGCAGAGGAAGCATCACCGAGGGATCTTATGGCACCGCGTCTTACAGCAGATGGTGTCCTTGTGCAGGGATTTTTCCCGGACGCAGAGAAAGCAGAGGTTCTTGTAGATAGAAAAACGTACGAGATGGAAAGGCAGGACGATGCAGGTTATTTTGCAGTAATGATTCCTGGAAGGAAGATTCCGGCATATCAGTATCGAATCACCAGAGGAAAAGAGACGAACACCTTTGCAGACCCATACGCTTTTCCTGTACAGATTACAGAAGCTGAGGAAAAAGCGTTCTGTGCAGGTGTTTATTATCATGCCTATGAGAAACTTGGAGCACATCCGATCGAGATCAATGGCGTGCAGGGAACTTCTTTTGCAGTGTGGGCACCGAATGCACTACGTGTCAGTGTGGTAGGCAGTTTTAATAACTGGGATGGACGTTGTCACATGATGCACCGTATGCCGATGTCCGGTATTTTTGAGTTGTTTATTCCGGGTGTTGAAGCCGGTGAAATCTATAAATATGAAATGAAACTGAAGGGTGGAACCGTTCAGCTGAAGTCCGATCCTTATGCAGCATGTACGGAACTTCCTCCGGGGGCGGCATCGGTTGTAGCTGACCTTCGTGATTTTCAATGGGACGATGCAGACTGGATAAAAGACCGCGTCAGATTTCAAAACCGTAAACAGCCGGTCTCAATTTATGAGACGAGTCTTTCCAAATGGAAAAATGCCGAAGAACTGGTTGCGTATCTTAAAGAACTGAAATATACACATGTAGAGCTTCATCCGGTTATGGAATACTTGGACGATGAGGCCGGTGAATACAGCACATTTGCTTATTATGCCCCAGATCGTCGTTTTGGTGAGCCTTCTGATTTTCAGAAACTTGTAAATGAACTGCATAAAGAAAAGATAGGTGTGATTCTGGACTGGACGCCATCTCATTTTCCGAGACAGGAGGGTGGTCTTGAGAAATTTGACGGCACGCCTTTATATGAAAATCCAGATCCATCCATGGCAATCCATCCGATGTGGGGAACGCTGCTTTTTAATTATGAAAGTCCGATGGTCAGAGACTTCCTTCTTGCCAATGCATTCTACTGGCTGGAATTCTATCACGTAGACGGATTAAGACTGGATGATGTGGATTCCATGCTGTATCTGGACTTTGGAAGAGAATATGGACAGTGGCGACCAAATATTTATGGAAGCAATGAAAATCTGGCAGCAGTTGAATTTCTGAAACATCTGAATTCTATTCTGAATAAAAAACTTCCGGGAACGATGACGATCGCACAGGAAGATGGCCTCTGGTCTGAACTGACCGGAAGTGTTGAGGATGACAACATTGGATTCACATATAAATGGAATAACAACTGGGCAGGAGATTTTCTGAATTATCTTTCAAAGGACCCGATTGAACGTCAGTATGTACATGATCAGCTGACACTTTCCATGTTGTATACTTACTGTGAGCATTTTGTTCTTCCGCTTGGAAGCAGGGAGACCGGAGATCAGGAAAGTTTTATGGAAAAGCTTCCGGGGGATGATGCACAGAAGCTGAGCCAGATACGTGCAGCATATTCCTATATGATGCTTCATCCGGGATGTAAGATGATGGCACCTGACAAAAATCTTTCTGATGAATTGAAAAAATTTATTCGTGATCTGAATGAACTGTATGTTTCTCAGCCTGCGTTGTCTGTAATGGATGATGATTATGACGGATTTGAATGGATCCAGCTTATGAAATATGAAGAAAATGTTCTGGCGTTCCTCCGTAAGACAGAAAAACCAGATGAAACATTGCTTGCTGTATGTAATTTTGCTGCTGTTCCATATGAAAGTTATCAGGTAGGTGTTCCTTTTTATGGAAAATATAAAGAAATATTCAACAGTGACCGCAAGGAATATGGTGGACAGGGTACTGTGAATTTAAGAGCAAAAACCTGCAAAAAGGCAGAATGTGATGAGAGAGAGTATTCTGTTACATTTAAGATTCCTGCGCTGGGAGTGGCAATTTTCTCCTGTACACCAGGAAAGAAGCCGGAAAAACTTGCTGTGGCAGCCAAGAAACCTGTGACAACTAAGAAAACATCGCGCAAGACTGCCCCAAAGAAAGAAAGTGTGAAAAAAGTGGCAGCAGAGAAAACAGGTATTGCTGTATAAATAAAAAATATAAAAAAGTCTCGTTCAATAATTACTTTATCTTCAGCAGTTATTTTACGAGACTTTTTTTTGCAAAAAAATAAAGCTGAAAATGGGACTCGAACCCACGACCCCTTCATTACGAGTGAAGTGCTCTACCAACTGAGCTATTTCAGCATGTGCTTAGACACAAGATTCATTATACCGTGTTTTTTGAAAATTGCAAGAAAAATTTAAATTATATTTACATAATTTTCAGTACTTGCATTGAGTGAAATTTATGTTATGATAGGAGAATATGAAATAGCGTTTATATAACGTGTTAAATTGCCAAAGTGCCAAAGTGCCGAGACGATTTGTTACTTCAGAAACAGACAGATGACAGAACGTATTGGTAAAGGGAGATGATTTTTTATGATAGATGAAACCGGACAGTACATCCTTGATCTGATCAATGGAAACAGGGAAAAGATCATTGCATTTGCAGAGGATATTGCAGCACATCCGGAACCAGGATATGAAGAAGTACGTACATCGCAAAAAACAGCAGAATTATTGAAAAATCTTGGATATGAGGTGATAGAGCAGCTTGCCCGTACTGGTGTAAAAGGCCAAAAATATATAAAAGAAGGTCCGGTGCTGACCGTTATTGGAGAACTTGATGCGATTGGATGTCATACACATCCAAAAGCAGATCCGCATACAGGTGTAGCACATGCCTGTGGTCATCATGCACAGATGGCCGCCATGATGGGGTGTGCGATTGCTATGGCAGATCCCAGAGTACAGGAACAACTGGGTGGTTCAGTGAATTTTCTTGCAGTTCCGGCTGAGGAATATATTGATGCGGATAAGCGTGTCAAATTAAAAAAAGAGGGAATTGAATTTTGCTGTGGCAAAAGTGAGATGATCCGTACAGGAGTGTTTGATGATACAGATATAGCGTTAACGACCCATGTACACATGGTTCCGGTCGAAGAAGATTTTTATCTGGGAAATCCTGCTTGCAACGGGTACAGTGCAGAGCGTGTGACAGTACGTGGAAAAGCTGCACACGGGGCAATTGATCCATGGAATGGTGTAAATGCACTGAGTATTACGACAAGTGCGATTCAGATGATGGGACTGATGCGGGAGACATTTCGTGAGGAGGATCATGTAAGACTTCATAATGTCATACGCAAAGCAGGTGATGTGATCAACAGTGTGCCGGATGAAGCCGTTGTGGAAACGAAGGTCAGGGCAGCGTCACTGGATAAAATAGATGAAATTACGACAATGATCAATCGTGCTTATGATGGTGCAGCTTATGCGTTTGGAGGCAGGATAGAAAGAGAAATTCTGCAGGGCTATATGCCAATTATTCCGCGTGATGCAGATGAGGCACTCATAGAAGCTGCGGACGATCTTGGTTTGAATTATCGTACTGTAGGGAAAAATGATTTTAACAATGCCTGTACAGATGTCGGAGATCTGAGTCATATTATCCCGGTCGTGAATTTTACTTTTAAAGGTTTTGAGGGAAAACTGCATGGAGCAGATTTTCGTATCACAGATCCGGAGAAGGCTTATATTCTTCCTGCCAAGCTTCTTGCACTGACAGTATACAATCTTCTCAGAAATGGCGGCAGAGAGGCAGAAAGAATAAAAAACAGTTATGTACCGGTATTTGATAAAGACGAATATATTCAGTATGTACGTCATACGACGGAAGCGAAATAATATTGTCAGAAAACAGCAACAGTATAAATACAGATAAAAAACAGCAGGAGGACAGACTGAAAACAAATGGCAGAAAAATGTTTGGAATTGAAAGATATCAAAAAAGCGTTTTCAAAAGAAGAAGTTCTGAAGGAAATCAGCCTCTCAATTGAAAAAGGCGAGTTTATTACACTTCTTGGTTCTTCAGGATGCGGAAAAACAACGACTCTGCGCATTATTGCAGGTTTGGAAACACCGGACTCCGGTCAGGTATTTCTTGATGGAAAGGATGTTACAGCATTGCCGCCGGAAGCGCGTGATGTAAATACTGTTTTCCAGAATTATGCATTATTCCCGCATATGACGGTAGCAGACAATATTGGTTATGGACTGAAACTGAAAAAGACACCAAAAGCTGAAATTAAAAAACGTGTGTTTGAGATGCTGGAGCTGGTACAGCTTCCGGGCTATGAAAAGAGAAAACCATCAGAACTTTCCGGCGGGCAGAAACAGCGAGTGGCAATTGCAAGATCTCTGATAAATAATCCCAAAGTACTTCTTCTGGATGAACCGCTGGGAGCACTGGATCTTCAGCTTCGGCGGACAATGCAGCTTGAATTGAAAAAGCTGCAGAAGAAGCTCGGAATTACATTTATTTATATTACACATGATCAGGAAGAAGCAATCAATATGTCAGATCGTATTGCGGTCATGAATCATGGCGTTTTTGAACAGATCGGAAGTCCTGACGAGATCTATAATCATCCGAAGACAAGCTATGTGGCAACCTTTGTCGGAAATGCAAATATTCTGAAAGGTACTGTAGAAAAAACGGAAGATGAGATCCTTAAAGTTTCTCTTGCAGGAGAAACAGTTTCTGTCGCATCAGAAGGCCGCAGCCTGAAAGTCGGAACGCCGGTTACCATGGCGGTCAGAAGTGAAAACCTGATTTTTGATGAAGAATGCCAGAGTGGTCTTGAGGCAACTGTTGAAGAGAAAAGCTTTGCAGGCGGATTGCTTCGTGTTGTTCTTAAGCTTTCGGATGGTACAGAGGTTATTGCAAACAGACATGGAATTGATGCAGGTGTGCAGCCTGGTCAGAAGGTTACCTGTCATTTTGATGCGAAAAACGCAGTTCTGGTAGATCTTCCGTCTGATGCAGAAAGCGGGGCGAAAGAATGAAGAAACAGAAATCCGGTTCTGTCTGGATGATTCTGCCATTGTATATTTTTACGATTATCTTTGTGGCAGGACCGCTGCTTTATATGGTAGCACTCAGTTTTGCACAGCCCAAAGCCGGCCATGGTGTAGAATGGGTATTTACTCTTGAGAATTACCGTAAGATCTTTGATCCGGTTTATATGAAGACCTTTACCGGATCCTTTCAGCTGGCAGTGACCAGTACCATAATTATCTGCCTGATCGGTTATCCTTTTGGTTATTTTATGGCGAAACTTTCGGATGAATGGAAAAAACGTGCAATGATTTTTTTGATGCTTCCATTCTGGGTGAATTCTCTGATCCGTCTGTATGGATGGATGATCATCCTTCAGACAAAAGGTCTCCTGAATCATGTACTGAAGAGCCTTGGACTGATTGAGAAACCACTGCGTATTTTGTATAGTTATCCGGCGATTGTCATTGGTATGACTTATGTGCTTTTGCCATTTATGATTCTTTCCGTGTATTCCAGTGCAGAAAAACTGGACTGGTCATTGGTTGAGGCAGCGAGAGATCTTGGAGCAAGTCCGGCAAAAGCATTCTGGACAGTTTCCTTTAAACTGACTCTTCCTGGACTTTTATCAGGTGTGATCCTGACATTTGTTCCATCTATGGGACTGTTTTTCATTGCAGATATCCTTGGAGGAAATAAGATCGTTCTAGTCGGAAGCCTGATTCAGGAGCAGATGACGAGAGGTAATAACTGGCCGTTCGCGGCAGCGCTGGCAGTTGTTCTTATGATTCTTACAACGCTGATGATTATGTTATATCGTAAAATAACAAATGCAAAAGAATTGGAGGGTATGGGATGAAAAAAAAGAATTCAAAGCTCTCCGGATTTTATCTTGGGCTGATTTTTGTACTGATGTATCTGCCGATTGCGGTAGTTATCGTATTTTCATTTAATGAATCGAAGCTTCCTGTAAGATTTACCGGATTCTCCCTGAAATGGTATCAGGCGCTGTTTCAGGATAATGCTATGTTGGAGGCACTGGGAAACAGTCTTTTTCTGGGTGTGATCAGTTGTCTTGTATCCGCAGTCATCGGAACACTTGGTGCGGTTGGCCTTTCCAGAATCCACTGGAAGACCAAAGGCGTTCTGGAGTATATTTCCATTCTGCCGTTAATGATTCCGGAGATTATCCTCGGTATGGTTCTGATGGCATTTTTCTATATGCTGAATCTGCCGTTTGGTATGCTGACACTGCTGATCGGGCACACTGTCTTTTGTGTACCGTATATTCTGATGGAGGTTAAAGCTAGACTGGCGGGAATGGATCCGTCTCTTGAGGAAGCGGCAAGAGATCTTGGAGCAGGACCGTTCCGTGCTTTCTGGGATATTATTCTGCCGCTTATCATGCCGGCCGTGTTATCCGGATCCCTGCTTGCATTTGCCATGTCCATGGATGATGTGGTCATCAGTATATTTATCAATGGCCCTCGTCTGGCAACACTGCCGATCAAAGTCTATACACAGATTAAAACGGGTGTAACACCAGAGGTTAATGCCCTTTGTACGATCATGCTGATATTCACACTGTTGATTTTATTTGTATATAATCTGATCGGCAGATTCACAAAGGGGAAAAAACAAAAAGGCTAAGAAACTCTTTTCAAGGAAGTAAAAGTAAGCTATACTTAATCTGGATAAACTTTATCAGGAAGTTTATATAGAAAGAATAAGAGGAGTGAAGACTATGAAAAAATTACTGGTATGTGCATTATGTGCAGCAATGGTCGTTCCGGCGATGAGTGTATCTGTAAGTGCAGATTCCAAAGAACTTGTGCTTTACACATGGGAGAATATGTTCCCACAGGAAGTACTGGATGGTTTTGAGGAAGAAACTGGAATAAAAGTGGTATATTCCAATTTCGATACAGATGAAAATATGCTGGAAAAACTTTCTATGGCAAAAGGCGGCGATTATGATATTGTTGTTGCAGACGACTATATCATCGAAACTGCAATTCAGGAAGGACTTGTAGAAAAGCTTGATACATCCAAATTATCCGGTTGGAATAATATAAATCCTTTGTATCAGGGTCAGTTCTATGATCCGAACAATGAATATACAGCACCGTATGGAGCAGGAATTCCACTCATTGTATATGATCCGGAAATGGTAGACATCGATATTAAAGGATATAATGATCTCTGGGATGCTTCTCTTGAAGACAGTATCGCACTGACAGCAAACTATCGTGTTATCAATGGTATTACAAACCTTGCACTTGGTCAGGACTTCAATGATCAGGATACAGATGATATTAAGAAAACAGGCGGAAAGCTTCTTGAACTTGCACCGAATGTTCGTCTGATCCAGGATGATAATACACAGGATGCTCTTCTGAACGGAGAGGCAAGTGTTGCTTTTCTGTACACATCACAGATAACAACAGCTCTTGCAGAAAATCCGGATCTTAAAGTTGTATATCCGGAAGAAGGTCTTGGATTTGGTGTTATGGGAATGTTTATCCCGAGTCAGGCTCCGGACAAGGATGAAGCATATCAGTTTATGGATTATATTCTTCAGCCTGAAAATGCGGCAAAATGTTTTGATTATATCGGATATTATTGTACAAACAAAGCAGCAGATTCACTGCTTCAGAACCAGGATCTTGTAGTACCGGATTCTGTAACAAAAGGATCAGCAGTAGAAAACATCAGTGCAGAAGCCGAGGAAGCTTACAACAAAAACTGGACAGAATTTAAGGCAGCCTGTGACTGATAGAAACAAGGGGGAAGCAGGATGGAAATCTATAAAGGTATTGCTACCTTTTCAGGAATAGCCATCGGCAAAGTACTGTATTACAGCAGAGGGGAGTACCAGATACGTCAGTGTCTGGTCAGCAACATTAAAAAAGAAATCAGCGATTTTCAGGAAGCAAGGCTTCAGGCAGTTCATAAATTACACGAACTGTATGAAGCCAGCCGGCTCCTCAATGAGCAGGAGGCACGTGTTTTCTTAAGACAGATCAAACTTCTGGAATCAGAAAGTTATCAGAATGCAATCGAAAGCAGCATTGCCCATGAAAAGGTGAATGCTGCTTATGCAGTTATGATCAACAGAGATGAGCTTGTTGAGACCTTCCGTAATCTGGAAGAACCGGTCATTCGCAGACGAATCAACGATATGCAGGAGATTTCCAATCGCCTGATTCAGATCCTTGGTGGCGCGGCAATCCGCATCAACCTCGGGGATGAGCCGGTGATCCTTGTGGCGGAGGCGCTGTCTCCGACGGAAATCATGGAGATGGATAAAGATAAACTTCTTGCAGTGGTCATGCACCATGGTTCTACCGTTTCGCATGCATCGATCATGGCGAAGACAATGGAAATCCCGACGCTGGTTGACATTGCCGCTGATGATGAATGGGATGGAATGACTGCAATCGTAGACGGATATACCGGCACATTTTATCTGAATCCGGATGCGGAGATCCGACGGGAATATGAAATTCGCCTCGAGGCAGACCACAGGGAGCGTGAAGCTCTTCTCGAGTTAAAAGCCCAGAAGGATGAGACAAAAGATGGAAGAAAGATTGGACTTTATGCAAATATCGGGAACATGAGTGACCTGAGCAGCGTGCTTTATTACGGTGCGAAGGGTATCGGACTTCTTCGAAGTGAATTCCAGTACCTCGGTCGTGAGAATTATCCGAGAGAAAACGAGTTGTTCCGTGCGTATAAGAAAGTGGCTGAGACGATGGGAGAACGACTGGCTGTGATTCGTACTGCAGATCTTGGCGCAGATAAGCAGGCACCTTATCTGGACATTCCGCAGGAGACCAATCCGATCATGGGTAACCGCGGAATCCGTCTTTGTCTGGATCGAAGAAGAATGTTTAAGGCACAGCTTCGCGCAATCTATCGTGCCAGTGCTTACGGCAATCTCGCGATGATGTTTCCAATGATCGATTCCGAAGAAGAAATGGATGAGATTGAGAAGATTATCGGGGAAGTGAAGGAAGGCCTGCGCGAGAAAGATATTCCATTTAAGGATATCATGACAGGAATCATGATCGAGACACCGGCAGCAGTTATGATCAGCCGTGAACTTGCAATCAGAGTAGATTTTCTGAGCATCGGAACGAATGATCTTACACAGTATACGCTGGCGATGGACCGTCAGAATCCGCTCTTGAAGGACAAGTACAATGACCATCATCCGGCCGTCCTTCGTATGGTGCGAATGGTGGTGGAATCAGCGCATAAAGAAGGAAAGCGCGTTGGAATTTGTGGGGAGCTTGCTGCGGATACAGCTCTTACCGGTAAATTCCTTGAAATGGGAGTTGATTTTCTTTCAGTTGTACCGGCGTGCGTACTTCCTGTCCGTAAAGCAATTCGGGAAACAGATCTTAGTGGAGTATCTGCACCGAAAGTAAATGAGGATAATAATGAATAAAAAAAGTAAAGTAATTCTTCTTCCCTGTAGTTCATACAGGGAAGAAATTGTTTATGAGAATCTTGAAATCGGCCTGGAGCTTCTGGGTGGAATCGAGAAGATTGTAAAGAAAGAAGAGTCTATTCTGCTGAAACCCAATCTGCTCAAAAAAGCAGAAGTTGACAAAGCAGTCATCACGCATCCGTCTGTAGTCGGTATGTTTGCCAGATTGATGAGAGAAAAGGGATATCAGGATCTTTCACTTGCTGATTCCTGTGGTAATGGTACGACAACCAGAGTGATTCATGGTACCGGAATCGACAGGTATCTGGAAAAGTATGGGATTCCGGCAATTGATTATTCGAAGGGAATACGTGTAGAATATCCGGAGGGGATTCAGGCAAAAGAATTTATTCTGCCGAAAGAACTTCTGGCAAAAGACTGTGTGATTTCTCTTTGCAAGATGAAGACGCATGCGTTGGAGAGAATTACCGGTGCAGTAAAAAACAGTTATGGCTTTATCTATGGATTCCATAAGGCGAAGGGACATACCCTTTATCCGAGTGCAGACAGTTTTGCGCGAATGCTGGTTGATCTGAATCAATATGTAAAACCGCGGCTCTATATTATGGACGGAATTGTTGCGATGGAAGGGAACGGACCAGGTTCCGGAGATCCGGCACCAATGAATGTGATGTTGATGTCGCAGGACCCTGTGGCACTGGACAGTGTGTTTTGTAACCTGATACATCTTAAGCCGGAAATGGTACCGACCAATTATCATGGCGAAAAGATGGGACTTGGTACCTGGAAAAAAGAAGAGATAGAGATCATGACTCCTGCCGGAATGATCAGTATGGAAGATGCTGTTGCCCAGTATGGAAATCCGTACTTTGATGTAGATCGGCGTGTGGCGCGTTCGGGTATGTGGGAGCGGCTTGCAAAAGCGCTGAATATTTTCCAGAAGAAACCGTACATTGAGCCGGAGCGATGCATTCGTTGCGGAATTTGCGTAAAGAGCTGTCCTGTACCGGACAAAGCAGTAGATTTCCGAAAAGGCAGGGAAAATCCTCCGGTTTATGATTACAAAAAATGCATCCGGTGCTTCTGTTGCCAGGAAATGTGCCCAGAGAAAGCAATAAAAGTAAAATAATATACAATAAAAAGGGCGTTGTTTCAAGGGTAATCGTACACCCATGAAGCAACGTCCTTTAAATGTGCTGCTTATCTTATTACATCGTGCAGTGCCTTGATGAATGCAGGAGTAGTACCGCAGCATCCACCGACTACGGAGGCGCCGCTTTCAATCAGGACTTTCATATGTCTTGCGAAGTCTTCTGCATGCATGCTGTAGACTGCATTGCCACTGTCGTCAATTACCGGCATACCTGCGTTTGGCTTGGCAATCACAGGAATTGATACATTATCTCGAATGTTTCGAACAACAGATACAAGCTGATCCGGTCCGACGGAGCAGTTGATACCGACTGCATCTGCACCGGCAGCTTCCAGAGAAATGGCAGCTTCGATTGCATTTCCACCACTGAAGATACTTCCGTCCGCTTCCACAGTCATGGTGCACATGATCGGAAGATCGCAGACAGAAGCAGCAGCGTCCACGGCTGCAAGAGTTTCTTCGATGTTAATCATGGTTTCTGCTGCAATCAGGTCGATGCCTGCATCAGCCAGAATACGAATCTGCTCCTGATACATATCAAAAGCTTCTGCGTAGGTATAATCACCATCTGTTGTGATAAAGGAACCGGAGGTTGTAATATCTCCAGCTACATAGACACCGTTTCCGGCAAGTTCCTTAGAATAACCTACAAGTGTACGGTTGATTTCTTCAATACGGTCAGCGAGACCATGTTTTTCCAGGTTAAGACGATTTCCGCCAAATGTCGGAGCATAAATCACCTGACTGCCGGCCTTTATATAAGCACGCTGCAGATTCTGAATGATATCTTTATGATCAATGACCCATGTCTCTGTGCAGATACCTCGCGGCATACCGCTCGCCATCAGATTGGATCCGGTTGCCCCGTCCAGAATAAGCGTCTGTTCAGCCAGTTTTCGAAATTCTTCTTTTGTCATTAGATAGTTGCCTCCTTGATGAAAAATAAAATATATAAGCAACTCGCCTGTAAGCTCCGCATTCCTGTCGGAAAGTGCTTATTTCAGTTTTTTATTATAACATGCCGGTGAGCGCAATGGAAGACAGGATTCGTCAAAACTCGAAATTGCATTTTTGATGAGCCTGTGCTATTTTTATATATATTCTTTACCGGCGGTTCTGTCGGATGATTTCCCAAATACAATATTAATATAAGTAATTAAGGTTAGAGTGCAGGAGGTAGATAAGGTGAATTTGTTTGAGTATACGTACTGCGGCAACTATAACCGGCAGATACAGAATCTCTCACGGATTGTTCCTGAGAAGTGGAGTTTTGACGGTTCAGATGACAACGGTATACTGAAAGGATATCTGGAGCACACCTTCCAGAGAGTTTATGAAGAAGGAAAAATACTGGAAACGAGAGAATATGCGATTTTTAACACCGGTTTGTTTAACAGATATTATCAGCCGGTGTATGCGTATTTTATTCCCAATCTGGTTCCGGACAGGCAGAGATGGTATCTGGAGGGATTTTATACAGAGTATTATTTACTGAAATCAGGAATTGTCAGTCTTCCGAAGCGGGCGGAATATGTCAAAGATCCCGCGGAACTTGTCTTTGATACAACATTGGATATTCTTCCACAGTACGAGCATATCTTTGAAGAGGCAGAAAACAATATGCGGCTTCCGGAATGTATCCGCAACAGTGGGATGAAGGTACAGATTTTTGATGGAGCACTTCGCCAGACGAAACATATGCTGGAAGCAGATTATCGTACGGCTGTTCCGCAATATTATAATCACAGCATTCAGTTTCTGGTACCGGTGTGTCTGCAGAATCCTGCAAACGCCGATCTTGCACTTGCCTGTGTAAAGACAGAAGACGGTAGAAAATATCTTGGAAGGACATGCCTGACATTAAAAATGGCATATCATAATGCAAGACTTCTGGCAAAAATACACAGTAGCTGGCTTCATCCATGATAAATTTATGTTAAATATCATAAAACATATTGAAATCAGGAGATTTTTGTGATACAAAAGTAAAGCTACCATTCATATGCTTTTTACAAAAGAGGGGATTTTTAGGGAGGAACAGCCAATGAGCAATAAGCTGATCGACTTGATCGACATTTCTAAATCTTATGGAATGCAGACCGTCCTGGATGAGTTGAATCTGTACATCAGAGAAAACGAATTCCTGACGCTTCTTGGGCCGAGTGGATGCGGAAAAACAACTACACTTCGTATTTTAGGCGGATTTGAGACACCTGATAAGGGACGTGTGATCTTTGATGGACAGGACATTACGAATCTTCCGCCTAATAAACGTCAGCTTAATACCGTATTTCAGAAATATGCATTATTCACTCATATGAATATTGCAGATAATATTGCCTTTGGATTAAAGATAAAAAATAAAAGCAAGCAGTATATTTATGACAAGATCAAATATGCGCTGAAGCTTGTCAATCTGGACGGATTCGAAAATCGTATGCCGGATTCTTTGAGCGGAGGCCAGCAGCAGCGTATTGCGATTGCAAGAGCTATTGTAAATGAGCCGAAAGTGCTGCTTCTTGATGAGCCGCTTGGAGCACTTGATCTGAAACTTCGACAGGATATGCAGTATGAGCTGATCAGGCTTAAAAATGAGCTTGGAATCACATTTCTGTACGTTACACATGATCAGGAAGAGGCGCTTACTATGTCTGATACGATTGTGGTCATGAACCAGGGATACATCCAGCAAATCGGTACCCCGGAAAAAATATATAACGAACCGGAAAACGCTTTTGTTGCAGATTTCATCGGAGAAAGTAATATCATCTCCGCGACTATGGTGCAGGATCGTCTGGTCAAGATACTTGGCGTTAATTTCCCGTGCGTGGATGAAGGGTTCGGTCAGAACAAACCGGTCGATGTAGTCATCCGTCCGGAGGATATTGATCTTTTGAAACCGGGACAGGGAAGTATTGATGGTGTTGTCACACATATGATCTTCAAGGGTGTCCATTATGAGATGGAGGTCATGGCGAATAATTACGAGTGGCTGGTACACAGCACAGATATGTTTCCGATAGGAACGGAAGTCAGTATCCATGTAGACCCGTTTGACATACAGATTATGAAAAAACCAGAATCCGAAGATGAGGAGGCGGTAAATATTGAAGAATAAGCGTATGCTTGCCGGACCTTATCTGTTCTGGTCAGTATCCTTTGTCGTGATTCCATTGCTTGTGATTGTGTATTATGCGTTTACAAGTGATGAGGGGACATTTACCTTTTCGAATCTTGCCCAGATTACGACACCGGAAAATCTGAAGGCTCTGGGAATGTCCCTGCTTCTGTCATTTTTGAGTACACTGATCTGTCTGGTTCTTGCGTATCCACTTGCAATGATCCTGAGCCAGAAACAGGTCAATCAGACAAGTTTTATTGTTCTGATTTTTATTTTACCGATGTGGATGAACTTTCTTCTCCGTACACTGGCATGGCAGACACTGCTTGAAAAAAACGGTGTCATCAACAGTGTACTTGGATTTTTGCATTTGCCGGCACTTGAGATCATCAATACACCGTATGCCATTATTCTCGGTATGGTTTATAACTTCCTGCCATTTATGGTGCTTCCGATCTACAATGTTCTTATCAAGATTGACCGAAACGTGATCAATGCAGCACGTGATCTGGGAGCAAACTCAGTACATACATTTTGCAAGGTTATTTTTCCATTGAGTATTCCGGGCGTGATCAGCGGTATTACGATGGTATTTGTACCGGCGCTGACAACATTTGTTATTTCCGACCTTCTGGGGGGCGGCAAGATTCTGCTGATCGGAAATGTGATCGAGCAGTCTTTCAAGCAGAACAGTAACTGGCATGTAGGAAGCGGACTGTCTCTTGTACTGATGGTATTTATCATTGCAAGTATGGCACTTGTTGCAAAATACGATCAAGAAGAAGGAGGGTCAGCATTTTGATCAGAAAATATTTACAGAAGATATATCTGACCCTGATTTTTATTTTGTTATATGCACCGATCGTTACGCTTGTCGTACTTTCTTTTAACCAGTCAAAGACGAGGGCTAAGTGGGGCGGCTTTACCCTGAAATGGTATAAGGAATTGTTCCAGAATGAACAGATCATGAGTGCATTCTATACGACGCTGATCATTGCATTTATTTCGGCAGCAGTTGCCACACTTATCGGAACGGCTGCGGCGATTGCGATTCAGGGTATGAAGCAGAAATGGAAGACTATGTATATGGGACTTACCAATATTCCGATGATGAATGCAGAGATCGTTATGGGGGTTTCCCTGATGCTTCTTTTTATCGCGTTTCGTATGACACTTGGATTCGGAACAATTCTGATTGCACATATCACATTTAATATTCCGTACGTGATTTTAAGTGTGGCTCCGAAGCTGAAGCAGACAAATCGCTATACTTATGAAGCGGCACTGGATCTCGGTGCTTCTCCGTTGAAAGCGTTTTTTAAGGTCGTTTTTCCTGATATTGTACCAGGCGTTCTTTCTGGATTTATGATGGCATTTACCATGTCACTGGATGATTTTGTTATCACACATTTTACGAAGGGTCCGGGTATTGATACACTTTCTACCAAAATTTATACTGAGGTACGAAAAGGCATCAAGCCGGAAATCTATGCACTGTCTACGATTATGTTCGTGACAGTTCTTGTCCTTCTGCTTCTGGTAAACTATTCTCCGAAGGAAGAAGAGGAAGTTCCGGTTCGAAAGAAAGTGCGCAGACCATCCAAAATCAAAAAAGTACTTATTCAGCGTGTGATCCCGGTAGTAATCTGTATCGTATTTATCGGCGGTGGTTTCTACTATGCAAAAGAAGGCGGCGTCATGGGTGGCGAGGAACTGATCGTTTATAACTGGGGTGAGTATATCGATCCGGATGTCCTGACGATGTTTGAAGAAGAAACCGGCATTCATGTAGTTTATGAGGAATTTGAGACGAACGAGATCCTTTATCCGAAGGTAAGCTCCGGCGCAATCGCGTATGATGTGGTCTGCCCGAGCGATTATATGATTCAGCGAATGATAGAGAATGATCTGCTTTCCGAGATTAACTTTGATAACATTCCGAATATGAAAAATATCGGCAAACAGTACCTTGAACAGTCCAGACAGTTTGATCCGGAAAATAAATATTCCGTGCCATACTGCTGGGGAACCGTTGGTATTCTGTACAATAAGACAATGGTTGATGAACCAGTCGACAGCTGGTCTATCCTCTGGAATCCGAAATACAAAGATAATATCCTGATGCAGGATTCTGTGCGTGATGCGTTTGGCGCGACGCTGAAATATCTTGGTTATTCACTGAATTCTACGGATCTGGATGAGCTGAATGAGGCGAAAAATCTGCTAATCGAGCAGAAACCGCTGGTGCAGGCGTATGTTATTGATCAGGTGCGTGACAAGATGATTGGAAACGAGGCGGCTCTGGGTGTTATTTATTCCGGTGAAGCAATTTATACACAGAAAGAGAATCCAAATCTTGAATATGTGATTCCGAAGGAAGGTTCCAATATCTGGATCGATTCCTGGGTAATCCCGAAGAATGCAGAGCATAAGGAAAATGCGGAAAAATTCATCAATTTCCTCTGCAGACCGGACATTGCACTCAAAAACTTTGAATATATCACTTATTCTACACCGAATGAGGCCGCAAGAGAGCTGATTGAGGATGAATCTATCCGTAACAGTGAAATCGCCTTCCCGGATCTGTCCAGGTATGATAATCTGGAAACATTCCAGTATCTTGGTACCGAGGCGGATCAGGTATACGGTGATCTCTGGAATAAGGTAAAATCATCGTAACGTGTGAAAAAGACTTTCTATGAGACAAATCCTGTAGAAAGTCCTTTTTCTTGCAGAGAAATATACCACAGGAGTATAATGCAAAATAACAGAGCAAATATAATGATGTAATGCTGTAAGGAGAAAGAAATGAAAGAAGAAAAAGTATCCAACTATATAAAACTCTGTGATGAATGGGCAGAAAAATTTCTCCGGATGGATAAAGCGGAGCTGATGAAAAAACTTCCGGAACTGAAGCAGGAGGACGGCTATCTGAAAATTGTGCATTTTGGCGTGCCTTTTGGAGTCCGGGAATCAGACGGCAAAATTGAACGGCTGGATGGAAAGGCCGAAGCCAATGCGACGGAGATGCTGAATATTTATACATTGTTTGGTTATGTAAAAGAACAGGCTTTTTTTATGGATAAATGGGTGCCGTTTGCGGATCTTCGTAATGCAAGACCCTTTGCACCTGCATACAAGACTGGTGTGACAGATGTGTTTGCGGAGACTTTTTCCGGACATGCAGAGGAACTTCGGAAAGCGTTTATGAAGTTGAACGGGACAGAACTTCCACAGGGCGATGTAGGCTATCAGATCAATGCGTTTGCATGTGAACCGATGCGTTTTTATTTCTGGGACAGAGATGAGGAATTTGAAGCACAGGGAAATATTTTGTTTGATTACAGTGCAACCGATTATAATCATGTAGAAAGCGCTGTATCAACAGCAGAGATGGGAGTGCGACGGCTTGCAGAAGTTGCGGGACTTCCACTTAAAGGAAAATCGTTTGGAATGAGCTGAAAGGAGGAAAGGCCGAATGAGGTGTGAGGAAGCAGAACAGTATCTGTACTATGCAATGACAATTGGCGAACAGCTTCTGATCAGTGGTGCAGAGGTTGGTCGTGTAGAAGATACCATACGGCGTATCTGTATGGCATATGGGGCAGAGCGGGTAGATGTATTTTCTATTACTTCCAGTATTGTGACAACGATGTATGGCAATTTTGGCATCTGTACGCAGACAAGGCGCGTGCGTGGAATGGCGAATGATCTTGGCAGACTGGAAGATCTGAATCAGCTTTCGAGATATATCTGTGAATACAGGCCGGAATCGGCGGAAATCGGTTCACGGTTGAGTGAGATAGACCGGAGACCGACATATTCTTTGCGGATGCAGATTCTTATTTATGCTGTTATTTCCGGATCTTTTTCTGTGTTTTTCGGGGGAGATCTTCGGGACATGATTGCATCGGCTCTGATTGGAATCGTGTTGAAACTTCTGGAATCTTTTTTGAAACGCAGTTCTCTGAATTCTCTGATCACAGTCTTTTTGTGCTGTGGAGTGGGTGGTATTCTGGCTAATCTTGCGGTCTATATTGGTCTGGGGCATCGTGCGGATCTGATCAGCATCGGGAATATTATGCTTCTGATACCGGGAATTGCATTTACGAATTCGCTGAGGGATCTGTTTTCTGGCGATACGATTACAGGACTGATACGCTGTATGGAGTCAGTGTTGCTGGCATTTGTTGTAGGACTGGGATTTACTGCAGCGAATCTTTTGTTTTAGACAAAGGAGAAAATTATGCATGAGATGATACAATTGCTTGTTTCCTTTACGGGATCGCTTGGATTTGCAGTATTATTTAATATACATGGAAAAAAACTCTGGTTTGCGGCTCTTGGCGGGTGCCTGTCATGGGCAGTTTATCTTATAGTCGGGATATGGACATCCAGTCCATATATCTGTGGTTTCTGGTCAACGGTGACAATTACTTTGTATGCAGAATGTATGGCACGGATTCACAAGACTCCGGTTACAGTGTTTCTTGTCTCGGCAACGATTCCGCTGATTCCGGGAGCTGCCCTGTACCGGACCATGAACTGGATGATGATGCAGGAGTGGGATAAGTTCTGCGCAGATGGAACCTATACAATTCTTTTTGCGGCAAGTATGGCAGCAGGAATGACACTGACGACGATTCTCTTTCGGATGGTCTGGAGCTGGAAATACCGCCAGCGGTGGATGTGAGAGAGGGTGTGGTAAAAAAATCAATTCAGGTCAGCCAAAATGAAGCATTGTACTGAAAATGGATGACCTGAACTTCAATTTATCTCTTTCGGACATGTTTTTCGATGAGATCCAGTGCGGCATACAGTCCCATTGCGATCACGCACAGGATCACGATGGACATGAGCACCCAAGTGAGTTTAAATAACCTTGCGTACATACGGATATAATTTGATATCGTAAAATAGAAAATATGATATTATATATGTATATAAAATCAATGCGGAGGTATGCGTCTATGGTGAATGAAATAGATTTTATTGGGAAGACGGTTGAGTTCCTGGAGGAAGGGCTAGAGTTTGTATCTGAACTCGCATCAGTAATTCAGTAAAAGAGGGGGTCTTCTGATCCTCTCCTTTTTTATGTATCCAAAACTTGACCTAATTTAACTAAATATATTTTTTTTGCTATTTTTGCTTCAAAATTACATATTAGAAATCAATAAGAAAAATATCATTA
>OLRJ01001301.1_pt1 | contig 21546 bp, 17 predicted proteins | sample 1672741 | NCBI WGS metagenome assembly OLRJ01 (sample SAMEA3136719, study PRJEB25190) | human gut metagenome | biome: human gut; feature: human-associated habitat; material: faeces | place: Austria | collected 2013
TGTAATCAGAGGGTCACAGTCCCTCTGTTGAAGGACTAACCGCCTACCGTTATGGCAACACCCATATAATAATTATATCAGCTTTGGTAAGGAAACACAACCTGGATATTTAACAATAGAATAAAAAATATTTTAATAATAAAAACAGAAACACCTAATTCGAAAGAATTAGTTGTTCCTGTTTTTATTGTTTATATGTTTTATTTTTTATGTGGATTATCTGCCACTCTTTGCAATAAATTCCTCAACCTCTTCGCGAGTTGGCATCACGCGGAGAGCACCCTTGCGGGTAGTGATAAGAGATGCGCCTGCGTTTGCGAAGGTAAGCATTTCCATCAGATTCTCATCCGTAAGGTCTTCCAGACCGTGGTCGAGAACATAGTTCAGGATGCTGGCACAGAAGGTGTCTCCGGCACCTGTGGTCTCAATGGTGTGCTCCTGAAGGAATGGAGCGCACTCTACGCGGCGTCCCTTGTAATAAGCGCGGCTTCCGTCTTTACCCAGTGTAATGAGAACCAGCGGGATGTGATATTTCTCTTCGATCAGTGCGGCACCCTTGTCGTAGTCGGTGGTATCGAAAAGGAATTCCACTTCGTTGTCAGAAATCTTCAGAACGTCACATTTGGTAAGGCCGTATTCAATCTCGACACGGGCATCCTCAAGGGATTTCCAGAGTGGCGGGCGCAGATTGGGGTCAAAGGTGATGATACAGCCGGCCTCTTTTGCCACCTCAATGGCATGACGTGTAGCTTCACGTACGCCCTCATGGGTAGAAGAGAGAGTTCCGAAATGGAAAATACGGGAGTCGCGGATCAGGTCATCCGGAACCTCATCCTTTGTCAGCATCATGTCGGCACCTGGATTACGATAGAAGGAGAAGTCTCTGTCTCCATCCGGATAGGTGTGGACAAATGCCAGTGTGGTATGTACTTCCTCGTCCATAATAAGAGCCCTGGTATCAATTCCAACTTCTTCCACAGCGGTCTTCAGCTGGTTTCCAAACATGTCCTTTCCAACTTTTCCGATAAAAGCGGTCTTCTTGCCAAGGCGCTCCAGCATAGCCAGAACGTTACATGGAGCCCCACCAGGATTGGCTTCCATAATTGGGTTGCCCTGTGTGCTGGTGCCATTCTCTGTAAAATCAATGAGAAGCTCGCCAAGTGCAGTCACGTCATAGTTTCGATTGCTCATTGAAAAATCCTCCTTAGATGTTTTCAAAAATATATACCAATAATTTAACGCAGAAAAGGATATTTGTCAAACAAATTCCTTTTCTTTCTGGGAGAAAAATGGTAAAATAATAGGAAATAACAGGTTGGATTTCTGAAAAATTATAACAATAATGATATTTTTCGGAAAGACTGACAATCCGTGAATGGTGGCGGGGAAATGGAGAGGCTTATGAGTAAAACAGTATATGATTATATGGACTGGCCAGGAATTGAAGCGGTTGTATACGGGGAAGAGACAGCGCCCAGGGATGTGATGGGACCCAGACTGACACCGGACGGTGTGCTGATACAGGGATTTTTCCCAGAGGCCAAAAGTGCGGTTGTGACTGTGGGACGTAAGAAATATGAGATGGAGCTGGAAGACGAAGCTGGTTATTATGCAGTGCTGCTCCCAGGAAGAAAGATCCCGGATTATGAATTCCAGGTAGAGCTTGAGAAGGAGACGAAGAAATTCAAGGATGCTTACGCATTTGGAGGACTTCTCACAGAGGAAGATGAGAGAGCTTTTCTGGGCGGCGTTTATTATGAGGCCTATAAGAAAATGGGAGCACATCCTATGACCATGGATGGTGTCGCTGGTACCCATTTCGCAGTGTGGGCGCCAAATGCCATCCGGGTAAGTGTGGTTGGAGAATTCAACAACTGGGATGGCAGAGTGCTTCCCATGCACAAGATGCCCATGTCCGGTATTTTTGAGCTGTTTGTGCCAGGGGTGAAACCAGGAGATGCCTACCGCTATGAGATCAAGGTGAAGGGGGATGTGATCCTTCAGAAGGCGGATCCTTATGGAAACAGAACCCAGCCGGCGCCAGTGTGGGATTCTGTTGTGGCAGAGGTGGACGGTTTCCAGTGGACAGATGAGAAATGGATGACAGACCGTAAGAAATACGATGACCGGAAGCAGCCTGTTTCTATTTATGAGACAAGCCTTGGACAGTGGAAAGAGGGAAAAGAGCTGATCGCTTTTGCAAAGGGGCAGGGTTACACCCATGTAGAGCTTCATCCGGTTATGGAGTTTCTGGAGGAGGGGGCAGATGGCTATCCGACTTCCGCCTATTTTGCAGTAAGCACACGCTATGGTACACCGGCAGATTTTGCAGCGCTGGTGGATGGACTTCACCAGGAGGGAATCGGTGTGATCCTGGATTGGTCGCCGGCCCAGTTTCCAGGGTACGCAGGCGGCCTGGAGAAATTTGACGGAACACCTCTTTATGAGGTGAAGGATCCGAATATGGCAGTTCACCCAATGTGGGGGACCATGCTTTACAATTATGACAGTCCAATGGTAAAGGATTTCCTGATCTCCAATGCCTGCTTCTGGCTGGAGGTTTTCCATGCAGATGGGCTCCGCATGGATGATGTAGACGCCATGCTGTACCTGGATTATGGAAGAAAAGATGGATGGACTCCGAATATCTATGGTTCTAATGAGAACCTCCATGCCATTGAGTTTTTAAAGCATCTCAATTCCATTGTGAAAAAGCGTGCTCCAGGTGCTCTTCTGATCGCCCAGGAGGATGGCCTGTGGCCAGAGCTGACCGACAGCGTAGAGAATGATCACATTGGATTTGATTACAAATGGAGCGGCGGATGGACAAGGGACTTCCTGTTCTATCTGTCTGTGGATCCCATTTTGCGGAAGAATTATCATGACCAGCTGACACTCTCCACTTTGTATGCCTATTCCGAGCATTATATTCTGACGCTTGGAAGCCGGGACGTGGGAAGCCCTGAGGAGCTTATGGCGAAGCTGCCAGGGGACGGGAAGCAGAAGCTGGCGCAGGTGAGAGAGGCTTATTCCTATATGATGGTGCATCCTGGCTGCAAGATGATGGCACCGGGAGCGGAGATGCCGGAGGGGCTTTCGAAATGTATTCAGGCGTTGAATGCCCTCTATAAGAGTTCACCAGCCCTATATCAGATGGACGATGAATACGACGGATTCGAGTGGATCCAGCTGATGAAATACGAGGAGAACGTGATCACCTTCCTCCGCAAGACGGAGAAGCCAGAAGAGACTTTGCTTGTAATCTGTAATTTTGCCGCAATTCCCTACGGGAATTACCAGGTGGGCGTGCCTTTTGCAGGTAAATATAAAGAAATCTTTAATAGCGACGCGGCAGAATTTGGCGGCGAGGGCGTGGTAAATCCACGGATAAAGACCGCGAAAGCAGAAGAGTGCGACGAACGGGAGCACTCCATTAAAGTAAAACTTCCAGCACTGGGGGTAAGTATTTTCAGCTGTACTCCAGGGAAGACACCAGCTAAGAAGAAAGTGACAGTAGCAAAAGCTGTGAAAACCACGAAAGACAAGAATGCAGGAAAACTGGTAAAGGCTGCGAGAACGAAAGTTGCAAAGAAAGTGGAAGCAGCCACAGAAAAAGCAGCTAAGAAAACAGAAATTGTAGAAAAGAAAGCTGCTACAAAGAAGCCAGTAAAGGAAGAAAAATCTGCAAAGGCAGAAGAAGCTGTCAAGGCAGAGAAAAAAGAGAAAGCAATAAAATAATATAAAAATGGGGAAACAAAAACAGGAGGTTTTTACAAATGAAAGAAATTCAGGCAATAAAGATTAACACCGCAGATTTTGCACCATATGGAAGCTTTTATTCTATGACAGAGCCAGAGGGATATCCGCTGCAGGGTGAGATCCATAAATTTTACCCAGACCGCATTTCAGGAACCTGTGTCGGCAGCATGGGCTTTTCTCCGATCGCGGTGAAAAAAGATGACCGCGTTGTAAAGATGGCTGAGTATCACACCACAACCTGGGAGGGAATCGTAGCTTTGGACGATGATATGATCATCCATGTTGCCCCGGCTTCCGGAGGAACTCCGGTTCCGGAACTTACCAAGGCTTTCATTGTTCCAAAGGGCTGTATGGTAAAAATCAACCAGGCAATCTGGCATTTATGTCCACTGCCAGTACATAACGAAGTCCTTCACGCCATGATCATTCTTCCGGAATGTACCTATGCAAACGACTGTACAGTTGTGGAATTTCCAGAGAAGGACTGGTTTAAAATAAAGGTTATGTAAAGCTTGGGAATATTACCTTTGAAAAGGAAACAAGAGATTACCTGAGAAAATGCAAAGAAAACTCAAGTTAAATATTTCTTGACAAATTCCCGTATATAAACTAAAATAATTTTTGTGTCTGGCAGATGATTCCATTTGCCAGATCATAAGCTGGAATAGCTCAGTCGGTAGAGCACTTCACTCGTAATGAAGGGGTCGTGAGTTCGAGTCTCATTTCCAGCTTTTTCTTATAGGAGAAAATTTTTTGCAAGGGAGCAGAGCCATTTGGAGTCTGCTCCTAATTTATTAAATGAAAAATATGTCATCAATGGGAAAATAATTGTTTTCAAATGGTTCATTCTATGATAGAATACACCTTGATTGCAAACAAAGGGTTACTGGTCAGGATGTGATCAGTAACACAAAGGAGACGAGGTATATGTCAGGTTATTCTGCCCCAGGCTTTTTTGAAAAGAAAATAGAGCGTGAGACCACGGCGCGTGTTGCGGCTTTTTTAGGCGGGCTTGGAAGAGGCTCTGAGAATCTTGGAGCTACCGGGGTGCGTTCTGACTGGATGGAGCAGGACGGACCAGCTTTTGGTGTACCTTTTTTCGAAAAAATGTATGAGAATACGGGTTACCGATATAGCAATATGCAGTAAATGCACCGCATAGACATGTATAGTGTTTATGCAGAAGCATTTCTCTATATAAAGCTGGTCGGTATCCCGTGTTTTTTTTCGTAAATTTGAAATCACACAGAGAGGAGGGGACAAATGTCTGACTCATTTCTTGAATTAAAAGATCTGAAAAAAAGTTTTACTCCAGGAGAATATGTCCTTCAGGGGATTAACTTAAAAATAGAGCAAGGCGAATTCGTCACATTGCTTGGTTCATCCGGCTGCGGCAAGACCACCACTCTCCGCATTATCGCTGGCCTGGAACAGCCAGACAGCGGAAGTGTATGGCTGGAGGGAAAGGATGTGACGAATCTGGAGCCAAATGAAAGAGACGTAAATACGGTATTTCAGAATTACGCTCTTTTTCCCCATATGAACGTGGCGGACAATATCGGATATGGCTTGAAAATACGAAAAGTGTCAAAAGCAGATATCAGGAAAAAGGTAAAGGAAATGCTGGAGCTGGTGCAGCTGGAGGGGTATGAGAAACGGAAACCTGCCGAGTTGTCCGGTGGACAGAAGCAGCGGGTGGCAATTGCAAGAGCACTGGCAAATAATCCCCGGGTACTGCTTCTGGATGAGCCGCTTGGAGCTTTGGATCTGCAGCTTCGCAGGGCTATGCAGCTGGAATTAAAGCGCCTGCAGAAGAAGCTGGGAATTACCTTTATCTATATCACTCATGATCAGGAAGAGGCCATCAACATGTCTGACCGGATTGTGGTTATGAACCAGGGACGTTTTGAGCAGATCGGCACTCCGGATGAAATCTACAACCACCCGAAAACCAGTTATGTGGCAACTTTTGTGGGAAATGCCAATATCCTGAAAGGCGAGCTTGTGGGTATGGATGGAACAGTGGCAATTCGAAGTGAGAACATAATATTGGATGAAAATTGTAAACAGGGCTATTCGGCAGTGGTAAAGGAGAAAAATTTTGCTGCGGGACAGCTAAGAGTATTGCTAGTCTTGTCAGACGGAACAGAAATCACAGCCAGCCGATTCGGCATGAATGCAAATATTCAGCCAGGCCAGCAGATAAACTGGTACTTTGATCTGAAGAATGCTGTTATAGTAGACAATGCAAAAGGAGAAAGACTGTGAGGGGCAAAATAAGCCGGAGCAAATCTTCGGCGAAGCACACTCACGCCACCATCGGCATGATCCTGCCGCTATACATTTTTACCTTGATTTTCGTGGCATGTCCCCTTCTCTACATGGTGGCCCTAAGCTTCGCCACCCCGGGAGAAGTCCACGGTGTACAGTGGATCTTTACCCTGGATAATTACCGGAAGATCCTGGAACCCGTGTACCTGAACACCTTCGTCCAGTCCTTCCAGTTAGCCATTACAAGCACTCTTTTTATCACCCTGATCGGCTATCCATTTGGCTACTTCATGGCGAAATTACCAGCAGGGGGCAAAAAGAAAGCCATGCTTCTCCTAATGCTTCCGTTCTGGGTGAATTCCCTAATCCGTTTATATGGCTGGATCATCATACTCCAAAAAAAAGGTCTTCTGAATTTTGTTCTGAAAAAGCTGGACCTGATCCAGAAGCCGCTGAAAATCATGTACAGCTACCCGGCAATCGTCATTGGTATGATTTATGTTCTTTTGCCATTTATGATCCTGTCTGTGTATTCCAGCGCAGAAAAACTGGACTGGTCACTGGTAGAAGCTGCCCGCGATCTGGGAGCCAGTAAGGCGAAGGCATTCTGGACGGTAAGCTTTAGGTTGACCCTGCCAGGGCTTTTGTCCGGCGTGATCCTAACCTTTATTCCCTCCATGGGACTGTTTTTCATAGCAGATATCCTGGGCGGAAACAAGGTGGTGCTGGTCGGAAGCCTGATCCAGGATCAGATGACCAGGGGAAATAACTGGCCTTTCGCGGCAGCCCTGGCGGTGATCATGATGATCCTTACCACTTTGATGATCTTGCTGTACCGCAAGGTTACAAATGCGAAAGAAGTGGAGGGACTGGGATGATGAACACACGAAACAACGAAGGTAAAAACAGTGCATTAGCCAGAAAGGCTGGAAAGAAGAGAAAAGCGAGCTACGGCATGAAGCGGAGCACCCGCTTTGAGAGGATATACCTTGGCATCATTTTCTTCTTAATGTACCTCCCCGTAGCCGTAGTCATCATTTTCTCCTTCAATGAATCCAAGCTTCCTGTGCGCCTCACCGGATTTTCCCTCCAGTGGTACGAAAAGCTGTTCACAGACAGTGCTATGATGGAAGCCCTGGTAAACAGCCTGATCCTTGGGGTGGCCAGCTGCGCAATATCTGCAGTGATCGGAACTCTGGGAGCTGTGGGCCTGTCCCGGATCCATTGGAAAACAAAAGGCGCATTGGAGTACATCTCCATTTTGCCCCTTATGATACCGGAAATCATTCTGGGTATGGTGCTGATGGCATTTTTTTATATGCTGAACCTGCCCTTTGGAATGCTTACCCTGCTCATCGGGCACACGGTATTTTGCATTCCTTATATCTTGATGGAAGTAAAAGCAAGGCTTGTGGGCATGGATCCTTCCCTTGAGGAAGCCGCCCGGGATCTTGGAGCCACTTCCATGAGAGCCTTTTTTGACATCACACTGCCGCTGATCATGCCGGCTGTGGCATCTGGCTCATTACTTGCCTTCGCCATGTCCATGGACGATGTGGTAATCAGTATTTTTATTAACGGTCCGAGGCTGTCCACCTTGCCGATCAAGGTGTACACTCAGATCAAAACCGGTGTCACGCCGGAAATCAATGCCCTGTGTACGATCATGCTGGCTTTTACAGTGGTGATTCTTCTTGTTTACTCTCTTATAAAGAAGTTAAAGAGGAAGTATAAGTAGTCTGCTCACAGGAATCAGCGAAAAAAATCACCTGATAAAAGCCGTTTTTTTCACGGCATGAGGAAATATATGGATATTTCCACTTAGGGACGGAAAGGAGCACACGAATGAACAAACTCATAGAGTTGAAAAACCTCACAAAAAACTTTGATGACCAGCAGGTTCTCCGCGGAATCAATCTGGACATCTATGAGAACGAGTTTCTCACCCTTCTGGGACCAAGTGGCTGTGGAAAGACCACAACCCTTCGTATTATTGCAGGCTTCGAGGAGCCAAGCGGCGGCGAAGTATTGTTTAACGGAATTGAGATTTCCAAGTTACCTCCATATAAGAGAGAGGTAAACACCGTTTTCCAGAAATATGCCCTTTTTCCACATTTGAATGTGGCAGAGAACATTGGATTCGGTCTGAATCTGAAAAAAGTGGACAAGGACGTGATCGCCCAGAAAGTCACCAGAATGCTGAAAATGGTAGGTCTGGAGGGTTTCGAAAAAAGAGATGTCACCCTGCTCTCCGGCGGACAGCAGCAGCGAGTTGCCATTGCCCGTGCGCTGGTAAATGAGCCGAAAATCCTTCTTCTTGACGAGCCTCTTGGCGCCTTGGATGCGAAAATACGAAAACAGATGCAGATTGAGCTGAAAAAAATCCAGCAGGAGGTTGGAATTACCTTCATTTACGTTACGCATGACCAGGAGGAAGCTCTTTCCATGTCTGATACTGTGGTCGTTATGAATAACGGTGAAATTCAGCAGATCGGTTCTCCTACCGATATTTACAACGAGCCCGAAAACCGTTTCGTAGCAGGCTTCATTGGAGAGTCCAATATTATAGAAGGAATTATGATCAGAGATTATCTGGTTCAGTTTGACGGATTTGAATTCGAATGTGTGGACAAAGGCTTTGAGGATAATGAAGAAATCGAGGTTGTGCTTCGTCCTGAGGACCTTGACATTGTGGAACCATCTCAGGCGAAGATCAACGGTGTTGTCCGAAACGTCACCTTCAAGGGCGTTCATTACGAAATTCTCGTAGAAACAGAACTGCGCACCTATAAAGTTCAGACCACCGATTATGCGGAAGTGGGCCGCCAGGTAGGACTGAAATTCGGACCGGAAGACATTCACGTCATGTACAGAATGGGAGCTTATTGATGAAACAGTTTAAGCGCCTGATCATTCCTTACTTTATCTGGGCAATTGTTATCCTTGTGATCCCACTGTTTCTCATTGCCCTGTATGCGTTCACCACAGAAGGAAATGAAGTAATGACACTTTCCTTCACCTGGGGGAATTTTGCCAAATTCCTGGAAGCTACCTACCTGAATGTGATCCTGAAATCCTTCTGGCTGGGACTTCTCACCACCTTTATCTGTCTGGTGCTTGGCTATCCCCTTGCCCTGATCATTGCGAGATGCTCTGAGAAAGTCCAGGGACTTCTCATTATGCTGGTAACCATTCCAATGTGGATCAACATGCTTCTTCGTACCTATGCGTGGATGAATCTTCTTGCAGATAACGGAATCATCAATAACCTTCTGGCAAAAATCGGGCTGGGTCCCATCAGCATGATGTATACGGACTTTTCCGTAATGGTAGGTCTGATCTGCAACTTTATGCCATTTATGATCATCCCTATCCATACCTCCTTAAATAAAATGGACAAATCCCTGATCGAGGCAGCCTACGATCTGGGTGCCAACCGTTTCCAGACCTTCTGGAAGGTGATCTGGAAGCTGTCCCTGCCTGGTGTGGTAAATGGTATTATGATGGTTTTCCTTCTTTCCATTTCCTCCTTCGTTATTCCGAAGCTTCTGGGAGGCGGACAGTACATGCTTATCGGAAACCTGATCGAGTCCCAGTTTATCTCAGTTGGAGACTGGAATTTCGGAAGTGCCATTTCCATGATTCTGGCGGTGATCATTTTGATCTCCATGAGTCTGATGAAGCGGATGGACAAGGAAAAAGGAGAGTAGGAGAGTATCATGCAGAAAAAAACAAGCTTTTTTCAGAGATTTTATGTGGCCATCTGTCTGGTATTCTTTTACTTGCCAATCCTGGTGACCATGATTTTTTCCTTTAATTCCTCCAAATCCCTGACCAGGTTTACGGGATTCTCCATGAGATGGTATACAGAGCTGCTGCACAATACAGAAGTCAGCAAAGCGGTTTACGTGTCTGTGACCATCGCCATCCTGGCAACTGTGATCTCCACAGTGCTGGGAACCATCACTGCAATTGGTCTTTCCAAGTCCAGGAAGGTGTTAAAGGAAACACTTTTAAATATCAACAACCTGCCCATTTTGAACCCGGATATTGTTACTGCAATCGGACTGATGCTTCTGTTTTCTTCACTGGGCTTCCGGAAAGGGTACTTTACCATGCTGCTGGCGCACATTTCCTTTTGTACGCCTTATGTCATCACCAGTGTTTATCCAAAGGTGCGAAGCCTGGACCCTAATCTGGCAAATGCTGCCATGGATCTTGGAGCCACCCCTTTCCAGGCGCTTACTAAGGTAATTGTGCCAATGATCAAGGACGGTATTTTCGCAGGTGCGCTGCTGGCGTTTACCATGTCCTTTGACGATTTTGTAATTTCGTACTTCGTGTCAGGAAACGGTGTGAAAAATATTTCCATTGTGGTTTACAATATGACCAAGCGGATCAACCCTACCATCAATGCCCTGTCCACAATTGTAATCCTGGTCATTGTGCTTGTCATGGTTTTTGCCAACGTGCTTCCAAAGCTCCTGGAAAAGCATGCCAGCAAGCATGCGAAAAAGATTCAGCGCGTGATTGCCCTTCTGCTGGTTTTCGCCCTTGGCTTCGGACTGATCAAGTGCGGAGGCGGTGCAGCGGAGAACCATGTCCTGAAGGTTTATAATGCAGGAGAATATATGGATCTGGATCTTCTGACACAGTTTGAGCAGGAATATAATTGTACTGTAGTTTACGAAACCTTCGAATCCAACGAAATGATGTACACCAAGCTTTCCGGCGGTGAGTCCTATGACGTGCTGATCCCTTCTGATTATATGATCGAGCGTCTGATTAAAGAGGATTATTTACAGTATATTGACTGGGATCTGATCCCGAATAAGGGCAGCCTGATGGATGAGGTCATGAATAAAAGCTATGATCCGGGAAATCGTTATTCCTGCCCGTACTTCTGGGGAACGGTTGGTATTCTTTATGATACGACTGTGGTTGATCCGGCAGATCTTCAGGAGGGCTGGGATCTTCTCAGGGATACCAAATATAAAGGAAATATTTACATGTATGATTCTGAGCGGGATTCCTTTATGATAGCACTGAAGGCTCTTGGATATTCCATGAATACTATAGATGAGAATCAGATTCAGGAAGCTTACCAGTGGCTGGTTGACCAGAGAAATACCATGGACCCGATTTATGCAGGTGATGACGTCATTGACAATATGATTTCCGGAAACAAGGCTATGGCAGTTGTTTATTCCGGAGATGCTTCTTATATTATAAGCGAAAATCCAAATATGGATTACTTCACACCGAGTCAGGGAACCAACAACTGGTATGATGCAATGGTTATCACAAGGGACTGCAATGAGACAGAGCTTGCCCATCAGTTTATTAATTTTATGCTAAATGAAGAATCTGCTCTTTCCAATACGGAAGAAGTAGGTTATACTTCTCCTGTAAAGAGTGTTTACGAAACTATGATCACCGGAGAGTATGAGGGCGTTTCCTCCTACATCCCGGATTTTGAAAATCCAAACAGCGAGATCTTCCGTTATCAGGAACCGAAGATCAAGCAGAAATATGCGGAGCTGTGGACGAAGATCAAGGCAGAGTAAGCAGAAGAGAAGCCCATTCGTTACTGTGAACAGTAACGCCTATTTAAAACAAAAGTACGAAAATGAATTCGGAAATTGGAAGGACAGGGTGCTTGTTTCAAAAATGTAGGTGAGTAAATAGTGAAGACATAGCTGGAAAATGTTTGATGTGTCTTCACAAGAAAGAAGGGAGAACGACTATTATGAAGAAAAAGTTACTTGCGGTAATTCTTGCTGCAGCAGCAATCTGTGGCAGCGTGGCACCTGTATACGCAGCTGATTCCGAGCTGGTCCTCTATACCTGGGAAGGTATGTTCCCACAGGAGGTTCTGGACGGTTTCGAGGAAGAAACCGGATGCAAGATCGTATACTCCAACTTTGACACAGATGAGACCATGCTGGAGAAGGTTTCCATGGCAAAAGGTGGAGATTACGATGTGGTTATCGCAGACGATTACATTCTTGAGAAAATCGTAGAAGAAGGTTTTGCCACCAAACTTGACAAAGAGAAACTCACAAACTGGGGAAACATCAATCCTCTTTACCAGGGTCAGTTCTATGACGAAAATGACGAGTATACGGTACCGTACGGTGCAGGCATTCCACTGATCGTATATGATCCGGATGAGGTTGACATTGATATCAAAGGCTATTCTGATCTGTGGGATCCGTCTCTGGAGGACAGCATTGCGTTGATCGGAAACTATCGTGTTATTAACGGTATCACCCTTCTCACCATGGGAAAAAGCATGAATGAAGAAGACGTGGATACCATTGCAGAGGCTGGCGACAAGCTGGTAGAGCTGGCACCGAATGTGCGTATGATCCAGGATGACAATACCCAGAATGCACTTCTGAACGGGGAGGCTTCTGTAGCGTTCCTTTATACCTCCCAGGTAACGGCAGCCCTGGCTGAGAACCCGGATCTGAAGGTGGTTTACCCGGAAGAGGGACTTGGCTTCGGCGTTATGGGAATGTTCATTCCAAGCGAGGCACCAAACGCAGATGCAGCTTATCAGTTTGTAGATTACATTTTAAGACCGGAGGTTGCTGCACAGTGCTTCAATTATATCGGTTACTATTGCACCAACAAGGCTGCAGATGAGCTGGTAGACGAGAACCTGGTAGTCCCGGACAGCGTAACAAGCGGAGAGAGCATTAAGAACGTAAGCGCTGAGGCCGAGGAGCAGTATAATAAGAACTGGACTGAGTTTAAGGCAGCTTGTGATTAAAAATATCTTTTTATTATAAAAGAGTTGTAATTTATCCTTTTTTTGCATATAATATAATTGAACCGCGAGGTTTACCGGTTATTACGGTAAGAATATAATAAACGTGTATGTTTAACTTCCGAAAGCGACGGGGTGCATGATTGCGTAGAATATCGCTTACTTGTAAGAAAGAGTCTGTGTTATAAGCAGACTCTTTTTTTAGAAAGAGGTAAAGATGAAATTAGTGACAATAAAGGATAGTCTGCTGCTAAAATACAGTAAAGATTCTGAAGTTCTCAAAAAATCGACACGTCCGTATGTTCTGATCATTCGTTTGAAGTACAAAGCGCATAAATATGATTTTGCAGTGCCTATACGTTCAAATATTCCTGCTGCTGCACCCAAAAGCGAATATTTTGCACTTCCTCCAAGACCTCAAACAAGACTGCATAATCGTCATGGGCTTCATTACATAAAAATGTTTCCTGTCTCTAAAAAATATTTAGTAAGGTACAGAACAGAGGGGAATGTGTTTGCAGAGTTGATAAAAAATATAATTGATAAAAATAGCAAAAAAATAATTACAGAATGTCAAGAATATTTAGATTCATATGAGCAAGGAATTCGACCAAAATATTCAACTAATATTGAATATTTGCTTTCTGTATTGGAAAATGATTAGAAATCATGAATAGGAGAAAAACATGGAGATATATAAAGGCGCTTCCGCTTTTGCGGGAATAGCCATTGGGAAAATTAGATTTTATCGAAAAGGGGAATACCAGGTCCGGCAGCATCAGGCGGATGATGTGAAGAAGGAACTGAAGAATTTTGATGTGGCACGCCGGCATGTGATGCAGACTTTGAAGGAAGAGTATGACAGAATGTCAGAAAATCAGATCCTGGAACAGGCAGAGCTTCTGGGTTCCGGCAGCTTCCTCCGGGCAGTGCAGAGCATGATCACAGGAGAAAAAGTGACCGCCGCCTATGCAGTGCAGACCACACGGGATGAGCTGCAGAGCACTTTTTCCAGCTTAAACGACCCGTCCATAAAAGAACGGATCCACAATGTAAGCCGTGTGTCCAGTCTCCTTCTGGAAATCCTTGGAGAAGACGAGAACAAAATTGACCTGGGAGAAGAACCTGTGATCCTGGCTGCAGATACTTTGTCCCCTGCAGAACTAATGGAAATGAATAAGGAGAAGCTTCTTGGAATCATCACCCGAAAAGGCTCCTCCACCTCACACGCCGCCATCCTTGCGAAAAACATGGACATTCCCTGTGTCACAGGCATTGGAATTCCCCAGTCGGAGGAAGAGTGGGAAGACAGCGTGGCCATTATTGACGGCTATACAGGAACCATCTACCTGGAGCCAGACAGCGAGATCCGCAAGGAATACGAGATCCGCAGAAAGGCAGATCTGGTAGAGCGGGAAGAACTTCTGAAGCTGAAGAATCAGGCAGATGTGACAAAGGATGGCAGAAAAGTAGGAATTTACGCCAATATAGGCAGTCTGGATGATCTGAACAGCGTTCTTTACTATGGGGCAAGGGGAATCGGACTTCTTCGAAGCGAATTCCAGTACCTTGGCAGGGAAAACTATCCTGGTGAGGAAGAGCTTTTCCAGGCCTATAAGAAGACCGCACAGACTATGGGAGACCGCCTTGTGATCATCCGTACCGCAGATCTTGGGGCAGATAAACAGGCCTCTTATCTTGAAATTCCTAAGGAAACCAATCCTCTTATGGGAAACCGTGGAATCCGCCTCAGTCTGGACCGGAAGAACCTGTTTAAAACACAGATCCGCGCCATTTACCGGGCAAGCTGGTATGGCAATCTGGGCATGATGTATCCCATGATCTGTGCAGAAGAGGAAATGGACGAGATTGAAGCTCTGGTGGCAGAGGTGAAAGAAGAACTGCGGGCAGCCGGAGTGCCTTTTAAAGAAATCCAGACCGGAATTATGATGGAAACACCGGCTGCCGTGATGATCGGGGAGGAATTGGCGAAACGTGTGGATTTTCTTGGAATCGGAACCAATGACCTGACCCAGTACACTCTGGCAATGGACCGGCAGAATCCTCTTTTGCAAAAGAAGTATAACGACCATCATCTGGCAATCCTGAAGATGATAAGGATGATCGTAGACGCCGGACATGCGCAGGATTGTAAGGTATGTCTCTGCGGGGAACTGGCAGCGGATACCAGATTGACGGAGACGTTTCTTCGGATGGGAGTGGATGCGCTGTCTGTGGTACCAGCGTGTATTTTGCCGGTGCGGAAAGCGCTGAGAGCGGTATGCATTGATGAGAAATAGCTATGATTAGGAATGTAACTCTGGAGCAAATATGATTTGAATTGTAACTATTCAGAATGCACCGCGAAGCGTGTAACTGTGAAGGTATTGAACAGTTACTTTGAATTACAAAATATAATAAGAATGTCAGATTGGCAGCATCAGCTGCTGATTTAGAATACAGGTACAAAACATGAATGAAAAAAGTAAAGTAATCGTACTTTCTTGTGATTCCTATGAGGAAGAACGGATATATACCCTTTTAAAGAGAGGTTTAAAAGAACTTGGAGGCGTTGGCGCCCTTATTAATAAAGAAGAAAAAATCCTTTTAAAGCCCAACCTTCTAAAAAAAGCAGAAGTGGAGAAGGCTGTGATCACCCACCCGGCGGTGGTGGGCGCCTTTGCCCGGATTTTGCGCGAGGAGGGCTATGAGAACATTGTACTTGCGGATTCCTGCGGCCATGGAACCACGAAACAGGTAATCCAGGGCACCGGAATGGACACCTATCTGGAGAAATACCAGATCCCAGCCATCGATTACACCAAGGGTGTGCATGTGGAGAACCCAGATGGAGTCCAGGCGAAGGAGTTTATCCTTCCGAAAGAATTGCTGGAAGCAGACTGTGTGATTTCTCTTTCCAAGATGAAAACCCACGCTCTGGAGCGGATCACCGGCGCAGTAAAGAATAGCTACGGCTTTATATATGGAAAGAATAAAGCCATCGGTCACACCAAATACCCCAGCGCGGACAGCTTCGCCCGGATGCTCATCGACCTGAACCAGTATGTGAAGCCTAGGCTTTATATTATGGACGGAATCACCGCCATGGAAGGCAACGGCCCTGGCTCCGGAGATCCGACTGCTATGAACGTGATCCTCATGTCCACTGATCCCGTAGCGCTGGACAGTGTTTTTGCAAGACTGGTCTATCTGAAACCAGAGATGGTTCCTACCAATTATCATGGGGAAAAGATGGGGCTTGGGAACTGCAAAGAAGCGAATATTGAGGTTGTGGTAGTTAAGGAGAATTCTCAGATATCGGTAGAACGTGATGTTGGAAATGAGGAACAGAAAAACAATAAAATAACTGTTGCTAAGAAGCAATGCGAGAATGCAGATATTTCAGCAGATGAAAATCAAAGTGATATTAATATATCTTGTAATATAATCCCTATGGAAGTATTAATAGAACAGTACGGTAATCCTCATTTCAACGTAGACCGCACCAAAGTCCGCAGCAACATCTGGACCAAACTGGCCAAAGCCCTGAATATTTTCCAGAAGAAGCCCTACATTGAGCCCGACAAATGCGTCCGCTGCGGCATCTGCGTCAACAGCTGTCCCGTCCCCGGCAAAGCTGTAGATTTCCGAAATGGCAAAAACCATCCACCCGTCTACGACTATAAGAAGTGCATCCGCTGCTTCTGCTGCCAGGAAATGTGCCCGAAGAAGGCAATTAAGGTGAAATGATATCTGTAAAATAAGTTAATCGAAGAGGAAATTGCACCTGGTGTTATGCGAGACATACGAAATACCATAGAGAAAAGAAATAATTCAGAAAGACTACATAATTAGAGATCTGACACTGTGATCAGATCTCTAATTTTACATAGTACATTAATGCACAAGAATTTTTGCCACTTCCTTAATATATTCCGGTGTGGTCCCGCAGCAGCCGCCCACGATACCAGCCCCGGCGTCAACCAGTGCCTTAATATGTGTGGCGAACTCGGCTGCCTTCATGGAATATACGGCATTTCCCTTATCATCAATAAACGGCATACCAGCATTGGGTTTCGCAATAACTGGAATGGATACATTTTCCTTAATATTGCGGATAACGGAAACCAGCTGGTCTGGGCCAACGGAGCAGTTGACGCCTACAGCATCGGCACCGGCAGCCTCCAGGGAAGCAGCGGCTTCGATGGCGTTTCCGCCGCTGAAAATACTTCCATCCGCTTCCACAGTCATAGTACACATGATCGGCAGATCGCAGACAGAGGCAGCCGCATCCACAGCCGCAAGAGTTTCTTCTATATTAATCATGGTCTCAGCAACGATCAGATCCACACCGGAATCCTTCAGAATGCCAATTTGTTCCTGATACATCTCGAACGCAGCCTCGTAAGTCATCTCCCCGGCAGGAGCCATCATCTTGCCACTGGTTGTAATATCAGCAGCCACATAAACCTTATGATCCGCAGCATCCGCAACCTCTCTTGAATAAGAAACAAGAGTGCGGTTGATCTCCTCAATACGATTCTGCAGCCCATGCATGGTAAGGGACACCCGGTTGCCGCCAAAAGTAGGCGCGTAGATAATATCGCTTCCAGCATCAATATAAGCTCTCTGCAGATTCTGGATCACGTCCTTATGTGCAAGCACCCATTCCTCTGTGCAGATGCCCTTAGGCATACCAGCCGCCATCAGGTTCGAGCCTGTAGCACCATCCAAAATGACGATCTTCTGTGTCAGTTCCTGAAATTCCTGTTTTGTCATAATGTAGTTCCTCCTTGAATTGGCAGAGCACCGAAAATCATACTTCTAAGAAATCGGCAATATATTTACATCTGCCGGATACGGTTTGTTCGTCATAGTCCCACCCGCGTCCTGGAAATTATAACGTTTTCATAAAAAATTTTTCACAAATCTTTCGTATTATAACACTATTTGACTTGATTTTCCAGTTGTCAGCGTATAAAATATATGCTATGTTCTGAATAGGTTACCGGCCACAGAATGAACCGTAATTGGATAATATTACGTTCCGACAGCGGCGGGCAGCAACAAACAAAAGAATAAAAAGGAGCTAACAGATGAGTAGAAGGAGAAGAAGAAACGACTGGATACCAGGTGCGGTGATCACCATCATCGTCATTATGCTTTCTGTTGTTTTCATGGGACTTCTTGCAATGACCAAGATGATTCCTACAATTTACATGCTGATTATTGGCATTGTACTTGCAGTGCTTGCAGCGATTATCTGGCTGCTGGTATGGCGTACCAGGTATACGGGCAGATTTATAGGCGGAACCATTTTCGCTGTAATTCTGGTTGCAATCCTGGGATTTGGCGGTTTTTATATTAATAAGACAAGAACTGCAATCAGCGATATTTCCAGTGTGACTACAGAGGTTACACAGATTGCGGTTTATGTAAAGAGTGATGATGCAGCTGATTCTGTTGAGGCAACCAAGGGATATAATTATGGGATTCTTTCCTCCCTTGACCGTGAGAATACAGACGGTGCAGTAGAGCATCTGAAGAGCGAGTTTGGCACAGATGTACAGACTACCGAGTATGCAGGTCTTACTGAACTTGCAGACGGACTTCTGAATGGTGAAGTCAATGCTATGCTTATGAACAGTGCGTACCTCAGTGTTTATGAGGATATGGACGGCTACACCGATTTCGGAACCAAGGTAAAGGAAGTTGGAACTGTAGACGTTGAGACAGAAATCCAGGCAGCAGCTGAGGAGACTCCGGTAGAGCCGATCACCACAGCCAATGGCGGTAAAGTGTATACGGTTTATCTCAGTGGTATCGATACCAGAGGGGAAATGACAGCTAAGAGCCGAAGCGATGTTAACATCATCGCCACTGTGAATACAGACACCCACGAGATCCTGCTGGTTTCCACACCTCGTGATTACTATGTACCGCTCTCTATTTCCAATGGAGCTCCGGATAAGCTGACACATGCAGGTATCTACGGTATTGATGTATGTATGGATACTCTTGGAATGCTGTATGACATTGATATCAATTATTACTTCCGAATCAACTTCGGCGGATTTGTAAAAGTAATCGATGCACTTGGTGGAATTACAGTTGATTCCGATTATGACTTTGACTCTAAGAATATACTTGGATATCACTTTAACAAAGGTGAGAACTATGTAAATGGCGAGCAGGCTCTTATATTTGCAAGAGAGCGTTACGCTTTCCAGGAGGGTGACCGCCAGAGAGGTAAGAACCAGATGGCAGTTATCCGTGGTGTTGTGAAGAAGGCTCTTTCCCCGGAAATCCTTACCAGCTATTCCTCTATCCTTTCCAGCCTAGACGGATGCTTCGGCACCAACATCACTTACGAAGAGATCGCGCAGATCCTTCAGCAGCAGCTTACGAACGGCGGCGACTGGACAATCGTTTCCTATAGTGTAAATGGTACCGGTGCTACTGAGAAGCCATATTCCATGAGCCAGAAGGCATATGTTATGGTTCCGGATTATAACACTGTTGATAAGGCTAAGAGCCTTATGGAAAAGGTTCGCAACGGCGAGGTGGTAACGCAGGAGGAGGCTGATGCACCGGTTAGTGGAAGCACAAGCACTGACAGCACCTCCACAGAAACTGTGACCGAGCCAGGTACAGTAGCAGCCGAGACACAGTCTGCGACAGATACCACTGCAGCAGATGGAACTACAACCGAAGGCACAGCTGATACTACTACACAGCAGTAAAGAGAATGAGATTCCTCTGGTGAGAGGAATCTAAATATAGAAAGAAGCAAATCATTATATAACGTGGTTTGCTTCTTTTTTTGATAAATTTATAAACTTTTAAGATGATTTTTATATTACATTGTGATAAAATGGGGATATAGAAGAAGGAAAGGCGGGTGAATCTGAGTTTACATTCTTGGATTTTACAGAAGATGGCATCGCACAGCTTAGTATGACACCACTTATGGGTGGCCAGATGAGCCGTAAGGATAAGATTAAAGAAGGAATTCTAATAGCGAAAGAAGAGCATAATGATATGGCGGATAAAGTGATGGCTATGTTGTATACTCTGGCAGATAAATTTCTGGATGGAATAGAGCTTGATGAGATTAAGGAGGCGATGGTTATGACGAGACTGGGACAGATGATAGAGAAAGATGGACGTGAAAAGGAGCGTATAGCCTTAAATACGCTGAATAAAAAATTACTTTCTTCCAATCGCATTGAAGATTGTATAAAAGCTACAGAAGATGAAGAATATCAGAAAAAACTCATGAAAGAATTTGGTATAAAATAAATAAAAACTGGCCGGGACATCACTTACCTGATCGTTCCCGGCCCTAACTATGTTAATGTGTGGTTTAAAAGCAAATTTGAATAACCCACCACCCAACCGGAAACAATAAAAAAAGATGACCTCCAAGTCGCATTATTTCAGTAATGCGACGGTCATCCAGGCAGTTTTTCTGCTTTCTTTCCCATCGTCGTTTTACATTCTATCGCGAATAACAGGGAAAGTCAACCAATTATAGCGACTATAGACTCTTTTTGTCGAATTATACCATAATTTATTCCAAATTCACCTTTTTCCCATTAGTTTTTCAAAGGGATTTTTTCGATATAAAATAATTGCGTGGTCAAATAATTGGTACATACTTATAGAATAAGGAGGCAGCTATGTGCAGAAAAGGTGAAAACATACGCAAACGCAAGGACGGACGCTGGGAAGCCCGTTATATCAAATACCGTGATCCGGAGGGGAAAATTCACTACGGTTCCCTCTATGGCAAAACATATGGCGAAGTAAAGGACAAACGAAACAAAAAAATTGCAGAAGTGCCAGGCTATGGACATCTGGTGCGAAATCCTGGCATTTTGAATTACCAGGCTACCTTCGAAACAGCCGCTGAGCATTGGAAGCAAGAAATCCGCTATACCATCAAGGACAGTACTTTTTCCAATTATGAAGCAATCCTGAAGAATCAGCTTCTTCCGGAGCTTGGCAGCACCCAGATACGGAAAATCAGCAATTCTCAGATCACGCAGCTTATTCATAAGAAAAAAGAGCTGGCATTGTCTGCAGGAACCATTCATGTAATTTTAAGCGTACTCCGCAGCATTTTGAACTTTGCAGCAAAGGGAGGCGTCTATACCTGTGAACCAATCCGCTACCCCCATTTGGCTGGCACCAGCCAGGAGGTGCAGATTATGAAGCTTGCAAACTATAACCAGCTGGAGAAATTTCTTATTGACAATATCAGCGATTTCCATTTCGGTCTGCTGCTTTGCATGCATACTGGCATCCGTGTAGGCGAACTCAGTGGCCTGCGCTGGGAAGATGTGGATTTCACCCAGCACAAAATCCGCATACAGCGTACTGTGATCCGCATCAAAAATCTGGATCAGACCGCCAATCCGGACACTGGAAAAATCCCAAAAACCATTCTGTATATCGGTCCGCCGAAGACAGAACATTCCAACAGGGAAATTCCATTGCCAGACAAGCTGCTGTTTTATGCGAAACGTTTTCGCAAAGATGGCTCCGCATATATTTTGTCTGGAACTGCCAGATGCATGGAGCCGCGGGTCATCCAGCGCAGATATGCAGCACTGCTGAAAACATGTGGAATCCCCCCCATTAAAATCCATGCTCTCCGGCATCAGTTCTCCTGTCGCTGGGTAGAGCATGGCTTCGATACCAAGTCCCTATCCGAAATACTTGGACATACTTCCGTG
>OLRJ01001304.1_pt1 | contig 21529 bp, 17 predicted proteins | sample 1672741 | NCBI WGS metagenome assembly OLRJ01 (sample SAMEA3136719, study PRJEB25190) | human gut metagenome | biome: human gut; feature: human-associated habitat; material: faeces | place: Austria | collected 2013
AGATTCCTACACCTTTATAATATAATAGCGTACAGAAGGAACGATTTTTATCGTTGTACCCTGTACGCTATTTTTGTTTCGCTATTATGAAGCAGTACCCTCCCCTTGTGAAACAGTGCCGTCGATTATCGGCTTGCGGTAATTACCAGTGAGAAGTGTTTGTATCTCGGATTCCGGATAGAGGGTTTTGCCACATAATATAATGTAGGGCAAGATGCCTTGCTTGCGATATTCCTGCAAGGTGCGGCGACTAAGCTTCAGGAGCTCGGAGAGTTCCTTGTCGGTGAGGTATCGCTCCCCGTCCAAAGGTGGGCTGTAGGACTCGATGAATGAAGATAGCCAGTTGTTGGCTTTCTTCAAGGATTGCATGGCGGTGTCTATCGACTTGCTCTCATGCGTAAGAAGTTGGTTCATGTTCATTGTTTACAATTTGGATTAAGTGGTGAATATAAAATGTGTTGGCTCGCCCAGGGTGAAGTTTTCGGCTTTGCCTTGGGCGAGTTTGGCTTTACGCTATACCGATTTGATTCTGGCGATAAGCGGAACGATGGCTTTGACCTCTTCGGGGCAGTAATAGAATTGGCGACCTATCTGGGTATGCCCCAAGAAACGGCGGTCACGAAGTTTTTGTAAGGTGCGCTGGCTGATGCGAAGTTGCTGGCAGACCTCATGACCTGTAAGCCATTTGTTCAGACGCTTGCCGTTAGCCTTATGCTTCAGCAACTCAACTTTCTTTACCAAGGCATCGTATCTTGCCATCATCAAGTCGAATGCCTTCTTTTCCATTGTTACTACTTCCATATTCTCTGTTTTATTGGTTCAACAAATTCGGGTGCAAAGTTAATGTGTGTATGTTGAAAAACAATGAAAATGAATAACTGTGGCAGTGCTTTTCTGGGGTTTGCCGACCGCTTGGCAAGAAAAATCAAGAAAATTATACGTGGGTCATTAATGAGTTGTTAAACGGGTATTTCGCAAATGGTTAATTTTGCCGCCGAGAAATCAAAACAACGAATTATATAACATTTCAAACGGAATTAGAATGGAAGTAATAACAATGGAAAGTGCAGCCTTCAAAAAGCTGACAGAACAGTTGACAGAAATAGTCCAGTACGTGCGATTGGCAAAAATGGCATTTCAAGAGAAGTTGACGGGCAAGAGATTGAAGCCGATGTTGACCAATGACGATGCAGCTAAGATGCTTGGTGTGAGCAAGCGCACCTTGCAGCGAATGCGCTCAGAGAACCGCATTGATTTTATTAAAATCGGTAATCAATGCCGATACCAAGTTGAAGCCATAGAAAGAATGGTTGAGGAACGAACAATAGCAAAGGAAACATGAGCATGGAAGATGGAACATTGAGAAAACTGGAGTTATATCTCCATGACCTACACAAAAAGATAGACGGCATCTACGACATGCTGATGTTGAGACACGAACGAGAGACGGAGCAAAAAGGAAGTTCTGCCATCAATGAAAAATTGCTCGACAACCAAGATCTCTGCCTCTTATTTCAAATCTCCCCTCGTTCCCTTCAACGCTATCGCAGTCTGGGAGTGCTTCCCTACAAGCGTTTGGGGCAGAAAACATACTATACGGAAGAGGATGTGATGCAGTTTGTAGAGAATAATGTCAAAGAATTCAAGAAAGAGAATGTGGAGCATTACTTGACTCGCATTCATCAGAAATTCAAATAACAACAGTATTCACCATTAAAAATTTACAATTATGGTACAAAAGAAAAAGAGTGATGAACAGGACGTGCTGGTAGTCCGTGACGAGAAGACGGGCGAGATCAGCGTCGTCGCCGGACTCAGCAGAGACGGCACCCCGAAGCGAGCGCCCGCCAAGGCGGAGAACACGCCCGACTTCCTGCGTTTTGACCGCAACAGTGACTTGATGGACAGTTTCTTTAGAAACTTCTTCCGCCAGTGCAAGGAGCCAAGCCGATTCGGATTCTACCGCATAGCGGCAGACCAGGTGGAAAACCTGCTTGGCGTGATGAAGGAGTTGCTGAAAAATCCGGAGGCTAACAAGGAGATTCTTTCCGCCCACAAGGTTGACACCTCCAATTATGAGAAAGAGGCAAAGCAATCGGAAGGTCAGGCGAAAGAAACCGCATCATCGGACGATGCGTCCAAGACGCAAGCTAACACAGAAAAAGAGAATGTATCATCTGAACAAACCAACGAAAAAGAGAACGACATGGAACAGAAACCAGAACAGACCGCAACCGAACAGCAGGCACAGACCGCTCCGGGTGTAAAGCAGAACCTCATCAGCGGTAACGATGTGAACCTGCAGGAACTTGGTGCCAAATATGGCATAGACTTCAACAGTATGAATGAGAAGGATATGAAAGCCCTGCTCAACTACGGCAAGACAGGGCTTGTGATTGTGAAGCCGACCTTCGGCGGTGAACAGATAGAGATACAGGCCCGTCTGTCATTCCGCAAGGACGATAACGACCAGTTGCAACTCGTGCCGCATTTCGTGCGTAACGAGCCTAAACTCGATGTAGCTTACAAAGGCTATACCTTCACTCCAGAGGACAAGAAGAACCTATTGCAGAACGGCAACCTCGGAAAGGTAGTGGATTTCCCCGACAAGAATACAGGTGAGCTGCGTCCTCATTTCATCAGTATCGACCGTCTCACCAATGAGATTGTTGACATTCCGACCAACAAGGTGCGCATACCCGATACCATCGGCAAGACACCTATTACCAAGGACGACAAGAGGGTGCTCTACTCAGGTATTCCGCTTCGCAAGGAGATTGAGCTTGCCAACGGGCGCAAGTTTACACCGCTGCTGCAGGTGAATGTGGAACAGCGTGGCGTGGAGTTCGTGCCTGGCAGCACAAGACAGGCGCAAGGTCAGAAACAGAATGGAGACAAGAAGCAAACCGCTGACAAGCAGGAGCAGAAGGCAGAAGGTGATGCGGGCGGTCAGAAGAAGCAGCAAGATCCCAACCACTGGCTCAATGAGGACGGGACCATCCGCCGACTCAACACCTATTTCAAGAAGGAACTGACCGAGCAGCAGAAGGACGACTATGTGGCAGGCAAGACCATCGAGATCAAGGAAGTGCCCAACAAGAACGGCAGCGGTACCTATACCGCCTACGTAAAGTTCGACTTCGACAAAATGCAGCCACGTTCCTACCGCAACAATCCAGACCTCAAACAGGCAAAGGAACAGATTCCTACCAATGAGAACAAGGTACAAGTCGCCGTCAACGAGCAGGGCAAGACCCATGAGGCGACCAAGCACACCAAGGATCCGCTGAGTCCGGGACAGTCTGCGCCAAAGAACGAAAAGCAGCAGAAGGAACAGAACGCCGAGGAACAGAAGCCAAAGAGAAAGGCAAGAAGCGTGAAGATGTAGTTGCCGCCACTTGATCCACAGAGTTAATCATCCATCATAACAACCGACATCTGCGACCGTCTATCCCACGGTTGCGGGTGTCACAAAAAGACATCAGAAAATGAAGACAATCATCGCAGAGAAACCAAGTGTAGCCAAGGAAATCGCCCACATTGTGGGAGCTGACAAGCGTGAGGAAGGCTATATGCAGGGCAATGGCTATTATGTGACATGGGCATTCGGACATTTAGTGCAGCCAGCCATGCCAGAAACCTACGGCATGAAGGGATTCCATGCAGAGAATCTGCCTGTGATTCCCGACCCGTTCGTTCTTGTTCCCCGACAAGTCAAGACAGAGAACGGCTACAAAGCAGATGCAGGTGTGCTTGCCCAGATTAAAATTATCGGCAAGCTGTTTGACAGCAGTGAGCGCATTATCGTAGCAACCGATGCCGGACGTGAGGGAGAGTTGATTTTCCGATACCTCTATGCGTATCTCAGTTGCAGGAAACCTTTCGACCGTCTCTGGATCAGTTCGCTTACGGACACCGCCATCCGTGAGGGACTTCAGAACCTCAGGGACGGCAAGGAGTATGACAATCTCTATCATGCAGCCAAGGCAAGAAGCGAAGCAGACTGGTTCGTCGGCATCAACGGCACGCAGGCCCTGACGATAGCCGCAGGACGTGGCACCTATTCCGTAGGTCGTGTGCAGACTCCGACCCTTGGCATGGTGTGCGAACGCTATTGGGAACACAAGCGTTTCGAGTCGAAACCGTTCTGGCAGGTACACTTCGGTGTGGTTGATGCAGACAGTGGCAATATACTGAAGTTCACATCTGCCAACCGATGGACAGACAAAGCCACCGCAACCGACATATATAATAAGGTGAAAGAAACAGGTTCTGCCATCATCACAAAGGTAGTAACCAAGCGAAAGGTGGAGAAGGCACCGCTCCTTTACGACCTTACCACCTTGCAGAAAGAAGCCAACTCCCAGCATGGCTTCACGGCAGAGCATACACTCTCCATCGCCCAGAAACTCTACGAGGCAAAGTTCATCACCTATCCAAGAACATCAAGCCGCTATATCTCGGATGATGTATTTGCCACCCTTCCCAAACTCTTCAAGAATCTGGAGAATCATTCGGAATATGGAGAAAAAGTGAAATTCTTGCCTGGCAGTGAAGACTACAGCAAGAACAGCGTGAATGCCGCCAAGGTGACCGATCACCATGCCCTGCTCATCACAGAAAATGCAGCCATTGGTCTTTTCAAGGACGAGAAGATCGTTTATGACATGATATTGTGCCGGATGATTGAAGCGTTCTCAGCAGACTGCATCAAGGACATCACATCAGTATCGGCGCAAGTGGATCATGAAGTTGAGTTTGGCATCAGTGGCTCCATTATCCGACAGACTGGCTGGCGAGCGTTGTCGCTCAAGGAAAAGAACAAAAGGCAGGACAAGGATGCAGACGCAACCGACAATGAGGTCAAGGAGCAAGTCATTCCCAACTGGCAAGAAGGACAGCATATCACTCTTTCTGGCTGCACCATCACGGAGGGTAAGACCAAACCGAAGCCTTTGCATACGGAATCCACATTGCTTGCTGCTATGGAGACCGCAGGCAAAGAGATAGAAGATGATACGATGCGCCAGGCAATGAAGGACAGCGGTATTGGCACACCTGCCACACGTGCCGCCATCATCGAAACCCTGCTCAAACGAGAGTATATGGTGCGCCAGCAGAAGAAACTTGTGCCGACGGAAAAAGGACTCGCCCTGCATTCCGTGGTGAAGAACATGGCGATTGCCAATGTGGAGATGACGGGCAAATGGGAGGCGGAACTTGCCAAGATTGAACGAGGTGAAGCAAGTGCAGACGGGTTCACCCATAACATCGAAGGTTATACCCGTGAAATCACTGCGGAGCTATTGGGTTGCGACAGACTTTTCAGCCACAAGGATTCCGGCTGCCAGTGTCCTAAATGCAAGCAAGGTACCATGCAGTTCTTCGGAAAGGTAGTAAGATGCAGCAACAAGGAGTGCGGTATGCCAGTGTTCAAGCAGGTAGCAGGAAAGTTGCTCACTGATTCCGACATCACCGACTTGCTTACCAAGGGCAAGACCAGAACGCTTAATGGTTTCACCAGCAAGCAAGGCAAACCTTTCTCCGCAGCCATAGCCTTTGACGAGAATTTCAACACGAAATTCGTCTTTGCAGAGCACAAGACAGCAGAAAAGCGAGGAAATGTGAAGAGATACAAGAAATAGTTTGTACCTTTGCCACCGAAACATGGTTCATAAATGGTGTCTTTATTCAGGATGCTTTTATTTACTGTGGATTAAGTGGCGGCACTCGGAGGGATACCGAGTGCCTTTTTCTTGCTTTCACACAAACATCAACCGCCATCCACGGTTTATTATTCACCACTTAATCCATTCAACAGACAAATGAACAGAAAGAAACAGGCACAGACAGAGTTGTCCTATTACGGACTGTACCTCTTGAACCACCTCAGAGAGAACCGTTTTCCACAAGCCAGCAATGCGGACTTTATCCGCGAACGTGCAGACCATGCCGCAGAAGTATATGAGCAGGCACGGCGTGATGCTCTCTTTGCCGATGCGGCACAAGAACTTGCCATGGCAGCATTGCTGAAAGGTTTCCATATTTCCAAGTACAGTATCCTGTACGATGTTGTTGACCGTGAGTTTCCCCTGGAGGTAGCAGTAGAAGATCAAGAAGCGTTTGTCAAGCACCTCCTGCCTTTGGTTGACAACGTGTATTCCATTTACGACCTCACCGATGACGATTTTGCCCAGTCACCGGACTACGACCAGCTCTATACAGAGTTGACGGGAGCCGTAGCCCTTTTCATAGAGTCAAATGGCGTACAATAGAAAACAACGTCTGAACGACAACATCAAGGCGATAGAGACAGCATTCATCCTTGACAGGGAACAGCGCACGCCGACCGCCCGTGAGCGTCTCCTTCTGGAGCGTTATTGCGGATTCGGTGGATTGAAGTGCATCCTGAACCCTGCCAGGGAACTGGCGGATGCCGTCCATTGGGCAAAGTCAGACCTTGAATTGTTTGCTCCAACAGTGGAGCTGCATAAACTTATCCGTGAAAACAGCAAGAATGAAAGCGAGTACAAACAGTTGATGGACAGTCTGAAACAGTCCGTCCTCATGGCATTCTACACGCCGTCTGCCGTTACAGAGGCTCTGACGGATGTATTGAAAGAGCACCAGGTCATCCCCGAAAAGGTGCTTGAACCCTCGGCAGGCATCGGTGTCTTTGTCGATTCCGTCTTGGATAACAATCCCAAGGCAGACATTATGGCATTTGAAAAAGACCTGCTTACGGGAAAGATACTCCACCATCTGCACCCGGAGCAGAAAGTGCGCATAGAGGGATTCGAGAAGATAGAAAAGCCTTTCAATGACTACTTCGACCTCGCCATCTCAAATATTCCCTTTGGCGATGTTGCCGTGTTTGATCCGTCCTATACAGCCATGAAAGGCATGAGGGCACTTGTCACCAGACGCATACACAACTACTTCTTTGTCAAGGCTCTTGATACGGTAAGGGATGGCGGGTTGGTTGCCTTCATCACCTCACAAGGCGTATTGAATGCCAAAAACAACAGTGCCGCGCGTTTTATGATGCTCTATCATGCTGATCTCGTGTCAGCGATTCGCCTGCCCAACAACCTGTTCACGGAAAATGCCAATACGGAAGTGGGCAGTGACCTCATCATCCTGCAGAAAAATACCCAAAAGGAGTCGCTGCGAGGAGACGACAACCTGCTTGATACCGTCTATAATGACGAGAACCGCATTCCGACAAACAACTACTTTCTGGAGCATCCGGAACGCATTATCCACACAACGGCAAAGTTGGATACTGACCCGTTCGGCAAACCTGCAATGATATACACGCATGAGGATGGCGTGGAAGGCATTGCAGAGGATTTGCGAAAGATGCTCCACGAAGACTTTAAGAAGAACCTCAATTTGAACCGATACTTGGGGATAGAGGAAACCATGTCTGAGGAAGTTAAGGAGGTTGAAGAAACAGAAAAGATAGAAAGAACAGAGAAGATAAAGCCTTCCATTGAGGAAAAGCAGAACGATACGGTAGTATCCTTGCAAAAGCAGGAAAAGCCTACTGATGATGCTGAGCTATCCCAAAAGTCCAATCATCAGCAGCCACCAGTCCAAATGACTCTGTTTGACCTTTGGGGAATGGAAGAAGAAAACCGTCTGACTGTCCATGCTACAAAGAAGAAAGCAGAGGTAACAGTGGGTGCTGCCGCCAAGAAAGTGTCAAGGAAGAAAGCAAGTCCGTTGGTAAAAAGCGTCAATCCGACTTTTGAAGTTGTGACAAAGCCTGTGGAAAAAGAAGAAAAGCCTTCGTTGACAGATGCAAAAGAGCAGGAAACAACACAGGAGACAAAACCAATCCTGCCTGGTGATGAACCATACGCAAGCATCTCTTGGGAAGAGAATCCGCCAATCAACGGCTTTTACGAGATGATGATGACCATGGCTCCCGAAGACAGGGTGCAGCTGCGCCAAAAGGCGGAACTGCACCGTCAGGAACAACTCAAGGCTCTGGGCGTTGAAGATACGCTTGATCCGAAGTTCAAGCCGCCGATGGAACCGATAGAAGTTCTCAAAGTTCAAATCGGGCATGGACAGTCGAAAGGGAATGAGGCAAAAGAAGATTCCAAGACTCAGAGCACATTGAAAAAAACAAATCATGAGCGGGAACAACAAAAAGAGCAAGATAGAAAGCGGGAAGAGCTGGCAAGGAAGAAAGAGGATGCAATGAAGCCCCGTCCATTTGATGAGAAACTGGAAAGTTTTCATCGTGAGGGTTCTATGGTGCTCGACTCTGCCAGAAACATCGGTGTATTGAAAGACCTTACCAAGTATGGTGCTACCTTCATGCCGTTGGATCTGAATATGGAGCAGAAAGAAAAGGCTGTCCTGTATATCGCCCTCCGTGATGCCTATCAGAAACTTTACACCTATGAAGCGGAAGAACAGACGGAAAACAAGCAGATGCGTGAGAGTCTGAATGTCTATTATGATGCTTTCTTCATCCGCTTCGGCAACCTCAATGCCAAGCAGAACGTGAAGTTCATCCTCATGGATGCCTCAGGGCGCGACATGCTGTCGTTGGAACGGGTAGAAAACGGACAGTTCATAAAGTCAGACATCTTCGACCACCCGGTCTCTTTTTCGCTTGACGAGGTCAGTCATGTGGATTCTCCAGAGGAAGCGCTCACCGCCTCGCTCAACAAGTTCGGCCGTATCGACTTGCCGTATATGACTGAATTATCGGATATGCCGGAACAGGAACTGACGGAAGCGCTTAAAGGGCGCATCTATTACAATCCGCTCATAGACGGCTACGAGATAGCCGACCGCTTCATTGCTGGCAATGTCATTGAGAAAGCGGAGCGCATAGAAGAATGGCTGAAGGAAAATCCCGACCATGCTATCGTCATGGAGTCGTTGGAAGCCTTGAAGGCAAGCTTTCCCGAACCGATAGCCTTTGAAGACCTGGACTTCAACTTCGGTGAGCGTTGGATACCTACAGGTGTGTATTCCGCTTACATGAGCCACCTCTTCAATACACAGGTCAGCATCGTCTATTCCGACAGCATGGACGAATATTCGGCAAAATGCAGTATGAAGACCATGGCCATCACGGATGAGTATATGGTGAAGGGATATTACCGCCACTATGACGGCATGAGTCTTCTGAAACATGCCCTGCACAACACCTGTCCCGACATGATGAAGAGCATCGGTGAGGATGAACACGGCAACGACATCAAGGTGCGTGACAGCGAGGGCATACAGCTTGCCAATGCCAAGATTGACGAAATCCGCAACGGGTTCACCGAATGGCTGGAAGAGCAGTCTGACTCCTTTAAGGAACGCTTGACCACAATGTACAACCGGAAGTTCAACTGCTTCGTGCGTCCGAAGTATGACGGCTCTCACCAGACCTTCCCCGGTCTGGATCTGAAAGCCCTTGGCGGAAAGTATGGTGTCAAGAGTGTGTACCCAAGTCAGAAGGACTGTGTATGGATGCTTTTGCAGAATGGCGGCGGGATATGTGACCATGCCGTAGGTACAGGCAAGACCCTCATCATGTGCATGGCTGCGCATGAGATGAAACGCCTCGGTATGGCTCACAAGCCGATGATTATCGGACTGAAAGCCAATGTCGCGGAGATAGCTGCCACCTATCAGACAGCTTATCCCCATGCGAGGATACTCTATGCCTCGGAGAAGGATTTTTCCACCAAGAACCGTGTCAGTTTCTTCAACAACATCAAGAACAACGACTATGACTGTGTAATCATGTCGCATGACCAGTTCGGGAAGATACCGCAATCGCCAGAACTCCAGCGGCAGATATTGCAGGCGGAGCTTGATACCGTGGAGGAAAACTTGGAAGTGATACGCACGCAGGGCAAGGACGTGTCGAGGGGAATGCTCAAAGGCTTGGAAAAGCGAAAGCAGAATCTGGAGGTGAAGTTGCAGAAGATAGCCTACAGCATCGAGCAGCGCACCGATGATGTGGTGGACTTCCGCATGATGGGCATTGACCACTTGTTTGTGGACGAGAGCCACCAGTTCAAGAACCTCATGTTCAACACCCGTCACGACCGTGTGGCAGGACTCGGCAACAGCGAGGGAAGCCAGAAGGCACTCAATATGCTCTTTGCCATCCGAACCATACAGGAGCGGACAGGCAGAGACTTGGGAGCGACTTTCCTGTCGGGAACAACTATCAGTAACTCACTGACTGAGTTGTATCTGCTTTTCAAGTACCTGCGCCCCAAGGAACTGGAGCGTCAGGACATCCGCTGTTTCGATGCGTGGGCGGCAATCTTCGCCAAGAAGACTACCGACTTCGAGTTTAACGTCACCAACAACATCGTACAGAAGGAACGTTTCCGATACTTCATCAAGGTACCGGAGCTTGCTGCTTTCTACAACGAGATAACTGACTATCGCACGGCGGAGGCGGTTGGTGTGGACAGACCACAGAAGAACGAGATCCTTCATAATATACCGCCGACACCCGAGCAGGAGGACTTCATCCAAAAGCTGATGGAGTTTGCCAAGACAGGTGATGCCACCATCCTCGGCAGACTTCCACTGTCGGAAACGGAAGAGAAGGCTAAGATGCTCATAGCCACGGACTATGCCCGAAAGATGGCGCTTGACATGCGCATGATAGACCAGACTTGTGAGGACCATCCCGACAACAAGGCGAGCCATTGTGCCAAGATGATAGCGGACTATTACAAACGCTATGACAGCCATAAGGGTACGCAGTTCGTATTCTCAGACTTGGGAACATATCGACCGGGCGAATGGAACGTGTATTCAGAAATCAAGCGTAAGCTGATAGAGGATTATGGAATACCTTCATCTGAAATCCGCTTCATTCAGGAGGGCAAGAACGAGAGGGCAAGAAAGGCGGTGATAGCAGCCATGAACGAGGGTTCGGTACGAGTATTGTTCGGCTCCACATCCATGTTGGGTACAGGTGTAAACGCACAAAAACGGTGTGTTGCTATTCATCATTTGGACACACCGTGGCGACCGTCAGACTTGGCACAGCGCGACGGTCGAGGTGTGCGTGCCGGCAACGAGATTGCCAAGCTGTATGCCGACAACAAGGTGGATGTCATCATCTATGCGGTGGAAAAGTCGCTTGACTCGTACAAGTTCAACCTCCTGCACTGCAAGCAGACTTTTATCTCGCAGTTGAAAAGCGGAGCCTTGGGAGCGAGAACCATTGACGAGGGAGCGATGGACGAGAAATCGGGCATGAATTTTTCAGAGTATATGGCTATTCTCTCCGGAAATACCGACTTGCTTGACAAGGCGAAGCTGGAGAAGAAGATTGCTTCTCTGGAGGGTGAGCGCAAATCGTTTAACAAGGGCAAGCGTGACTCAGAAACAAAACTGCAGTCAAAGACGGCAGAGCTGGGCAACAACAAAGCCTCTCTCAAGGGAATGACCGAGGACTACGGCAAGTTTATGGGCAAAGCCAAGAAAGACAAGGACGGCAACATCCTCAACCTCATCACTCTCGATGGTGTGGAGTCCACGAACTTGGAGGTTATTGGAAAGCATCTACAGAGGTTGGCGGAGAAAGAGACGACAGGCGGACAATACAAGCGGATTGGAGAAATCTACGGATTTCCTGTCAAGATTGTCAGCGAGACAAGTTTCGAGAATGGTCTTCCATTTGTTGACAACCGCTTTTTTGTCGAGGGCAATTACAAGTACCAGTACAACTACGGTCACATTGCCAAGTCGGACCCGATAGCAGCGGCAAACAACTTTCTGAATGCCTTACAGAAGATGCCAAGCTACATTGAGCAGTATGATTCAAGATGCAAGGCTTTGGAAAAGGAAATACCGCAACTGGAAGAGATAGCTGGTAAGACTTGGAAGAAAGAGGAAGAACTGAAAGGTCTTAAAGCGGAACTGGCGGCGTTGGATAGGAAAATACAGCTTGAACTTGCACCGCCGACCGAGAAAGAATGCAAAGAAGAGGAAAAGAATACGGACAATGTAAAGGTTGTTGCTAATGCTGATATTCGCAATAAACATCAGCATTTTTCAAAGGTGAAAATCTGAAATTAGAAAATAGCGGCAATTAGCAATAGATAGCTTTATGTCGCTATTTTATTTATTTTATCAAGAACAAAAAGGAAGTGTTGATTACAATCAATAGCCATTTTGGGGCTTGGTGGAGGTATTGATTAGAAAATATTTCTGCTTTCGATGTTCGTTGAAGGTGTAGATTGTAATCAACAGGCACTTTTAGGTTCGTTATAGCCATTGATTGCAGTCAAGACCTATTTTTATGTGTCATTGGGGCTGCTGATTGCAATCAATGGTTACTTTTAAGAGCCGTTAGTAGTTTTGATACAAGTTTCTTCTGTCCACAAAATGTGAAAACATCTGTTGATTGCTGTTTCTTTCAACTTTTTGTGTTAAGAATTACAAGAAATCAGAATCAAAAGCTATTTTTACGGGCAAAAACCATCTTTTTATCATCCTGCTGTCATTTTTTTGCAATAAGGTTGCGGTTTTCTCGTTTATTTTTATATCTTAGCAATCGCAACTGGAGAAATCCAACGATGCACAAAACGATTTGTCAAATTTAAATCCTTAACATCATGAAAGAGATTTACGACATCAACATTCAGCGCATGAATAACGGTGCGCATTTCACGTTTGTAAGTAACATTCTTGCACGTGCAGAAGCCGATACAGCCGTCAAGGGCAAGGCTTCAGAACTCGTCAGTAATTTCAAGGTTGCCGTTGCAGCAGAGGACGAAGCCTTGAAAATTTCACAGAAAAGTCTCTTGACTGATGATATTGCCAAGGCTGACATCGACCGTGACGCTCTCTATGCTGGCTACAAGAAAGCCGTTGAAGCATTCCTTGCTATGCCTATCGCTGACATGGCACAGGCAGCAAAGGTTCTCGCACAGCACATCAAGGACTACAAGATTAACACCGCTGGCCAACTCGATAAGGAGACTGGTCTTTTGGTTAATTTCATTACAGACCTTGAAGACAAGTATTCCGCACAAGTTGCAAAGTTAGGCTTGACAGCATTTGTTACAAATCTGAAAGAAGCTAACGAACGAGTAAGAATGCTTACCTTGCAGCGTACCAATGAGAAAATGGGTGTGACAGTTGGAGCTTTGAAAGCAGCTCGCACAGCAAGTGATGATGCTTACCGTGCTTTGGTAAAGATGGTAAACGCCCTTGCACTCGTCTTTGGTGAAAAGGATTATACGGCTTTCATTGACTATGTGAATACGGAAGTTACCCACTACAAGCGTGAGGTTATCGGGCAAAAATCCAAGGCTCCATCTACTTCGGACAGCACAAGTACACCAAGCGGTAACGGTTCGGCATCTGGCTCTGGTTCTTCTTCAAGTGGTGGCTCTACATCGGGTGGAAGTTCATCATCAGGTGGAGCTGGCGGAGGTATTGATGCAGAGTAAAGTAAATAAGAATTTTCGATGTTGCTTCTAAATAAGGAAGCAGCATCGAATTATCATGATACAAGATAAGACAAAGCAAATGAACGATAATATAAAGAAACTCTTGAAAGATGGACCAGAACAGCAATTGGTTGTAGGTCCTATTGTAGAAAGACTTATTAGTAATGGGTGGGAACTTGACCAAATTATATTTGGCAAAAATGAATGGAAAGTTCCTAAAACTCCTTCAGAAGCATCCAAAAGAGAACAAGGTGTGTCCTTTGATTATTTCCCAGTTGACATAGCTGTATTTGATAGTGTTGCCACTTGTGGTGACTATCGCCATTTGCTGTTTGTTATAGAGTGCAAGAAGCCTAACTTAGATGTGGGATTGCAGCAATTAGAGACATATTTAGGTCTTGAACCTCATGTAAAACTTGGCATTTGGGCAAATAATGCAGATGCGTCTGCAACAACTTTGTTTGTTTATAAGAGTGCCAAAGGTTTGAGCTATCCACAAAAGCGAACAGTAAAAGATTTGCCGTTAATGGGCACGTCTTTTACTCCTGATTCTGTTATCCTAAAATTCTCGGATTTGGTTATACCAACAAAAGATACTTTGTATCGTGCTTTCACTGAATTATTGGATAAAGTTGTTGCACAAGACGGAAATGTTACTCGACGTGAAGAGCAGTTAGACCAACTCTGTAATCTTATTCTGCTAAAACTTGATAGTGACAAACAAGGGAAAATAGATTCAGACCGAGAAGTCTATTTTAGAACATTTGCCACAGAGAACGGAACTGCAAAATATATTAAGGAGAAGTTTGACAATTTCATAGAGGTATATCCTGATATTTTTGGGATGTTCTATAAATTAACTTACTAATAATTAGACAAATAGTCTGATATTTTAATGTAAAGTCGTACCTTTGTAGTAGAAATCATACAGAATCATGCAGAAAACTACCATATACCGCAAGCCAATGGGCGAAAACCTGTTCGAGGAGGAGTTCACGATTGAAGCTCTCTCCCAGATGGGTAATCCCCTTGAGCAGCTCGCCGCCTTGGTCGACTTTGAGATGTTCCGTCCCGCGCTTGAAGATGTGCTGGTCAAGAAAGAGTGCAAGACTCCTGCAGGACGTCCGCAGATAGATGTTGTTCTTATGTTCAAGGTCATATTCCTTCAGCGTTACTATGGTTTGGGCGATCACCAGATACAGTACCAGATAATAGACCGTACCAGTTTCCGCCAGTTTCTTGGCATTCATACTGTGGCAGAGGTTCCTGACGAGAAGACCGTGTGGGCATGCAAGAACAAACTCGCAGAGGATGGTACATTCGACCGTCTGTTTGATGAGTTCCGTACTTTCCTTGACAGCAAGGGACTCTCATTTAACGAGGGGAAAATCATTGATGCCACTTTTGTTGAAGCTCCCAAGCAGAGGAACACCAAGGAGGAGAACAAGCAGATCAAGGCAGGAAATGGCAAAGACCTGTGGAATCCTGAGGATGGTGACTCTCCGAAGGAGAAAAAGCACAGACTCTCCAAGAAGTCACATAAGGACATTGATGCCCGTTGGACGAAGAAACGTGGTGAAAATCACTATGGCTACAAGAATCACGTCAAGGCAGACAAGAAGACCAAACTCATAGAGAAATATCACACAACCGATGCAAGTGTTCATGACTCCAATGTCATCAAGCCTCTCATTGAGGAGAAGGACAAGGGGCAGGACTTGTTTCTGGATGCAGGCTATGAATCAAAGGATGATGTCGTAAGAGGGTGTGGGATGAATCCTGTCATTTGTGAGAAAGGTCATCGTAACAATCCTCTGACTGACGAGCAGAAGCAGAACAATCGCATCAAGTCCAAGGATAGATGCCGCATTGAGCACATCTTCGGCTTCGTTGAGGGCGCCATGAACGGATCGCTTGTCCGCAGCATCGGAATGGTGCGAGCTAAAGCAGCCAATGCTCTGACCAACCTCGTCTATAACATATTCAGATATGTACAGATCAATATTTATCAGCCACAGCTTATCACCTGCAAGGGATAACAGTGTCCATACGTATCAAATCGTCAAAAACAACATGTCAATGAGTGGATAAACGAACGCTATCGCTAGCCGAAGCCCTTCCAAGAGCGACTTGATTCCGAAAGTTTGACTCTAACGGAACGGCTTCCTCTCGAATTTATGAATTAATAGAACCTACCTATTAAGAATTCTCTTCAATTCACGAGCGGGTTGTGAAAGTTTAATCTTTCCCTTATCCTTTGTCAGAAAATTTGTAAGATGTGTAACAAAAGGTGTAATCCTTGATTCTTCGATTAATCCTGCATCGTGCTTTACCAATCCATCAAGTGCCTTTTGAGCAGAAATGCAATATATTGGATTTGTCGTAAATCCCGCTAATTTCATTTCTGCAAATTTTATCACACGATCCTTTTCACGTTCTTGAATTAAATCAAATCTATTAACAACAAAGAAAGGATCGGTAAAACCATATGCATTAAGAAAGTTCTCGACAAATTCCATTTCATCCTTACTACACAGATGGTCTGCAGCAAGGACAAAAAGGATGGCATCTGCTTTACTTAAGTAATCCATTGTCACACGAGCTCGAGTATCGGATTCATTCAATCCTGGAGAATCTATAATTTCAACTCCCTCCTTAAGCATTGGAAGTGGCCAAAAGAGTTCAACTTTCTCATAAGGACTTTCAAGAAGCATTTCCTTTGGGTCTTCTCCCATAGGAATAACCACATAATCTTCAATTTCATTATAACTAATATGAAGAGGCGGTATATTCTTCATACCATGCTTCTTCATGTGTTCCAGTGCTTTTACAGACAAACTTGCTGGCAAGTTCTCTGGCAGTGGATTCCTAAAATACAAGATGGCCTCCTTATTATCACCATATTTCACCTCGTTAATCACAGCAGTTGTCGGAAGTGCATAAGCAGGCAAAACTTCTTCCCCCAAAAGGGAATTGATAACAGTGGATTTGCCATTGCTAAAAGTACCTATTACCTGAATTTTGAAGGTGTCGTTGTTAAGTTTTTTACTTAATTTGTCCAAGTTCTCACTCGCAGAGGACATGTTCAAATCGTTAATAACTTCAGAAGCGTCTGACAACATACCGCGTAAACGCTCTTTCTGAACACGGAATCTATTTAGTTTTTCTTGATCAAGTGCCATATTATAAGTGTATTTGGAATTACTATATCTTGTTGATTATCTCTACCAATTGAGTTTTGCTTGCTGCAATGCTGTCAAGCTGACTTTGAACCTGAGAGGAATTTGCACTTTCAATTGCTGCTGTCTGCGTCTCTAACCATGCCTGTTTCTTCTTGTTTGAATCATCAAGCATTTCGTCATAAAGACTTTGAATTCGCCTTTCACTATTCGTTGTTGCTTGCATGACTATCGCTGGAACATCCTTAGCTATCGTTTCTTTTACCAAGGTTCGTTGTTCTTCTATCTTCTTCTTGAATAATGAAGAAGTAATTAATGTACCGGCAGTACCTACGCCCATTGTTGCCAATAGTCCAAATGCCGGAGCCAAAGCCAAACTTAATGCCACAGTGCCAATTCGTGCATAATTTTGCTTTTTACTTAAATTTTCAAATTCAAGATCACGCTGTGATTTCTGCGCACGATATTCATCTTTGTCGGTTATATAAATACTGCCAACCTGAATAACAGAGCGGAATTTTTGATTCATTATATCATTGAACCATTTGACATCATTCGAAACTATTCTCGATATCATGTTTTCAAGAGCAACGGACATATTTGCCAATTCTACTTTCAACCGATACGGATAGTCTTCTTTCCACCATTTCTCAGGACTTCCTGCATGCGAGGCTTCATATTGCAATCGTTCGGCAACCTCAAAAGAATACTCCTCGGTCTTCTCCAAGAAACGAGCATAACAATCGTTCGATTTGGATTGTAACTTTAATGCCAAATCATTCCATTCTAATTCCAACTTGCCAAGTGCTTGCTTCTTTGAGTCAATAATCTCCAAACGCTTTTTGTCATCCAACTTCAATAATTTCTCCTGTTCAGACAATGTCTCAATAGCCGTATTGACAACCTCTGAAATTCGCCCCTTAGCCCAATTGTCAATCAGCTGTTGTCTTTCTGGTGTATGAATCCAGTCAACAATTGCTGTCATGACTTTGTCCATACCGATAATACTATCATAAGTATTATCAGGCATCTCTATATCGTATGGGATATAAACTGGTATATTCATTTTATTAAGAGCAAGGACATCTTTTATGTACTTAATGACTTTATTGCGCTCGTCTGTTTTTATCAAATCCAATTTGTTGACGATAATAAGGGTAAATGGCGTTTTACGAGACAATATCCGATTTTTGATAAAAATCTTTTCACTGTTGCTCAAAGCGGCCGTTGCATTAAGTGCAATCACCGCACCATCGGTACGATTCAAGACATCACCAATAACCTTTGCTCGTTCTTCAGACAGGTCACCGGCACCCGGACAATCAACGATCTCTATATTATTCTTACCCAACCATGAATTCGGAACTCCCACTACAACACTGCCTTTAGGTTCTTCTTTGCCAAAATTATTGGCAATCAGACCGTTCCACGAATCCTTTTGAATTTCCAACATAGCCTTGCGGGCACCCTTTTCGTCAAAGACGGCCATTTTTGGCTGATTAGCATATCTTATTCGAGTTAAAACAGCTGTTGTCGGTAAATCTGCCACTGGCAACATCGCCGCATTATCCAAAAGGTGATTCAAAAATGTACTCTTGCCATGATTGAATTCTCCAACTACAGATACAACAAAGCGTTCTCTATTCAAATCACTCTGGATTTGGTTTACTCTTGTGGACAACTTTCTGAATCCGCATTTTTCCAGAGTATCTACCACTTGTTTTATTAACACGATAATACCTGCACTAGATTGCCTCTTTGGGACAGGTTTTACTCTCTGCTTCCCCGACGAAGAAGACTGTTCAGGCTTTTCAACGTGAACTTCTGCTTTTTTCGTCTGAAAGAAATCTGTATTTTTTGACAATTTCATGTTATTCTACTATGTATTTATTTGCGAAATTTTTGTCTATAGCTTTATAGAAAGGTCGCAAAGACGGTTCAAGAATTGTATTAAAGAGTTTCCTGAACTTTTTTTCATCGTCTGCTGAATATCCTTTTCCATCACTTACAAGACTCTCCACAATCTTGTCATATTCTTTGTACAATGCAGAACGTAAGTTATCGTAAGCTGGTTTGTCATAATCCTTAATGGCATCATGACGGAAAGTCCCTATAGGATCTGAGAAAATCACTTTTGCAAATGCATCCTTCAACGATAAATCTTCAAAAGCAACAATTTGTTCTTCAGGGATTATAACCGTTGCTACATATCTCGTCGGGTAAACGAAAGTCTTATCTATTTCACCTGTCACCTTATATTTCAGGAAAGGTATCTTCATACACAAGTTCCCATTTAATATACATAGAATCGGGAGATTAGGGACATATCCCATAGGCATACTGCTATTCAGAATGAATGCATTTGTCTTAAGATTCTTTATCAGGGCTTCTGTTGAAAATTCTTTTTTCATATCTAATCAACCTTTATTTTATGAACCATAAATATCATTTGCTTGGATAGCACTTTATCATCTGACAATCACCGTCTTCCCATGCTCCTTCAAATACGTCAAGAGGTATCATTTCACCTCGACCATTCGGTGAACCAGAATCATTAAGTATCACCATCGGATGTTCAGGGTCCGTGCGGTCAATTCCAATAACTTCAACAGCGTGATTAGAAGAACTATCTGGAGCAAAAATATTGTTATCCTCGCCATACCAAATTTCGTGGCAGTCTATAGACACGATAACCTTTCCACCCTCATTCAGACAATCTTCGATATCACTTACTGACTGATGAAAAACCATTTCATTATTGATCCCATAATAATCAAGCATGTTGTTCATATCGAGGAAAGTAGTTCCTCCCTCTTCTGTAAACCAACCGTGTTCTTTGGCAACTTGGGCAAATTCTTCGATATCTATTTTAGTTCCATCTTGAGAAAGTTCTTCTATAACAAATTTTTGTGAATATAAAGCACATCTGTTCGTATCACCTTGGTTCTCCCAATATGCCATTGATTCTTGGGGATCACCACTAATACCTTCAGGATACTCTTCGTTTGGACTAAAAGTGCCCAATTCGGTGTACTTTGTACCACCAAGCTCCAAATCTGAAGCCATAGCAGGAATAAGCTGTCCAGAAGATGGATCGTAATCGTATGCTTCGTGATAATCTGCATGTCCTGTACCATTTACGTCAACATAAACATCCATTTTATCTAGCTGACCATCTCCTGTGGAATCATAGTTTTTGGAAACGTAATCGAATTGCCCATCATTGTTGGTATCAGTATGTGTGGTAACGCTATCAATCTGACCATCTTGATTATAATCATGAGACTTTTGAACTACATCTATATTACCATCACCATTAGTATCTTGTTGAACAAAAAAGGTATCAAACTGACCGCTATGGTTACTATCTACTCCTTCAACATAGGTATCAACACTTCCATTTCCATTAGTATCTGACACCGCACTCATTGAGTCATAATTTCCATCTCCATTGGTATCGTACATCTCTACATAGGTGTCTGGATAACCATCACCATCTGTATCAAATTCAAAAAAATCGTAATCGTACATATTGTATCTTTTTTAAGTTGTTTATTATAGCTATAGATATTCATAATTGTGCCTATCTGCAAATCTTGGGAGAATATCTTTTTTATCACCATATTATGTTTTAGTTTATTTGGGTGTCACCAAACTACAGTTTCACATCGTTCCAAGACTTTCAGAAAGTCATTGGGTATATAGGCGGTGATAAATATTCCAATGCCCTCCAGTTCTATGGCGATGCGCTGTTGCCCTGCCGCTCTCACCACCTTGCCGATGATGCCCTTGAAGTTGCCCTGAGTAATTTGGACAAGATCGCCACTCTTGTAGCGGATGCGGTCCTTGGAAATCATACCACTATGCTCGCTGGGGACACTGGTGGCTTTGATAAAGTTGAGCATTTCGTTGTCGGGAATAACGATGGGAGGATTGAGGCCTGTGGCGTTTTCTAGGGGTTTGGTTTTGTCGGTGTAGTATTTCAGCCATTTGGAGGAGGGGGCGGGGCCCTTGACGAACTGTTCGGCCATTGTGCGGTTCAACCGGGCGAAAACAATATCGGGAAGCAGAGGCTCGTGAAAGGTTCTCCGCTTCCCGTTGATGAGTTTCGTGATGTCGTGCATCGGAACGTAGGTCTCTATGTCGTTGTCCTCGAGCAAATCGACAGCCTTTTTCCAGCGTCCGTATGTCGCGCGGAGAACAAACCATTGGGGCCTATCCTTAGGTATAAAGATCGAGGATTCCCCTTCTGAGCATCTTGCGGCGCCTGGGGCGCCTTGAGCTTCGGGGAGGGCACAGGAGGTAAGTCCTGCGCTCGAGGGATTGTCACCGCCTCGTCGGGAGTTCACATTAGGCAATGTGTCCATTTAGGTCGTGTCTTAGATCCAGGTCTGGATGACACTAACAAAAAAAGCGTGAACCGTCCGTTGTCCGATCCACACTCTGAGGCCGTGAGAAAGTGCCCTATACTGCTGAACGAACAACAGTATAGCCCACGCCGATATGATATATAGCAATTATTGCACACTTACACAAGCCGAGGATATTGTATGCCATAGTGGCAGAGCACAATATCTGCTCATGTAAAATGTGACAACTTGGTATAATCACACCCAGGACATCTACCGTTGTCATGTTCAAGGCAGTACATTGTTTCTCGAAATTTCTCACGTTTCAGAGTGTACGTTGAACTTGACGCTTGTAAACGCCTTTTATGTCTGGACTGCTTAGACAAAGCTGGCTGAGACACGGTTCGACATGCTCCTGCTATTGGGGCTTCCCTACTCTCGGGCATCACAGCTTTTCCCACCCTAGGCCCACTTCGTATAGTGTTCACCCTCGGGATGACTCGCTACACTTTGTACGGCGTAGGCTGCCGACTCTATCATAATGGAAAGAACT
>OLRJ01001305.1_pt1 | contig 21524 bp, 17 predicted proteins | sample 1672741 | NCBI WGS metagenome assembly OLRJ01 (sample SAMEA3136719, study PRJEB25190) | human gut metagenome | biome: human gut; feature: human-associated habitat; material: faeces | place: Austria | collected 2013
AAGCTTCCGGTGATTATTTTTGCCTGTTCCGGTGGAGCCAGAATGCAGGAGGGAATCACTTCTCTGATGCAGATGGCCAAAACTTCTGCAGCACTGGAACGCCACAGCAAAGCAGGACTTCTGTATGTATCCGTGTTGACTGAACCTACGACCGGCGGTGTGACGGCAAGCTTTGCAATGCTTGGAGATATTATTCTGGCAGAGCCGGGTGCACTGATTGGTTTTGCCGGCCCTCGTGTTATTGAGCAGACGATTCGTCAGAAGCTTCCGAAGGGATTTCAGAGAGCGGAATTTTTAGTAGAACATGGTTTTGTGGATGATATCGTAAGACGGGAAGAACTTAAAGAAAAACTTGGAAAAATTCTGGAAATGCATGCAGATACAGGCTCTGAGAGTCAGACTGAAAAGATTGGCGAAGACGACAAGGGAGACTTTGGTTCAACAGATAACATCATATCTGTAAATAAGAACGGAACAAGTCCGGATGAAACTACGATAGAAATCAATGGTGACCATATCGGTATCAATCCATATCTCACAGCCTGGGATCGTGTCCAGATTTCCCGTAAGATTGATCGTCCGTCCGGCAGTGATTATATAGAAGCACTTTTTACGGATTTTATGGAATTCCATGGAGATCGTAATTATGGCGATGATAAGGCAATCATTGGTGGAATCGCAAAATTTCACGGCAGACCTGTTACTGTTATTGTACAGGAAAAAGGAACCAACACAAAAGAGAATATAGCGCATAACTTTGGAATGCCGATGCCGGAGGGTTATCGAAAGGCTCTTCGTCTTATGAAGCAGGCGGAGAAGTTCCATCGTCCGGTAATTTGTTTTGTCGATACTCCGGGAGCTTTCTGTGGTATCGAGGCAGAAGAGAGAGGTCAGGGTGAAGCAATTGCCCGCAATCTATGGGAACTTGCAGGGCTCAAGACACCGGTTCTGTCTATTGTAACAGGAGAAGGCGGCAGTGGCGGAGCGCTTGCGCTTGCCGCAGGTGATCAGGTCTGGATGCTGGAGAATTCGGTCTACTCGATTCTTTCACCGGAAGGATTTGCAAGTATTCTCTGGAAGGACAGTACCAGAGCGAAAGAGGCAGCAGGGGTTATGCAGCTGACTGCAGCGGATTTATATGAGAAGGAAATCATCGAGCAGGTGATACCGGAACCAGAGAATCTTACAACAGAGAGTCTGTGGCAGGTGGCAGAACGTCTGAATGACAAAATTTGCGAATTCCTTAAGCAGTACACAAGCCTTTCCGAAGACGAACTCCTGGAACGCAGATATACACGTTTCCGCAAGTTCTAGATAACTCTTTCTGTGTATGGAATATCACGCAAGATACTGTTTACAGTATTTGTGGACGATTAACAATACATACGACATACTAAGCCCTATATCCAGGATATAAAACACCGCTACGTCTGCTACTCGATGCATGCGCTTATTATCCACCAGTCGCCCAAACTCGCTTCGCTCAGACAGTGGGCTTGGTGGTGGAAGCTAAGCCTGCATCTCATCACGCAGTACTCACGAGTGTTTTCATCCGGATATGGGGCTTACTCTGTCTGTGTATGGAATATCACGTAAGATACTGTAAACATATGGCTGTTATATATCCATAACAGAAATTCGTCGCGGACACGTTTCCTGCCGTCACACCATCCCCACAACTCACCCCTTTCTTTTCACCACTTTCCCAAATTTGTCTATGTTAAATCCTCTCCGACAGCACTATAATATATAGTAAAAATAAGAAACGGAGGAATTCGAATGAAGGAAGTAAAAACACCCAAAAAGCCCTTGTTCTTCTATTATGGAATGGTACTTCTGATCATAATCATTTTTAATGTGCTTGTCACTCCGATGCTCACAAAAACGATGGTTAAAGAAGTCGATTATGGAACCTTCATGACTAAGATCGAGGACAAAAAGATCGACAATGTCCAGGTAGAAGACAACCAGATCCTTTTCACGGACAAGGATGACAAAACCACAATCTACAAGACCGGTGTGATGGAAGATCCGACTCTGACAGAGCGTCTTTATAAAGCTGGGGCAAAATTTTCCAAGGAGATTGACCAGCAGATGTCACCGGTTGCAAACTTTTTGCTCACAGGTGTTCTTCCCCTGATAATCTTCATTGCATTGGGACAATACCTGAGCCGCAAGATGATGAATCAGATGGGCGGAAAGAATTCCATGGCATTTGGAATGGGAAAGAGCAATGCAAAAGTTTACGTTCCATCAACGGAAGGAATTCGTTTCAGTGATGTAGCCGGTGAAGAAGAGGCAAAAGAAAACCTTCAGGAGATTGTGGATTATCTGCACAATCCTGAGAAATATACAAAAGTTGGTGCCTCCATGCCGAAGGGAGTTCTTCTTGTAGGCCCTCCAGGTACCGGTAAAACTATGCTTGCAAAGGCAGTGGCAGGAGAAGCAAATGTACCATTCTTCTCCATGTCAGGTTCTGAATTCGTGGAAATGTTTGTCGGTATGGGAGCTTCCAAAGTTCGTGACCTTTTCAAACAGGCGAAGGAAAAAGCTCCATGTATCGTATTTATCGATGAGATTGATGCCATTGGTAAAAAGCGTGATGGCCAGATGGCAGGCGGAAATGATGAACGTGAGCAGACACTGAACCAGCTGCTTACAGAGATGGATGGTTTTGAAGGAAATAATGGTGTTATCATTCTGGCAGCAACCAACCGTCCGGAATCTCTTGATCCGGCTCTGACCCGTCCGGGACGTTTTGACCGTCGTGTACCTGTTGAACTTCCAGATCTTGAAGGCCGTGAGGCAATCCTTAGAGTCCACGCAAAGAAAGTTCCACTTTCAGATGATGTGGATTTTCATACGATTGCAAGGATGGCTTCTGGAGCATCCGGTGCTGAGCTTGCCAATATCATAAATGAGGCAGCACTCCGCGCAGTCCGTGATAATCGTGAAGTGGTGACAGAGGCGGATCTTGAGGAGAGCATTGAGGTTGTTATTGCCGGATATCAGAAGAAAAATGCAGTGCTTTCTGATCAGGAGAAGAAGGTTGTGGCTTATCATGAGATTGGTCATGCACTCGTGGCGGCAATGCAGACACATTCTGCACCGGTTCAGAAGATCACGATCATCCCGAGAACTTCGGGTGCACTTGGATATACCATGCAGGTAGAACAGGGAGATAAATATCTTCTGACTAAAAAAGAACTGGAGAATAAGATTGCAACCTTTACCGGCGGGCGTGCCGCAGAAGAAGTTGTATTTGGTGAAGTGACAACAGGAGCTTCCAATGATATTGAGCAGGCTACCAAGATCGCACGCGCGATGATAACTCGTTATGGTATGAGTGAAGATTTTGATATGGTTGCCATGGAAACTGTGACAAACCAATATCTGGGCGGCGATGCTTCTCTGGCATGTTCAGCAGATACCCAGAATGAGATTGACCGCAAGGTGGTTGAACTTGTCAAAAGAGAGCATGAGAAAGCAAAAAAAATCCTCCTGGATAACCGTGAAAAATTGGATGCACTGGCAAACTATCTTTATGAGAAAGAAACCATCACCGGTGATGAATTTATGAAAATCCTGAAAGCTGAAGAACCTGCAGCAATCACAGGAACAGAAACTGCAGAAATAGAAACTACGACAAAGGAGGCGGATGCAAATGAACAGACAGTCTGATATTGGCTGGTTTGAACTGGTCATGGGAATAATCCTGATCATTCTTGGAGTTGTGATCATGCGTCAGCCGATCGGTGTGATCAACTGGATTGTTATTTTATGTGGTATTCTTGCAATTTTTACAGGAATTGCGGATATTGTACTTTATGTAAAAGTAGAACATTTTACCGGGTTTGGTCCGATAATATCTTTGATAACCGGAATCCTGACGGTGATGGCAGGCTTTATGCTGATTGCACATCCGGGAGCAGGAACCTGGGCACTGGCAATGATTCTTCCGATTTGGATCATCGCACACTGTATTTCGAGGCTTTCTCATCTGCAGTATATGAAGATGCATTTTGGAAGTACCTATTATAATATCTCACTGGTCCTGAATATTCTGGGACTGATAGTCGGAATTCTTCTGATATTCCGCCCGATGATCACAATCTTCTCTATGGGAGTGCTGATTGGTGCCTATCTGATTCTTGAGGGTGTGGAATGCATCCTGAATGGAATAGGCGGCAGACGTTATTACAGATAATATAATACACATAATCTTCACGGATTATTTAAAGTAGAATTAAAGTTCCACCTTTATAGTATGTATATCGTTACTATTCACAGTAACAGTATATCGAAACGAAAACAAAGTATTTCAAAAAGATATATGTACTACGAAAGGTGGAATTTTTTATGAAGAAAAAATATGTAGCAGTAATGCTTGGATTAGTGTTAAGTATGTCAACTGTAAGTGCCTATGCAGCTGAGAGTACTGCTGAAACAGCAACAGAGAGTGACGCAGCAGCCGAGAGTGAGACAGACAGCAAGTCTGATGAGGCAGACAGTACTTCATCGGATGACAAGAATACCACACAGGGAGAGAAACCGGATGGAGAGCCACCGGAAAAGCCAGATGGAGATAACGGAGAAGCCCCATCAGGAGAAAAGCCGGATGGAGAGCCGCCGCAGGGCGATGGCCAGGGAGGCCCTGGCGGACAGTCACAGGGTGTAGAGAGCTACGATGCAGCAAATGATTATACAGAAGACGCGACCGTAGACGGAGAGACACTGAGTTCTACAGGAACGGACGAAAATGTGGCACATATTTCAAACGGAGCGAAGGTTTCTATCAAAAACTCAACGATCACAAGAGAAGCCTCTGACAGTCAGGGAGGTGATAACTCCAGCTTCTATGGTGTTGGGGCAGCAATTCTTGCGACAGACGGCGAGGCCTATGTAAGCAATTCTACGATCGATACAGACTCCAAGGGAGCGGCCGGATTGTTTGCTTATGGAGATGGGACAGTCTATGCGGCAAATGATACGATCACGACCAAACAGGATACGTCAGGTGGTATTCATGCAGCCGGTGGAGGAAAGCTTTATGCATGGGATATGACAGTTGAGACGAATGGAGAATCTTCAGCGGCCATCAGAAGTGACAGAGGAGGCGGAACAATGGTTGTGGATGGCGGAACCTATACTTCTAATGGAGTTGGTTCTCCGGCAATTTACAGCACAGCAGATATTTCGGTGAATAATGCGACGCTGACAGCGAATGGTTCAGAAGCAATCTGTATTGAAGGTCTGAACTCGATTCATCTTTTTGATTCAGATCTTACAGGAAATATGAGTGATGATGAACAGAATGACTGTACCTGGAATGTGATTCTTTATCAGAGTATGTCAGGAGATTCTGAAGTTGGAAACAGCACTTTTGAAATGGATGGCGGCACTCTGACAGCAAAGAATGGAGGTATGTTCTACACAACCAATACGGAATCTACGATCACACTCTCCGATGTAAATATCACGTATGCAGATGACAATGATTTCTTTCTGAAATGTACAGGAAACAGTAACGAGCGTGGTTGGGGTGAAAGTGGAAAAAATGGCGCGGATTGTCTGTTTACTGCAACACAGCAGGAGATGCAGGGAGATGTGGTATGGGACAGTATCAGCCAGCTTGATTTCTATATGACCGATGGCAGTACACTTACCGGTGCGGTAACAGATGATGAGAGCAATGCCGGTGAAGGTGGAGATGGATACTGCAATCTGTATATCGGTGAAGGCTGCACATGGACCGTGACAGCAGACAGTACTCTTACCAGCCTTTCCACCGGTGGAACCATTATAGATGTGGATGGAAATACAGTAACTATAAAAGGAGCAGACGGAACAGTTTACGTGGAGGGCGAAAGCAGTTATACTGTAACTGTAGATTCTTATTCAGATAACGCAGATCTTTCCGGTGCTTCTTCTGCGACACAGTGGACAGATTATGAGGTGGAAAAGCCGGAAGAAGTTGCATGATAAAAGAGGAGCAGGCGTATGAGACTTTTACTTGCAGAAGATGAAAAAGAGCTGTCAGATGCTCTGGTGGTTATTCTTAAACATAATAATTATTCCGTAGATGCTGTTTATAATGGCGAGGATGCACTGTTATATCTGGAAGCAGACAACTATGACGGAGCAATCCTGGATATTATGATGCCGAAGATGGATGGAATTACCGTGTTAAAAAATATCCGTAAACAGGGAAATGATGTCCCGGTACTGATTCTGACTGCCAGATCAGAGGTGGATGATCGTGTGCTTGGACTGGACAGTGGTGCAGATGATTATCTGAGTAAACCATTTGCGGCGAAAGAACTTCTGGCAAGGATACGTGCTGTGACAAGAAGACGGACAGAAGCGGTGAGCTCTGTACTGAAAGTTGGAAATCTTTCGCTTGATTGTACAACTTTCGAACTGAAGTCCCCAACAAGTGTAATACGTCTGCCAAACAAGGAATTTCAGATTATGGAACTTCTGGCAGCCAATCCGGGACAGGTGATTTCTGCGGAACGTTTCATGGAAAAAATCTGGGGTTATGACAGTGAGGCGGATGTTGGAGTTGTCTGGGTATATATTTCTTATCTGAGAAAGCGGTTGACTGTGCTTGAGGCAAATGTGAAAATTAAAGCAGCAAGAGGACAGGGATATTATCTGGAGATACAGTCATGATACGGGAACTCAGAAAAAAATTTATTCTGGTGGCGATGCTTTCCACGTTAGTAGTGCTTGCAGCTATTATGAGTGTTGTCAATATCAGTAATTACAAAGAACTGTTGGCCAGGGCAGATGAAATGACATCTCTTCTTGCTCAGAACGACGGGAAGTTCCCGGAAGGAAACGGGCAGAAACCGGATGAAGGAGATAAAAAAACGTCCCCACCGGAAAAACCAGAGGAGAAAGAACATTTTTCAGCAGAAACACCGTTTGAGACGCGATATTTTACTGTGACAGAAGATTCAGATGGTGAGATTGCAGACTGTGATATGGACAGAATTGCAGCGATTGATGAAAATACAGCAGAAGAATATGCAGAAGAAATCAGCAAGAAAGCAGATACAACAGGTTTTATCGGAATTTATCGTTACAGAGTTACTGATGCAGATGGCGGAGTGAAATATGTATTCCTTGACTGCAGGAGAGAACTTTCAAATTTTCGTACAGTACTTATTACGACAGTATCAGTTTCTGTTCTTGGATTTGCCGCGGTTTTTGTTCTTGTTGTTATTTTTTCGCGAATGGTTTTCAGACCAGTTGAAGAAAGTATTCAGAAACAAAAGCGCTTTATCACAGATGCCAGTCATGAACTGAAAACACCACTGACGATCATAGACGCCAATACAGAAGTGATGGAAATGGAAAATGGGGAGTCTCAGTGGACAAAGAGTACCCGTAAACAGATTCAGCGCCTGTCAGGACTGGTGCAGCAGCTGGTAACTCTGAGTCGCCTGGATGAAGAAAAAGGACTTCAGAATCCTGCGGAATTCAATCTTTCAGAAGCCGTATCAGAAAGTGTACAGTCATATGAAGCACTGGCGCAGACGAAGGAAAAGAAGCTGAAGCTGGAGATTGAAAACAACATTTTTTATTTGGGAGATGAAAAAGCTATTCGCCAGCTTTTGGGAATTCTGATGGATAATGCAGTAAAATATTCTTCGGATAAAGGAAATATCAAACTGACGTTGAAGCGGAAAGGAAGAAAGATTCTGCTAGAAGTTTATAATGATGCGGAGAAACTTCCAAAAGGAAAACTGGATGTGTTGTTTGAGAGATTTTACCGTCTGGACAGTTCCAGAAATTCCGGTACTGGTGGTTCGGGAATCGGTTTGTCGGTTGCAAAGGCGATCGTTCTGACACATAAAGGAAAAATTACCGCGGAAAACAGAAATGGGAATGGACTGACTGTTACAGTGCTGTTATAAAATGAATTTATGAGAATATGAAGTAAAAAATACCCGACCAAACTGGTCGGGTATTTGAGATTAAAGAAAAAGTATGTATGATAAAGTTTTATTAAAGTACATCATCTCTGCGGATATATCCAGGATGTCCTTCTTCAGCAACAATTTCATTGCCATGAATAACTTTAGCCCATTTATCCATAACCTGATTTTCGAGATGAGCATTCTCTCCAACAACGGTATGTGCCAGAATAATACTGTTTTTAATAACAGCACCAGGTTTGATGACGCAGCCACGTCCGATTACAGAATTCTCAACAGTTCCCTCTATCATGCAGCCATTGGAAATAACAGAATTCTTAACATCTGCACCTTCCAGATACTGGGTAGGGCAGGAGTCATTGGTTCTTGTATAGATTGGCCATTCCGGATTAAACAGTGCATCTGCTGTCTTGAAGTCGATCAGTGAGATGTTTGCATTGTAGTAGCTGTTGAAATCTGTAATAGAAGCAAAGTAACCTCTGTGAGCAACTCCACGGATATCAAGCTCACCTGCAAGACTGTTTACAATCTGGGGCAGAGTGTACATGGAAGAGATTTTTCTGGCTTTTTTGATCAGCTCAATGAAAAGCTCTTTCTTCATAACGTAGGTATCCATAAAAATGTTGCGTTTCTGAGCACTTCCACGGTTCTTCTCGATAGATTCAACACCTTTCTGCTTGTTCAGGTTCAGAATGTCACAGTTGATGAAGGCTTCTCTCGCGTTATCTACAGAATGATACAGAAGAGTGATGTCTGCTTCGGAATCAATATGTGTCTGAAGGAGTTCGCTGTAATTCTGTGCATATACCATATAAGATGGTGCAATGATTACATATGGTTCATGCATGCGTTCGATGAATTCGAGGTTTTCATAGAAAGAAGCGATATCTGTATTGTATACGTCATTTTCAGAACTGTTCTGAGCGAACATAAGCTGAAGTTTGCCGCGTTTGGAGTTGATATTGTAATGACGGCCGGTTCCCAGATGTTCTGCCAGAGAACGCGGTTTGTTTCGTACATATACCTGAATGCGGTCGATGCCACTGTTGCTCATATTTGAAATAGGAAAGTCGATGACACGATATCTTCCAAGGAAAGAGAATGCACCGATCGGGCGATACTGCTGCATTCCTTCTACTTTGATATGGGTTCCGGAAGATGTGACAATTCCAAATGCTCTTGCCATATTATTCTACCCCCTTTACACGTTTGGACACGAGTTCGATGTTCTCGCTGTCAGCACTGCCGACAACAGCATCCTGTCCGATCTTGACATTGTCAGCAACAAGTGCACGCTGTATAACTGCGCCGGCAGCTACTTCTACGCCTGGCATCAGCACACTGTCAATAATCTTTGCACCTTCGCCAACTGTGCATCCGGTAAACAGTACAGAATGGCTGACTTCACCTTCTACAACACAGCCCTGAGTAATGAAAGCTTTGTTGATTTTCGCATTCGGTCCTATGTACTGAGGAAGAGCAGGAGTGTCTTCTGTGTAGATCTTCCATGTTGGATCATTCAGATTCAGTTCGTTTCTGGAATCGATAAGATCCATGTTTGCCTCCCAGAGAGAGTCAATGGTTCCAACATCTTTCCAGTAGCCTTTGAATTTGTAAGCTGCAAGTGTCTTATTATCATTAAGAAGACATGGGATAATATCTTTACCAAAATCATGGTGAGAATCAGGATCTTTCATATCAGCAAGAAGAATTTTGCGGAGAAGTTTCCAGTTGAAGATATAAATACCCATGGATGCAAGATTGCTCTTTGGGTGCTCTGGTTTTTCTTCAAATTCAACAATACGTCCGTTGCCATCTGTATTCATGATACCGAAACGGCTTGCTTCTTTCATCGGTACTTCGATGACTGCGATTGTTGCATCGGCATTCATTTCTTTGTGATAATCCAGCATCTTGTCGTAATTCATTTTGTAAATGTGGTCACCAGAAAGAACCAGAAGATATTCCGGTGAATATTTATCAATAAAGTCAATATTCTGAGAAATCGCATCAGCGGTACCTCTGTAAACGTCAAGATCAGCATCTGCTTTTTCACGAGGAGGAAGAACGAAGACACCGCTTTCTCTGGCATCAAGCCCCCAGCGTCCACCAGCTGCTACGTAACTATTCAGAAGAACGGATTCGTACTGAGTCAGTACACCGACAATGTCTACACCGCTGTTAGCGCAGTTGCTCAGCGGGAAATCAACGATGCGGTATTTTCCGCCATATGAAACTGCCGGCTTGGCTACTTTGTTGGTCAGTTCATGAAGACGGCTTCCACGTCCGCCAGCCAGAATCATCGCTAACATGTTGTTTTGTTTCATAGTGAACCCTCACTTTCCTTTATTAATGCTTTATAACCCCTATTATACAATTTTTACAAAAACATTTCCATAATTTTGAGCAAAAAACTATGATTTTCTTGATAAAAAAAAAGTGATTTGTTAAGTATGTATTAAAGGTTAGTCAAATTAAAAGAAAAAAAGTGGAAAAGTGACAAAATAAGACAAAAATACACTAATTAAGTAGTTTGAAGAAACTTTTCCAAGAGTATAACGGAAAAACGCAATAAACGAAAAAAAACCGATTATTTGCGAATACTGGACGTAAAGGATAATTTACGATATAATAAGAAAGTTAAAATAAAACAGATTTGTATTAAAGATAAGAGGGATTTAGTGAAAAAAAGAGAAGACTTAAAACGACTGGTGGTATTTTGCCTGGCAAGTCTTGTAGTCATTGCACAGACAGCAGTATTTGCCTATATCTGGTATGATTTTTACAGAGGATTGATCTTTGAACCATTCTGGCGCAAAGGTAACTGGGTGCTGATCGCTATTTACGGACTGATCAATGTACTGTTCTCCAGACTGTACGGAGGACTTAAAGTAGGTTATCTCAAGAGGATCGATGTATTTTATTCTATGATACTGGCCACTCTCTGTACCAATGTGGTCACATATTTCCAGATTACCCTGATCAACAGATGGTTTCTGGATGCATGGCCCATGGTGGAGATGACGCTGGTTCAGTTTGTAATCATACTGGTATGGATCTGGGGATCCAGATATATTTATTCCAGAATTTACCGGGCAAGGAATCTGCTGGTAATTTATGGAGACAGAGATCCGGGAGATCTGATCCACAAAATGAATTTACGTAAAGATAAATATCACATCAGTGGTAAAATTCATGTGGATGCAGGTGAAAAAGAAATCTTCAAAATGATGAAGGAGTATGATGGTGTGATCATCTGGGACCTTCCGTCTACTGTTCGCAACCGTTATCTGAAACACTGTTTTGCACACTCTATCCGATGCTACCTGAGCCCGAAGATCTCAGATGTTATTCTTATGGGAAGTGAACGTATCCATCTTTTTGATACACCACTTCTTGTGGCAAGGAATATGGGACTTTCTCTGGATCAGCGTGTATGCAAGAGATTGCTGGATATAGTAGTTTCAGGAATCGGCATTGTGGTGGCTTCTCCCATTATGCTGATCGCTGCCATCTGTGTAAAGTTTTATGATGGTGGCCCTGTATTTTACTTCCAGGAGAGGCTTACTCTTAGTGGGAAACCTTTCAAGATCTGTAAGTTCCGCAGTATGTGTGTAGATTCAGAGAAAAACGGCGCCCGTCTTGCTTCCAAACATGACAGCAGGATCACACCGGTAGGAAAGATTCTCCGCAATCTCCATCTGGATGAGCTGCCACAGCTGTTTAATGTATTCAGAGGGGATATGTCTCTGGTGGGTCCCAGACCAGAACGTCAGGTTCTTATGAGGGAATATTGCAGAGAAATTCCGGAATTTTATTACAGACTGAAAGTCAAAGCCGGACTTACCGGTTATGCACAGGTTTATGGCAAATACAATACTACACCATATGACAAGCTGAAACTGGATCTGTTCTATATTGAGAACTATTCCTTTTTCCTGGACCTGAAACTTCTTCTTATGACTGTAAAGATTTTCTTCCAGAAAGAAGTATCAGAAGGGGTCAATGATGACCAGAAAAATGCTCTGAAGGATTCTGTTGAGGATCTTTCCAAGGAGGATACCAATGAGTGAGAATACAGAAGAAAGAATGGATGATCTTCGTCGGTTGCAGCTGGTAGAGCTGGATATCCTGAAAGAATTTTTAAGAATCTGCCGGAAATATCATCTCAGATATTATGCATTGGGAGGTACACTTCTGGGTGCCGTTCGTCATAAGGGATTTATTCCCTGGGATGATGACATTGATGTAGGTATGCCCAGACCGGATTTTCGCAAATTTGAAGAAGTAGTAAATAAAGAACTTCCGGATTATCTTCATTACTGTTCATTTAAAGATACAGAGGGGTACAACCATTACGTACCACGTATCACTGACAGCAGAGTGAAGGTGATTGATGAATCCGCAGCAGTAGAAACAGAAAAAGAAGCCTGGATCGATGTGTTTCCGCTGGATGGAATGCCGGGAAATAAATACAGTCGCAAGATCCACTGCTTTCGTCTTCTTCTGGCAAGAGCCAGAGTAAATTATTCGTTGTTCTCCACTAATATTGATCTGAAGAGAACCAACAGACCTTTGTATGAGAGAATACTGATTACAGCGGGAAAGATTCTTCCGGTGGAAAAAATCTTCCGTACTTCCCATGAAATGAAGCACCTGGATCGCCTGATGCAGAAATATTCTTATGACGGATCACCGTACCTGGTGAATTTTATGGGAATCCACAAGCTGAAAGAGATGTTCCATAAGAAACGCTATGGAAAGGGAGCAGATTATCCATTTGAGGATATTGAGCTTCGGGGACCGGCAGATTATGATTTTGTATTGAGACAGATGTACGGAGAGTACTGGAATCCACCGGAGGATCAGGAAATGAACCATCACCATACCAGAATTAAGGAGTGAGCATATGGAGCAGTGTACAGAGAATACTTATTCTGTTCTGATGTCCGTATACAGAAAAGAAAATCCTGTTTATTTCCGTCAGAGCATCCAGAGTATGATGAAGCAGACATTACCCTTTTCGGATTTTGTGCTGGTCTGCGACGGACCACTTACCCGGGAACTGGATGAGATTGTACAGTGGGCGCAGGAAGAGATGGGAGACAGGCTTCAGATCATCCGCCTGAAAGAGAATAAAGGTCTGGGTCATGCATTAAAAACAGGGATTCCCAGATGCCGCTGTGAAGTGATCGCAAGGATGGACAGTGATGATATCAGCAGACCGGACCGCTGTCAGAGACAGTTTCAGCTGCTGGAGCAGGGAGATTATGCTATTGTCAGCGGTTCCCTTCAGGAGTTTGTCTCTGAACCAGGAGATATGGACCGGGTTCGCCAGCTTCCCAGAACATCCGAAGAAATACTGAAATATGCACAGAAGCGTAATCCGTTTAATCACCCATGTGTCATGTTCCGCAGGTCGGAAGTACTGCGGGCAGGTAATTATCAGGATTTTCCAGGATTTGAGGATTATTATCTCTGGGTAAGAATGCTACGAAAAGGCTGCAAGGGATATAATGTTCAGGAAGTGATTCTGGACATGCGTACAGGAAACGGCATGTATGACAGAAGAGGTGGAAGCAGATACCTGGTATGGGCGCTTCGCTTTCAGAAATATCTTTATAGCAGACATTTTATCAGCATAGGAAGATTCCTGAAGAACTGTATAGTTCGTACTGCAGTAGGAATTGTGCCTGGTTCTGTAAGAGAAAAGTTTTATCATATTTTTCTGAGAAATTCCAAATAACTGAACAAATACAAAAAAGACCGATGTCATATATATCTTGTTTATATGACACCGGTCTTTTTTAATTATGTTTTGTTGTCAGGGGAAATCAGTTGTTTTCCATGAATGCCACATATTCTTCCAAAACAGGACCAGGTTCACCGATTCGCTTGATCTGTCCGTCGTGCATCCACATAACAGTATCGCAGAGTTTGGAAAGAGTATCCAGACTGTGGGATACAATAACAACAGTACGGTCTTTGTTGGAGATCAGTTTACGCATTTTGTTGTAGCTTTTCTTTTTGAATTTCTGGTCACCAACACTGAGTACTTCGTCAATAAGCATGATGTCTGTTTCCAGAATAGCGGTAATGGAGAAAGCCAGCTTGGAGTACATACCACTGGAATAAGTACGAACCGGCTTGTCAATGAAGTCTCCCAGTTCTGCAAATTCGATGATCTCAGCTTCTTTTTCTCTGACCTGCTCTTCAGAGAAGCCCAGAAGCATACCGGAAAGAACGATGTTTTCCCTTCCGGTCATCTCTCTCTGGAAACCAACACCGATGGACAGAAGAGAAATGCTGTGATCGTGAAGATCAATCGTTCCGCTGTCCGGGGAGAAGATACCTGCCAGAGCATTCAGAGTAGTGGATTTACCACTTCCATTCTTGCCGATGATTCCAAGGATCTCACCCTCCCGTACATAAAAAGAGATACCTTTTACTGCTACGAAACGGTCGGCACGCTGACGTTTGAAATGCAGAAGATTTTTTTTGATGGAGGTTTTCTGGAGGTTCTGGTAACTGATGACCAGGTCCTTGACCTCGATTGCATGTTTTTCTTCCATATTATATCACCTTTACATAGCTGTTTTCGTTTTTGTAGATTTTGCGGATGCCAAGAGCACTGATAAGGACTCCGACCAGGAACCACAGAAGAAGAAGCTTTCTGTGCGGTGCCTGTCCGTAGATAACACACTGACGCATGGATGTGATCAGGAATGCAATAGGATTACCCTTTCCGATGTATGCGTTATATGGTGCAGGCAGACGATCCATAATATCCCAGAACACACCGGTGAGATAGAAGAGGAAACGAAGTGCAATGTTAAGCACGTTGGAAAGGTCCTCTACAAATACACCATAGTGCAGGAAAAAGCATCCCAGTCCGAATACGATCACAATAAGCGTCATCAGGATCGGGATTACGTATAATACGTTCCAGGTCAAATGAACACGCCATACAAGTGCCATGATAGCAACGATGATCAGTGAAATGAACATCTTGAATCCGTTTACTCCCATCTTAACCATGAGAAGTATGAATTTTGGTATATAAACTTTGGAAACAATAGCCTTATTACCTTTGATGACTTTAACACTCTGGTGAAGAGATTTATTAAAGAAATCCCACAGAGTGATTCCAATAAAGATAAAGACTGCAAAATATGGTATTTTTGACTTGAATACATATCCGAACATGAATACATAGATCATCATGAAGCAAAGGGGATCCAGTATCCACCAGAGCCAGTTCAGGTAGGAATTGGCAATTTCGGATTTCAGCTGTGCCTTAGAAGAATATATGGCATATTTCCAGTATTTCTTCATGTCATTTCTGAATCGTTTAAACATAAAATTCGCTCCTGTTTTTATAAAAAATTACAACCCTCCTGTACTTAGAGGGTATAAACCTTTCTTATCATACACTACAGGCAGATTCTTGACAAGTGAAATCTTCCATAGAAAAAAGTATTGTTTTTATGAAAAAACACAAAAAATTCATGATTTTACTTGATTAAAGTGTAGACGCATGGTATAATTCAAGAAATGTTCGAGCCAGACGCACAAGCGTCTTTGCGAAAAACACAGAATGAGGAGGAACTTGACTATGAAGAAAAAAATCATGTCTGTTTTAGTGGCTGCTATGATGGTCGCAGCAACAGCAGTACCTGCATTTGCAGCGGATACTGTAAAGATTGGTGTATATGAGCCGGCATCCGGAGATAACGGTGCAGGTGGTAAACAGGAAACACTTGGTGTTCAGTATGCGAACTCTGTTACACCTACTGTAGAGATTGATGGCAAGGAATACGATGTAGAACTGGATATCGTTGATAACGAATCCTCCAATGACAAAGGACCATCTGCAGCAGCACAGCTGGTAAGCGATAAAGTATCTATTGTACTTGGTTCCTATGGTTCAGGTGTATCTATTGCAGCATCTGATATTTTCAAAGATGGTGGGGTTCCGGCACTTGGAATCAGCTGTACCAACCCGCAGATCACACAGGGAAACACACATTATTTCCGTATCTGCTTCCTTGATCCGTTCCAGGGTACTGTACTTGCCAACTTTGCAAAAGATAATTTCAGTGCAAAGAAAGCTTATGTACTTACCAAACTTGGCGATGACTATTCTGCTGGTCTGGGCCATTACTTCTCCAAAGCATTTGAAGAACTTGGCGGAGAATGTGTAGAAGAGACATTCCCGGATGGAAACAGTGATTTTGCTTCCTATATTACATCCGCTAAGAACTCCGGAGCAGATGTTGTGTTTGCACCTACTTCCACAGAAGCAGCAGCCCTGATTATTGAGCAGGCAGCTTCCCAGGGTCTGGAGACTCCGATCCTTGCAAGTGATACATGGGATTCCAACGTTATCCTCAAAGCAGCAAAAGGTAAAAACCTTCAGATTTATGTAACTACTTTCTATCAGGAAGGTGGAAACGAAGAATTTGATAAAGGAATCAAAGAATACATCAATTCTGATTCCACAGCAAAATCCAACAACGGTGGCGATGACACTATCGCAGCTATGTCTGCAATGGGATATGACGCATATTATGTAGCTCTTGAAGCCCTGAAAGCAGCAAAATCCACAGATCCTGCCAAAGTAAATGAAGCACTGTGGGATGTTACTTATGACGGTGTATGCGGTCATGTTGAGTTTGATGAGAATGGTGATGCCAAGAGAGATACAGCATTTATCAAATCTCTGAATGCTAAGGAAGGTTCCTGGGATCTTGTTGGAGAACAGGGAATCGACGCTGAGAAATAATATACGTATATTAAAGAGGAATACTGAGGCGGGCATTGCTCCCGCCTCGTTCCACGTTAATCCACTTTTATAAAATAAAACTTTTTAGGAGGGCTACCATGGAATGGTTTAATACCAATCTGCCATATCTTCTTGCGGGAATTTCCGTAGGTGGTCAGTATGCTCTGATCGCTATCGGTTACACCATGGTATATGGCATTTTACGACTGATAAACTTTGCTCATGGCGATATTTTTATGGTTGCAGGTCTGATTATGGTCTATGCATCAGCATCTATGCCAATGTATGTTTCAATTCCATTGGTACTGGTTGCTACAGTACTTCTGGGATTTGTAGTTGAGCGTGTGGCTTATAAGCCTCTTCGTTCTGCACCGAGAATGTCTGTAATGATCTCAGCTATCGGTGTATCTTATCTTCTCCAGAATCTGGCACTTTATGTAACTGGTGGTCTGGCACAGCAGTATCCGTCTATCCCCTGGATCAGTGATACTATCACAGTTCTGGGAGCAAGCACAAAGAGGGTAACAGTGATCACACCTTTCCTTACCATTATCCTGGTAGTGGTACTGGTTGCACTGATTAAGTACACAAAAATTGGTATGGCAATGCGTGCAGCATCCAAGGATTTTGAAACATCTCAGCTTATGGGTATCAAGATCAACTCTGTTATCAGCATGACCTTTATTATTGGTTCTTTCCTTGCAGCAGTCGGAAGTTTACTGTTCTTTACCAATTATACAGGCGTTACACCGACAGTAGGTGCCATGCCTGGACTTAAGGCTTTTGTAGCTGCTGTATTTGGTGGAATTGGTTCTATCCCAGGAGCAGTGCTCGGTGCCTTTATCATCGGTATCTGTGAAAATATCATCAAGGGAATGGGATGGACCACATTTTCAGATGCTTTTACGTTTGCACTTTTAATTATCGTTCTGATTGCGAAACCTACCGGTCTTTTCGGTGAAAAAGCAACAGACAAAGTATGACAGAGGAGGCGTTATCATGACAAAGAAAAAAACGACGATCATAAACGTTTCCCTGATTGTAGCGTTACTGGTCGTATTATATATTATGGAGCATACACTTCCGGCTACAGCAATGATCTTTACTGTACTTAAGAAAGGTGCTATTTATGCACTGGTTGCAGTTTCCATGAACCTTCTGAATGGATTTACCGGACTGTTTTCTCTTGGACAGGCAGGTTTTATGCTTCTGGGAGCTTATACATATGGTATCCTGACTATTCCGGTAGATCAGAGAGAATTTGTTTATCAGTATTTTGACGGAGGTATCGTACAATTTGCTATTCCAATGTGGCTGGCACTGATCGCAGCAGGTGTGGTTGCGGCAATCTTTGCTTACCTTATCGGACTTCCGGTACTTCGTCTGAAAAGTGACTATCTTGCTATTGCCACACTTGGATTTGCAGAAATCATTCGTGCGGTATTCCAGTGGGACAAACTGGGGCCTCTTACCAATGGTTCTAACCTTCTGAGAAGTTATCCGACTTTTAAAAGCGTTATTTTTCCTTTCGTAGTAGCTGGTATCTGTATTGCGATTATTGTTATGCTGATCAATTCTACTTACGGACGTGCATTCAAGGCGATTCGTGATGATGAGATCGCGGCAGAGGCTATGGGAATCAACCTGGCTCATCACAAGAGACTGGCATTTATTATCAGCTCTTTCTTTGCAGGAATTTCCGGTGCACTTCTGGCTATGTACCAGACAACTATCCAGGCATCTATGTTCAAGTCAGCCATGACTTATGAGATTCTTCTGATCGTAGTTATCGGTGGAATTGGCTCCGTTACAGGAAGCTGTATCAGTTCCTTCCTGTTTATCATTTTCTCAGAGTGGATCTTACGATTCCTGGATAATGATACTTATATAGGAAGTTTCCATGTACCACTTCTTCGTTCTGGATTCCGTAAAGTTGTATTTTCTTTTATCATTATGATCATCGTGCTTTTCTTCCGTCAGGGTATTATGGGCACAAAAGAATTCTCTGTACAGGGAATTATTAATTTCTTTACTGGAAAGTCCAGAAAAAAGAAAGCAGCAGAAGGAGGAGACTCCAATGAGTGAAAATGTACTGAAAGTTGAAAATGCTACCATGCAGTTCGGTGGTGTTGTGGCTGTTGATAATATGAATATTGAGGTCAACAAAGGAGAGATTGTTTCTCTGATCGGACCTAACGGTGCAGGAAAAACTACTGCATTTAATGTAATTACAGGAGTTTATGCACCTACTAACGGAGCTGTTTATTTTAATGGTAAAAAAATTATTGAAAATCATCCTCATGGTAAAATGAAAAAGCTCTATCAGGGTGAAAACAACGGAAAGTATACTTCTGTGATCGCACCTACACCGGACAAGATAACAAAACTGGGAATTGCCAGAACTTTCCAGAATATTCGTCTTTTTAAAAGCCAGACGGTATTTGAAAATATTCTGATTGCCAAACATTTAAGAAGGACAAGTAATCTTTTTACAGCGACTTTCCATCTGAATGGAAAGGAAGAGGCACAGATGAGAGCCGAAGCAGAGGAGCTGCTTCGCATCCTGGAGCTGGATGATGTACGTGACGAACTGGCAACTTCTCTGCCTTATGGTAAGCAGAGAAGACTGGAGATTGCTAGAGCACTGGCTACCAAGCCGGAACTTCTTCTTCTGGATGAGCCGGCAGCAGGTATGAATCCTCAGGAGACAGATGAACTGACAGCATTTATTGCAAAGATTCGTGATGACTTTGGACTTACAATCTTTATGATCGAGCATCACATGGATCTGGTTATGGAAATTTCTGACAGAATCTATGTTCTTGATTTTGGTAAGCCTATTGCAGCAGGAACTCCAGAAGAGATTCAGAATAATCCGAGGGTAATTGAAGCATATCTTGGAGGTACCATAGATGAGTAATATATTGGAAATAAAGGATCTGAATGTATCCTATGGCGGAATCAAAGCTGTTAAGAATATCAGTTTTGAAGTACCTGAAGGGGAAGTTGTCACTCTTATTGGCGCCAATGGTGCAGGCAAAAGTTCTACGCTTCGTTCGATTGTAGGTCTGGTAAAACCTTCTTCAGGCAGTATTCTTCTGAATGGAGAGGAGATTTCAGGCAAAACTCCTGAACAGATCGTATCAAAGGGAATTACGCTGGTTCCAGAGGGACGACGTGTGTTTGCAGACCTGACTGTTCTGGAAAATCTTAAGATTGGTGCATACATGCGTAAGGATAACCTGGAGGATGACCTGAATTGGTGCTATGACCTGTTCCCCAGACTGAAAGAGCGTCACTGGCAGCTGGCAGGTACTCTTTCCGGTGGTGAGCAGCAGATGCTGGCTATTGCCAGAGCGTTGATGAGCAAACCAGATATTATTATGATGGATGAGCCGTCTCTGGGTCTGGCACCTATTATTGTGAAGGGTGTGTTTGACATTATCCGGGAGATCAATAAGCAGGGCAAAACCATTCTTCTGGTTGAGCAGAACGCTAATATGGCGCTTCATGCGGCAGATCATGGATATGTTATGGAGACTGGACGGATTACTTTGTCGGGCACAGGTGAGAATCTGGCGGCAGATGAGTCTGTGAAGGCGGCTTATCTGGGAAAAGCCAAAACAAAAGGTGTAAGATAAAGTAAGACAAAGAATTCCCGGTGTGGATTGGGAATTAAGAAGGAACTTCAGTGTGGGGGATTTCCGGTGAGTTATTCTCTGGATATGTTTCCGGTTCAGAACTTCTGAGATTCTAAGATGCACAGAACTTTGCTAAAAACGATACAGAAAACGTCAAACTCGCCTTGCGGCTCAGACAATCCGTTTTCTGCATCAACGCAAAGACCTGTCCATTAAGAATCTATACGAAGTTCTTCAAGGAAACAGTACCAGAGAATAATCCCGGAAATCCTTCGCTGGGGTTCTTCTTTTTTTCCATTCAGCACCGTACTTATCCTGGTTAGCGGCGAAGCCGCAGCGGTCCCAGGGCGGGTTCCCGCCCCTCGGGACCGTTAGCCTTTTCGGGGTGGATGGGAGATGAGGAAGCGGCGTTAATAACAGAAAGCTGTGGCAGGAGACATAAAGCATTGATGAGTCAGCCGGGAAGAAGATATGAACAACAAAAGAGAGCAAATACCTGCGCAGATTCCGTTAATGAGGTGAAGGCTAGCTGATGCCACCGAGGGAAATGTCTGAGCACCGTCAGGTGCGAGTTCTTCCCGAATGGCATCAAACCGGCGCGTGCACCGAATTAGGAATCCAGCACTATTTGCGAGATTTGTTGTTCTATATCAATTCCCGGCGTCTCTCATATAGCCAGCCAATATCCTGCCACAGTCTTCTGATTTAATCGGACAAACACGTCTCCCATGCGGGGATCCTGAATATTTTAAGAAAAATAAAAAAGGGTGTTGACAGGGATGGAAGAAAGTGGTATTCTAATTGAGCTGTCGCAAGAAATTGTTTTTAGTGAATAAACAATTCAAAAAGTTTTAAAAAAAGAAAAAATAATTGTTGACAAACGAAAAACATTGTGATAGGATATACAAGTCGCTTCGATGAGCGACACATTACTTCAAAAACTGTTTCAAAAAAACTTGCTTCAAAAAAATGAAAAAAGTTCTTGACAAACAGAAATGAACATGATAAAATATATGAGCTGTCTGAAAGACAGACACAATGAACATTGATAACTAAACAGTGAAACACATACGATTCTCGAAAATTTCTTTTAATTAAATTTTTAAGAACAAACCTTAAAACAGTAAAACGGGAAGATAGCCAAGTGTTGTC
>OLRJ01001308.1_pt1 | contig 21500 bp, 22 predicted proteins | sample 1672741 | NCBI WGS metagenome assembly OLRJ01 (sample SAMEA3136719, study PRJEB25190) | human gut metagenome | biome: human gut; feature: human-associated habitat; material: faeces | place: Austria | collected 2013
TAATAGAGCCCAATAAGGTGGCTCTGAATTACCGGAATATATGGCTCTCATTCTCTGGACAGGTGGCTCTCAAAGTCCGGACAGGTGGCTCAGAGAACCCCGGAATAATCACCCCGAATTCTGAACCTCTATCGGTCAATATATTTTCAAAAACAGAGAGAAATTCATATGTGCTTAATCGTTTCTCCAAACGATCAAATATAAGTCTTACCGCTCCCTTAGTGCAACGATTAAGTAAAAAGGCAAGAAACAACTTTTCCTGTGTGAAAAACAATGTTAAGAGAGTCTTGTTTGATTCTCTTGAAGAATGTACTGTATCCATTTCTACAAAGGAGTCCAACTTTAATAAACCAAAATCTGAGTAAGTCCTATTGTTAAAGACAGAGCGATCTGTGATCTGTGTTTTATGACACTTTCTAGGCTTGAACTTTGCCTGTCGTTTCAGATCAATATTTCTGGCTGTGAAAAGTCCTTTGTCAATGTATGTATACATAGAGCGGACAGACATATCCAGTTCCGGATGATTTGTAGGAATCTGATAAGGCGATTGACCCTGTTCAATTAACGGCGAAATGATCTGGTCTTTCTGATGAAGCTGTCGTTTAGTCATATTTATTCCTGAGCGAGAGTTTTTCAGTAATTCACGATACTTTCTGTCAGCAACACGTCCGTTATAATAGTATTTATGTGCGATTGTGCAGTGATTGATCTTTTTGGGGCATCCATTACAAACGTACGGTGCTTTGTCCAAGCGTTTACATCGTTCTTTTTCAAAATCTTTGCAGGTCTGATTACAGGTTGGACATGAAGTACACTTAATGCCACAGAGAAGAATTTTTCCGCAAGCATTGGTCTTCTTGCAGTGGTAACGATGAATGCAAAAGTTCTTTGAATTATAGAATGTGCCTTTGTGATACCAATCTGAAATTCGGTGAGCACGGACCTCTTTGGATATGGTCGTTGGATCTATACATAGAAAAGCAGCAATGTCTTTAAAAGATGTTCCTTTTGCTAATTCGTTTTCGATGTAAATGCGGTCATTTAATGTTAAGTGTTTCTGATTTCCTGGTATATATTTACTCATGATAATTCTCCTTCTACTGCTGTCAGAAGGAGATAAAACCATAACATTATTGTGTGAAAGAGTAAATATCTACTGTGCGAGAGTAAATTCCACCGTGGGGCAGTGGAATTTAAGAATTCATTTTAGAAAGGGGATATGTTGAAATTCGACAATATACAATGCCATTGGGTTTATGATATAATATATAAAAACAATATTTTTAAGAAGGAGTATGATAACGAAAGTACAGTGGATGAAGTAAATAAAATAATAGACGTAAAATAAGCGGTATGAAGATAAGAAGGTGAAGGCTATGTCAGTAGTTGATTTAACAAGAAGGATAACAATGGATTTTAAAGAATACAGTGAGTATAAAACATCACATGATAGTTTAATCTATGTAGGGAATGATCCTTTGATTCAGTCAAATACATCTTTGACAATTACGGTAGGAAGAATATGGTATGATGGAAAAAAACATACCGATATACGGATTCCGGATAAAGGGTTAAAGGTAAAGCCGAAAGATTATGTTGTGTTGAAAACAAAGCAGAAGATATGTATTCCTTATAATGTATATGGAATTGTAGTTGGAAAAGGTGTTAATATATTTAATGGTGGCGTCATTTCTACAGGAAAGATAGTTCCTGGATACCGTGGAGAATTGAGAATTGGATATTATAATGCTGGAACGTCAACGATTGTATTACATGAGGGAGATGCACTTGCATGTTGTATTTTCTTTGATGTTGAATCAACGATAACAGAATTGGCGATAGATGATGAGAGTGAGGGAATTCCGGTAATAGAGGATATAAAGCTTCGTGAAAAAATATGTAATTTTGTGAATAAAAACTGGTACAGTTTAATATCTACAATATTGGCAGTTATAGCAATTGTGGTATCTATTATGAAATAGTAAGAGGAAGAATAATGTTTATTGTAGGCGAAAATTTAAAACAACTCACAAAACAATACAAAATAGTAAATGATATCAGGGATGTTGATGAGACATGTATTGAGTTGAAGTTGTTCTCTGTTATAAAGCGACTGGTTTTACCACAAAATACATCAAAAAATAATCATATTTTGAAATATGGAGATAGTATACCGAGGGAATATATAAAGAAAGAGAAGATATATGATAGAGGATTAAAAATTCCCTCGAAAGGCTGTGTGTTGGCTTGTTCAAGTCAGGTGGTACATATTCCTCGTGGATATATGGGACTGGTACAGACGAAAGGAACGTTAGCTAGAATGTTTATGTTTGCACAATGTTCTGATGCACAGATAGATAGTGGATATAAAGGGAGGATTACATTTGAATTGTTTAATGCTTCACCATTTGATATTGTATTACGGGCAGAACAAAGTGTAGCCAATTTATATATATTGTCGGCATCAGATAAAAAAGTAAATGAATATGAGGGCAAATACAACAGGGCAATGGAACCAACAGTACCACGATATAAGTAGTCAATGATTTAATAAAAATCATTCAGTAAAGTAATGATGTTTAAAGGGTATCCGGAAAATCTATGCCGCTAGAAAGGACGTCTGGATGATTTTCGGAGTATCTGGTGGAAATGCTATCATGAACAGCTGAAAGTTGACATTGCTTGAGAAAAGTGCTGATTTTACGGTGTATATTCCTGAGACGGATGAGCATTTCACAACTTCGCTTGCGGTGATTCCGCTACAGTTGATAGGATATTATGTGTCTGTAGCTAAGGGGCTTGATGTGGATAAGCCTAGGAATTTGGCTAAGAGTGTGACGGTGGAATAGAATAGTAGAGAGAATAAAACTGGTCTGGGAGGGCTGGTTTTATTTGAAAACGATGCTTTAGCACGGTGAAAAGAAAAAGCAAAAGAAAATAATAAAAAAATCGACAAAAGGCGACGGTTTTTTGAGAGTTGTGTGTATATATATATTAGATGGGAATATTTTAGTTGAAAAGAGCAAAGATAATAAAGAGTGATAGAATGGAAAATGATAATAAATTTAATTTGGTTGATAATGCCAGTGCCAGTGAAATTTCGAATGATAAAAATTTAAAATATACGAATATATTGAATGGATTGTTTTATGATCAATTGGTGTTGTGCGAAAATGAAAGCGATTGTAAGTTTTATTCTGCAATATTAGAAAGTGTAGATTTGTTGGTATATCAAAATACTTTATTTTGTGCTGTTGGTGGAAAGGATCAGTTTAAAAAAGTTGTACCATTGTTAAGAAATTTAAATATACAATATTCTGTTATTGCTGATATAGACTTGATAAATAATAAAGACAATGTAGAACAATTAGTTAATTCAATCGAGAAAGAATGCTATGATCAAATAGAGAGTGTTCATACACAGTTTATAGAAGAATTTGAAAAAGGCATGAATCCGCAAGTAAAGACACAACAAATTATAAAAGATGAAATTAATCAAAAGTTTAACGAGGAAAAGTATATGCCAGAGTCAATGGCGAAGGACATAAAAAATATCTTAAAAAATATTAGTAGTTTTAAATTATTGAAAAATGGTGGTAAAAGCATATTGCCGCAAGGAGAATGTGCATCTTTATTTGAAAAGATAGATGAATTTTTGAAGAAACATAAAGTCTTTATTTTGAAATGTGGAGAGATAGAAAGGTTTGTTCCGGCGGTGGGGGGCACGGAAATACTTGGGTAGAAAAAACATTTGAAAAATATAATGATATTGATAATAAAGTTTATGATGAAGCAAAGCAATTTATTAAAGAAGTTTTTGACATTAAATAATGAAGTGGATTATGAGTAATTGATGTTAATGAATAGATAACTAATTTTAATAGTGGTTGAAAATAAATAATACAAGTTAAGTAATCCACAATTAAAACTATCATTTGTTAAAAAGCTAGAAAGCATTAGTGGTATATTGGGATGATACGTTGAGGATTAAACAAATATAAATTAAGGGAAATTAACTATATGAAGAAAGCGATAATTACTTGTTCAAATTCTACAATTGAATTATACGAATTTGTCGAAGCCTTTTATCTGGTATCTCAAAAAGCAAATACAGCATTAGAATTACTTCGACAAGGCTTGCCTACATGGGTTTCGCCGGAAAAATATGATGAAATGAAGATCTCTCTATGGGTATATAATGATACAAGAGCTAATGCATTGTGTCATTATGAAAACGGAGAAAATTATATAGCGTTATCTGTGGGCCTATTAACAGCGTTTTGGAATGAAGTTGAAGATTTTGTTAGTCAGGATAATTTGACTTCGGTTTTTAAAATTAGTGAAGAGAATCGGCCAACTTTTATGGATAATATATATTTTTACATGCTCAATTTTACCATTGCGCATGAGTATGGACATATAGCACATGGACATCTTAGAGAACAAAAAGGTGAAAAAAGTATTGATGAGACGTTTAGAATGTCAGATGTAGCTAATGATAAAGACCGAAAGGCAAAGAATTGGACTACACAGTTAAAAGAATATGATGCGGATTCTTTTGCGGTAACAATACAAGCGGTATTGTTTTTGCAGCAATGGCAGGAGGATATAAGGGTAAATCTTGCAAATTTTGATAAGATGTTTATAGCAAATTATCTTTGTTTCCGAACATTTGCAGAAAAAACAGGAAGAAAATTTGCGGATTATTTTGATAAAAGTATTGATGAATATGATCATCCGCATCCAGGAATAAGAATGTATTATTCCTATATTCATTATTCTTACTGGATAGGAAGATTTCGAGATTTTGGAGAAGATACAATGATAATTCTTGGAAGTGGCAGCGATGCAGTTATTTCATATGAGAAAAATGTGTTGGGAAAAGAAAAAATTAAGGAATGCTATTATTCAGTTGCATTCACTGAAAAAGGTGCGCAACATGTTATGAATCTTCATAATGGATGGCAAGAGAAGATTGAGCATTTTAATGAGTATGCTTATATGGAAATTGAAAAAATGGATACAATAGATAGCATGCCGGTTTCATTAGACAAAAATGGGGATTTTGTCAATAAGAATTAAAAGTTTGTGTATTATAGCATCCTCCTTTAAATACATAACAGAGCGGAAAAATATGATAGCTTGCAAATGTCATCATGAAGGACAAAAAGCGGCGGCAGATCCTAACGAAAGAAAGGATGTGCCGCCGCTTTTTTGAAAAAGAATTAATCTCTCTGGAATAAATCGCGAGTATACACTTTGTCTTTCACATCATCAAGAGATGAGTTATAACGATTAGCAATGATAGCCTGTGACATTTCTTTGAATTTATTCAAATCATTCACAACTTTGCTGCCAAAGAAGGTTGTGCCGTCTTCAAGAGTTGGTTCGTATACGATGACAGTGGCGCCTTTGGCTTTAATTCGTTTCATGACTCCCTGGATACTGCTCTGACGGAAGTTATCAGAGTTGCTCTTCATGGTAAGGCGGTAAACGCCGATGACGCATTCTTTTTCCTGATCAGCGGAGTAATCCCCATGATTATTATAATCATAATAACCGGCAAGGCTGAGTACACGGTCTGCAATAAAATCTTTCCTTGTACGGTTACTTTCCACAATCGCAGACATCATATTCTGAGGCACATCATTGTAATTTGCCAGAAGCTGCTTGGTATCTTTTGGCAGGCAGTATCCGCCGTATCCAAATGAAGGGTTATTATAATGTGTTCCGATACGAGGATCCAGGCATACGCCGTTGATGATCTCCTGAGTGTTCAGCTCTTTCATTTCCGCATAGGTATCCAATTCGTTGAAGTAAGACACACGCAGTGCAAGGTAAGTATTTGCGAAAAGCTTTACTGCTTCGGCTTCAGTGAATCCCATGAATAATGTATCAATCTGGTTCTTCAGAGCACCTTCCTGAAGGAGTGCCGCAAATGTGCGGGAAGCATTTACCAGACGCTCATCGGATTTGTCTGTAGAAACGATGATACGGCTTGGATACAAGTTGTCGTACAATGCCTTGGATTCTCTTAAGAATTCAGGGCTGAAGATGATGTTTGACGTATTGTATTTTTTGCGGACAGACTCTGTATAGCCAACCGGGATCGTAGACTTGATGACCATAATGGCTTCCGGATTCACTTTTAATACAAGTTCGATAACAGCTTCTACGGCAGAAGTATCAAAGTAGTTCTTCTTGCTGTCATAGTTTGTCGGTGCAGCAATAACCACATAATCTGCATTTTTATAAGCTGTTTCGCCGTCTAATGTAGCAGTCAGATCAAGTTCCTTTTCAGCCAGATATTTTTCAATATAATCATCCTGAATCGGTGATTTCTTATTATTGATTATCTCTACTTTTTCAGGAACGATGTCCACTGCAGTGACATGGTTGTGCTGTGCAAGCAGAGTGGCAATAGAGAGTCCAACATATCCGGTTCCGGCTACTGCGATATTCAGCGGTGATGGTGATGGAAGCTTGTTGCTGCTGTTGTCAACGAATACTTCATCCGGCTCGAATCCGAGTGTTTCACCGAGTTGTTCCAGCTGTGGAATAGACGGGAGGTAATCCTCCTTTTCCAGACGTGAGATCTGGGCGCGGTTGATGCCTGTGGCGTCGGCCAGATCCTGTTGGGTAAGTTTCAATTCTTTTCTCTTCGTTGCTACCAGATTGGCAAGGAGAGAGGTGGATAATTTTTTCATGTGGTACGGTCCTTTCTTTTGTTTGGTTGAATCGTTATTTATGCATTTTAATTGTGTAAATGTTAATTAGAATAACGTTTTTGCAATGCTTGTGGCATTTGTAAAACATATAAAGTATAGTACATATGCGGAGAAATGGCAAGGGATAAGTTGTGGAGAGGTGGAAATAATTTTGTGGGGAGATAGATGGTGTTAATTGTAATAACATTTGCCCATTGGGGACGGGAATAGTGGCTTTTTTTGTGTCCCTGGTGGTATTTTGTTACATAGACATATAAACTGGCTGAATATTACGGTGCGGCACAAGAATATTCATTTGAATTACTGTATGTATATGCTATAATTAAATATACTGTAGATTAGAATAATTGTATGAAGAGAGGAATGTTAAAAATAGATAAAATTCTCAACTTTCAAGGGAGTTTATTTTGTGGATTTGTTGATATAAAAGCCAAAAACGGATATTATTTTGGAATTACTTACAAATCTCCAGGAGGAAGTTTTTATAAATTTGATAGAAGATGTCAGACGCCATTAAATTAAAAACAGAAATGTTGTAGATTGAACTTTTATCCTGAATTATCTAAAGAGGATAGTTGAATAAAAAGAAATTCCCAACGAAACTTTAACATGGTAAAAAAGAAAATATGACTCGAAAAATCACTTGATTTGAAAAATGGTGCTTTTTCAAAAGTTATGTATATAATAAAAAGGCATTATTGTACAATATATGTGAAATAATCAACTATATTGATAAAGTAACATAGAATGAAGAGTTTGTAATAGATTTAATGTATGTATCATCTTGCAGTTCATCTGATAAAGATAGAAGAGAGATGTTTGATCAGTATATGCTAGATGAGTATCGATTAAATAGGATTTATGTTACAGAAGTATATTCATGAAAAGGGATAAATAGATGGAAGGATTATTTGAAAAATTTAGTTTATATGATTTTTTTAATTTAATTATAACCGGAGCCGTGTTTTTGGGAGGATTACATCTACTTGGATTTGCGCCGCTGGGGTTTGTTGAAGATAATATGAATCTTCCAGATGATAAAGTGATTATATTGGCGACAATATTGTTATTGTGTTACATAATTGGAGCAGAACTTCAGGGAGTAGAATTGTTTGTCATAGAAAAAAAGAAGGTGACAGTGGAAAGGGAAATGATTCAGACATTTTTGAATAAGAATAGCAATGTTATCCCGAATAAAGAAAAATTAAAAATATATCGTAATGAAGCAAGAAGTTTATTTAAAACAAAAAACATTAAAGTTAAGGGTAAGAATTTTTCTAGAGAACAATGTGAATATTTTTTCGCATATTGTAATTATTACATTCAAGTAAAAGGTGAGAATAAAAAGACGGAAAAAATGAGAGGTATAAAAGGAATTTCAATTCTTTTTACAACATGTTTTTTTATTTTGTTTATAACAGGAGTGTTTAGAATTATATTTATACTACGACAAGGGCAAATAAAAGAATTATATGGGTATGGTGGATTAACGATTACATTTTTTGTGTTATCCGTATCAAGTTATTATAGAATGAAGATAGCGATTCAGAGACGGATAAGAATGGTAATGGGAACATATGAAGTGTGTTGCGAAAGAAAAGTAAAAAAATAGTAAGTACTAAATAATAATGCAAAAACGGAAGAGGCGATTACACCTGATATCTGATTGCAGATTTGTAATGGGTGGAAATAAGATCAGTGTAAAGATGTTTGGACCTGAATAAAGAATTCAAATTGCTTGCGGCTCAACTGGATAAGATTGCAGAGGAGCATTTGGGAATTAAAGGACGGCAAGAAAACATTCCTGTATGACGAAAGGAGAAGAAGATTATGGAAGATCAGGATTACTATTATAGTAATTATACGATTCTTAACCATATATTAGATGAAGATATTGCACAAATAGAAAAAAATATAAGACGTTTACAAGTATTAAATCAAGATGGTATTGACGAAAATCTTAGCAAAAAATATATCTATCTTGCTGGTTTGAATAAATCGGCACGTGATGAAATTTGTAACTTTAAAGAAAATAGTTTTCAATCGTTTTTAGAGGAAAAAAGAAATATAGATTATGCTGGAAGAACAGAGGATGAATGTTTGATAATGATGTTTCGAAGTAATTATCAATATGGAATTTATTCAAAGTATTATAATCCAGATTATGATTTTTCTACAGAAACCAAGATTAGAGGATTCAGTATTTCGTTACTCGAAGTTGAAGAAATTATTAGCGACGCAATAAAAATTCACCAGGAGAATCCAGATGAATATTATTCAATGATGAAAGATAAGATTAAAAAGAATAGATTATTGGAAAAGAATGCATTATTAGTTGATGCTCATAATGTCCTGGTAAGAAGAACTGAAATATTTAAAGATTTAGTAGACCTATATTCGTCAGAAAGGTGGAAATCTTTTATTGCATTAGCAGTATTACAGATTGAAGGACTTTTTTATGATTGCTGTGAAATATTGAAGGAACGTAATTTGAGTGGAACTGCTGGATGCCTTCCGGAAAAAGTTGAAAAGGCATTTAGTGAAAACGTTGCACTCATGCATTATGCATATCCCTATTTTCGCTATGAAGTTCCGTTATTAAGAAATAAAATTGCTCATGTTGGTACCATTGAAGCTTCTGAAAAAGAATTAAAGCATATTTGTATAGATTTAATTTTGGATATCAATGCAGTAGTAGATTGGGTGTATAAATTGTCACGAGACAAATACACAGTAATTGAAATGATATATAATGAAGTGAAAAAAAACGAAACAAAGGAGGATGCAACTAGAGACCTTCTTGCATCAATGCTTTCTTGTATGACCGTGTCTGATTTCAAATATTTGGATGTACTTATAGATTATACAAAATTTGAAAAAGAGTTTAGATACATGAAACTTGAAGAGAACTTTTTTGCAGCTCATGTTAGTTATTTAAGAAAAATAATTGATACGGAAAATTTTTGGAATATATTAGCTGGTTATATTGATGAAAATAAGAAATGTGAGGATAAACCATACAGCATTGAATGGTTAGCAGGTAAATTAGCAGATGCATTTATAAAGCTATATCCAAAGGACTCAGCTGAAAAGTCTGCTTGTATTAAAGTAATGGCAAAAGTAAATATATGCAAAAAAATAATTAGTGTTTAAGTGTAACAAGTAATCTCAAGAATAAAGGGTGCCTGACACCAATGTGGTTAATCTAGCGTCAACTTAAGATAACTTGAGAGGATAGATTTTTCGGGGAAAATGAGAGTGGAGGATGTAAAATCGAAAGTTTTATAGGAATTTAAAAGAATTCTAGCACCAGAATCTTTGAAAAATTCGACAAAAGGCAACAGTTTTTGGAAAGTTATGTGTATTAAAAAAGAAGGAACTAATAAAACGAGATTAAAAAATGAAAGAAGGTACAAGGATGAGTAAAAGAGTTTATATTAGTGCGGATTATGCCGAAAATAATGGAGATCGAGATGTTGTTAACGAACTTCATGCCTGGGGAAAGGATAATAAACATAAAGTGGATTATATAGATACCGCTGAAGTGGTTTCGGGAAGTGTGTCAAAAAATGCAGATTGCCGACCATGTGATTTGAAAAAGGAATTTAATGCGCAGATTAATGTATCTTCAGCTGTTATTTTTATAGTTGGCGATAAAACAGCTTCTCGAACAGCCGGAAGTATTTGCAAGAGAAATAGTGATGGTGAGGGATGCGCATGTACACCATATAAACAGAATGCAAAAGGTGCATACTTTTGTAAAATATATGGTCCAACATTTAGACCGGGTCCTGATGAAGATGTGGGATATATCAATACGGTTTCTTACCTTGAACATGAATTTTTACAGGCGCAAAAAAAGAATAAGACGATTATTATTGTTTATAATTCGCTGAATAAACAGGCAGGATGGCTTCCATCGTACATGAGTGGATATGAAGAAGAGGCACATCCATTTTGGATAAAGAATGCATCGGGTGAAAAAGTCGGAGATTATCAGTATATTAAGGAAGCTCTTAGTTATGAGTAAAAAGATTAATTTTATCAGGGATAAAATGCACGTATGTATCAAATGTTTGTTTTCTGAGAAAAATTCGCTTATAGCTGTATGGAAATTATTATGTACAACAATAGGTTATGTTTCATCAATTTTTGCTTTTTCTGTACTTTTAAAGAATTTGACAAGATTTGATAAGGCCGAGGCATTATGCAGAAAATATTATTTGCTTCTGTTGATAATAGGTATCATAGCGTCATTTGTTAAGAATCATGAAAAGATATCTTATAAAGGAAATGTGAAAGACGATGATTTGCAAATAGAGGTTAAGGTAAATGATTTGTTTTCTGCAAAAGCATCCAGTTATGTGATTCCTACTAATACATATTTTCGGACAGTTATGGCTGGAGAATATATAAGTCCAGAGAGTGTGCAAGGAGCATTTCAACTCAGATATTTTCCAAAAGGAACGGATGTGTTGGACGAATTGATTTGTGCGAGTCTTGAACAGCAAGGGATTAGAGGAGAAGATAACAGAGATATTCATGGTGATGTAAAGAAGTACCCGATGGGGACAGTGGCAAAAGTGGACATTAAAGGAAAGCATTTTTATTTTGTAGCAATTAATGATGTGAATGAATATGGAAAACCTATAAATCAGGATTATGGAAATGTTAATATTGCATTGGATGGACTGTTGGAAGCAATACTTACATTTGGTCATTGTGATGACATTGCTATGCCGTTAATGGGAACCGGGAAAGCAGCAATTCGTGAAGCAACATTAGAGAATGTTGTTCAGGATACTGTTGATAGGTTTGTTTGTTCTAAGAATAAGATAGCCCGGAAATTAATTGTCTGCATTAGGCCGAAGGATTATTTGGAAGATAAGGTGGATTTGAAGAGGATTGGAAAGTATATTGATTATAAATGTGAGTTTAAGTGATTTTGTTTATAAGTAATCTTTCTGAATAACTTTGATGTGAATCGGTTAATGGCACTGGGGAATATGGAAGAAATTTCGTATATTTATCAGATGATTATGGATTTAGAGAAGTTTAAGAAATATTCAAAAGAGGCAGAAGAGTTGATGGTTATGTGTGCATTAGGAAAAGATATTCCGGCTTCTCTTTATGATTCGATTCATGACAAGATTCTTTATCAACAGCGAGAGTTGCTGCAGTATATTGCAGACCATCAATCATCTTCATTTTCTTATATTAGTGTATGAGAACTTTTGATGAAAAAGAAAAAATTCCTTAGTAGAGAGCTTGATGCGAAGAGCAAAGAAACTTTAAATGAATTACTTGCTATACGAAATTGGACGTTTCATAATAGCCAATCTATGCTTGTAGCAGAATGTGAAGTGGCGAAGAAGTCGATTCCACCAGAACTGGTGGATTTTAAGAAAGATGTAACGATAGATTTTTCGAGATTGGCGTTATCAGCTATAAAAATAGCATATGAATATTTATTTTTAATATTAGGAGAAGAATATCTGAATGATGAGGTGGCTATGCTATTTTCCAGAGAATTAAAGAAAAATGCATATTCAAATAAGAAAAGTATAAAAGTTTCTAATGAATTGGCACGATTTGTTACCTTTTCTATATATGGCAGTGGCATTGAGATTGATCTTGCAGAGATTAGGGAATATTTTACAAAGACTAGTATGGACATATTACATACCATTTTTATGATTAATCAAGATGGATGTTTATATTGCGTACTTAATTTATGTATGCTGGATGTATTGTTTTTTGTGATTAAGGTTACAGAGCATGCAGAGAATTATAAAAAACAGTTACCATGTACATTTGTTTTTAGAGATGGAACAGTAGAAAGTTTTTAGAATGGAGGAGAGGCATTAGCCATTAAATTGGCTGGTGGTTGAATAAGTTATGTCGGGATAGCTGAACTGATAGCCAGTGGAGGCGGGAGAGTAGATTTTTTATGGGAGTTTAATGCAGTGAAGGCGGAAAGTGCTGAAAATAGCTTCCGGTATAATTCAAAGTGTAGAGAGTAAATGATTTTACAAAAATAGATACCTAAAGAATCCATTAAAAAAGATGCAGTCGCTGATAGCAGTAGCATGTAAGCTGATAAGAGTATTCCATGTGATTCTTACTAAGGAAAAGTATGATGGGGTGTAAAGGAGAAAAGGTAAAATATGGTACAAAATTTATATGAGGAATTACAATGGGAAATTGATAAGGTGATTAAATTACGTGGTAATACATATAAAAGGATTAAAGTACAGGATCTTATAACAAAGATATTAGAAATATATTATTCTGTATTTACCGCAATTTTGTCAGTTGTGGGGGTTAAAATAGGAGAAAGCTATTTGACGATACCAGCGGCGTGTTTTACGGTCACAGTTGCCATCATGGTCTGCTTTTTTAATTCGCAGGGCTTCGCCAGGCGAGCACATGATTTGGAAGCTAATTTAACAGATTTGAACGTTTTGAGAAAAGAAGTTGAATTAAATAAAAAAGAGGCAGCCGAAAACGAATATACGAAGTATTATCAGAAGTTTTATAAAAAACAAGGGGATAGTGAATATCCGGCATTAATTGATGAATTAAAAGAATCGGATTTAAAAATAATTTGGTATTTAATAGTTATTATAGTTGGAGTGTTATTTTTTATCGTAATGATAACACCGGTTATATATACGTGTGAAATTATGTTAATATATTTAAAGGAAAAGACAGATATGTTAGTAGCATTAAAGGAAGTAATTAATATAAATTCAAATTTTGTGGCTGCTGTAATAGGTGGTTTGTTTACATTAATTGTCAGTATGTTGAGCTGGAAAAAAGAATCAAAAAGTCAGGAGAAGCATGCAGCTTCTATGTTATATAATGATTTAATGAGTATAGAAAAATATCTGCGTGATGAAAGAAGTGCAGTAAATATAAGATATTCAGAAAAATGGCAGAGTATGACATCAGCTTGCACATTCTTAAAACCGAAAGATGTGGAAACAATTTATGAAATATATGATTTAATATATAATTATAATTACATGTATAAATTGGAAGAAAAAAGGGGTTCGGTGACAAAAGAGAATGTAGATCAATATAATGATTTGAAAAAAATATTCTTTGTGAATAAAAAGGGCTGGACTGATATGAGTGATTATAATGATAATTATAAAAGGATAAGAGGAAATTTGGAGCGGCACATGGGGAAATAGCAAAAGGAGCCAACAACGTAACGATACCTGATTTTAGGCAACTTTTTCCTTGTGAATATATTATGGCATGCAATCATTGATAGAATTGCTCATGATAGCTATCAGATCAACATCACAAGTCTTCTTAAATAAGGAATGAGGAAATGAAAAAAATTTGTGTAACAATAATTTTAATAGCTTGTATGACAGTATTTATAATAAAGAAGTTAAGAAGTAAAAATCGAAGAAGGAAAAAACAGGAAATATTTTTAAAATCAAATCCAAGTAAAGTTTTGGATAGAGAATATATGGAAGAAAAAGAGGCGAAGGAAAATATTTTTCTGAAAATTCAAATGTACATTATTTCGTTATGGTTATTGTTTCTGCTGATTATTCCGATTACATTTAAATATCCTGATATGAATGGTACGATAAAGGAAAATGTTATGGCTTTGCTTAATGACAATTTACTTCCGACCATCTGTGTGATAATGGTTATAATAGGGATAATGATGTTAAAACAGTTGGAATACAGATGGAAAGGAACACGGGATTTGCCCATCCGTATTACTGGTGTTGAAAGTGAAAATTTTGAGTATTTGACATTTTTGACAACTTATATTATACCATTGGTTTGCATTAATTTAGACGAAAAGAGATATGTTATAGTGCTGTTTGTATTATTGGTTATAATTGGTGTTATTTTCATTAAATCTGACTTTTATTTGGGAAATCCAACAATGGCTTTAATGAATTATCGCTTATATAAAATTCAATATATAGACAATGATATTCTCGAAGAGAGGCTTGTTATTACTAAGGAAAAACTTCAGCCGGGAGATTATGTGGAGGCAATTCCATTTGATCAGAAAACGTGGTTTGTAAAAAGGAGTGCAAAGGAATAAATGGAAAATAATTTACAAAATAAAATAGAAAGCATATTAAATAACGGAGTAGGTGTGAATCTTTATTTTGCATTGAGAAATCAAGATCAAGTAGTTATCAAAAGAGCAGATTTGGAGACGGGCGAAACACAAAATAATTTGCGCAGACAATTTATTAGTTTGTTGGAAACTGAAATTGTGGAATCTCAGGATTGCGAAGTAGAGGAACTATCTTCGACGGATGAAAGAAATAATATTTTTTATCATTATGATTATTTGAAATTTCCTGAAAAACTTCAATATTTTGCTGAATTCGATTATCAAAAAGAGTATGATATGTTTTCGTTTGGAAAAGATGATTTAAGTAAAATCGAAGCATATATTATTGTACTTGGCTCAAGAGAACATTATTGTGTGTTATACAAAAAATTTTATCCTGTTTTTTTGATTGGAAGAGGAAGTTATTTCTTGAAATTAAAATCGAAAAGCAGATTTTCGGAATTCGATGAAGATATTATACGAATTAGTAAAGATTATCATTTTTTAATGGTTGATGGAGAAATTTATATAAAAGATTTAAAAATATTAGAACAATATGGTGGATTTAAAAAAGTTATAGAAAGTGAAGCGGAACAAACATTAGAAGAAATTGAAAAAATGGATCTTTTGGAAGAAACAGAAGGTTTATCTGAAACAATTAAGGAGAATTTGAGTTTTGCGCGAAAGTTGGGAAAAATCAGAAAAACATCTCCGGTGATTTCATTACATATACCGAATAACCAGGTAATTGAATTCTCAAAGACACATCCAGGAATAAAAGGAAAACTTAGATATTCGGAGGACGGAAATAAAATATTGTTGACAACCAAAAAATCGCAGGAAGAATTTTTGAAGCTACTTGATGACAGCTTCCTTATATCAGAGTTGACAAAGTATTATTATGCGAGTATGACCAAGAAAAAAGTATAATATTTCCTTAAAGTGTTATTGTTAACTTCCAATTGTAGGTACAACTCAGAATTGTATGGAGAAGAACATCCAAAAGTGATAGCTTTAAAATCAGAATATAGAATTGAAGCGGAATAGTATGACTCGAGAAAAGAATTATAGTATTTTATGCTGTAAAAAGGTCGATATGTCTTTATTGTGAGATACAAGACATTATGTTAAAATACATCTATATGGAAATACATTAAAGTGTACGAGATCATCGGGAAGTGGAGTAGAACATGGATAATCATATTTCAGATATTTATATCAGATCATTTAGAGGAATAAGCAATTTAGAACTGAAAGATATAAAGTTGATTAATATATTAACTGGCGATAATAATGGTGGGAAGACAAGTGTTTTGGAAGTTATTCAGAGCATAAAGAATCCATGTGATTTTCGAACATGGAGAAGCTTGATTAGAAGAGGAGAAAGGATTTCTGTTATTAGAGGAATGTCATATTATGAAGGCTTTTATGACTTGTTTGATATTAACAAAGAAGAAAAAATAATAGAATATGATGTTTGTTTAATAAACGGTCAAAAATATAATGTAAAGGTAATAGCAGAAAGAGTAGAAGAAGAGATCATGGAAAAAGATCTTGTGAAGTTGCAAGGGGATTACAATGCAATGGATGAAGATTCTCTTCAAGATAATTTCCTGAATGTTTCAAAATTAAATTTGAAGACATTTCTTGATGGAACTGAAATGATGGAGGATTCCTTGTATGAGGGTCAGATACGTTATATACCGGAAGAGGTGAAAGAGGACAAGAATTTTGTAGAGAAGATTGTTTATGTTTCGCCAATACGTCATGCAGAAGGGAACTTATATTTAAGTCAGATTTTAGCTTATCCTGAAATGTATGAACAGATGTTACAGGTGTTAAAAGAATATGATGAAGATATCATCAGTATTAATTATGATGATAATGAAAGACGAATTGGAAAGGGAACGTATAAAATCTTGTCAAAATCCAATAAAAAAGCATTGCCATTAAATGTATACGGAGATGGTATGAAAAAAGCAATCCTTCTAATGAGTGCAGTGATAGCAGCAAAAGATGGAATTCTATTATTGGATGAATTTGAAACAGCAATCCATACATCTGCAATGAATAAAACTTTTAAGTGGATTATAGAAAGCTGTAAAAAATTAAATGTTCAGGTGTTTATGACATCTCATAGTAAAGAGGCAATAGATAAAGTGCTCAAATGTTCACCTGAATGTATAGATGATATGGCTGTATATACATTATACAAAGATTCGGAAGGTACATCAGTTAGAAGACTGGATGGAAAAATGGCAATTGAAGCACAGGATGAAATGGGATTGGAGTTAAGATAAATGAATAGTATTATATTATGCGAAGGTTCATCGGATTTTGTCTTGTTGCAGTATTATATGAGAACAGTATATGGATGGACTGACGCAAGAACACAAAATATCAGATTGGATAGTATAAAAAGAAGCCGGACTCTGAAAAAGGACGAAAATTTATTAACAATTGGAGGATGTGGCGGTTGTAGTAAAATTATACCGGCATTTGAAAAGATTTTACAACGTAATAGTATTTCAGCAGTGGGAGAGGCTTTTGATAAGGTAGTAATTATAACGGATCGTGATGAAGTGGGAACAGAAGAAGAATTTATTAAAAAAATTAACACCTCTGTTCAAAAATATCAGATTATGATGAAGGATGATATTAAAAATAATACATGGTTATCCTGTGAATATCAGAATGGTCATGGAAAGAAGCAGATAATGGAGTTATTATTACTGGTTATTCCATTTGAAGATACCGGAGCAATGGAAACATTCTTATTAAATGCTATTGCGAATGATAGTGCATACGATGCAGAGATTATTAGAAAAGGGAATCAGTTTGTTGAAGAAGTTGATAAAGAAAGAAGATATCTTACAAAACGTAGATACATAACAAAGTCCAAATTCGATGTATATTTTTCAATCAGAACAGCAGCGGAGCAATTTGTTGAAAGGCAGAATATATTAAAGCGTGTTCCATGGGAGCAATATTCACAGATTCAAGAAGAATTTCAGAAACTCAAAGATTTAACATAGTGAGAGTGCGGAATCCCCGCATTCTCGCTTCATTTTACACCCAATTCACATCCTCCGGTCATTGGGGACGGGGATTTGTGGCTTTTTTTGTGTCCCTGGTGGCATTTTATAAAAAATAGACTTATCATGATTATCTATATAAAAAGACTTACCGTATAGAGACAGGGAAGATTTTTATACTAAAGTATGCAAGAGGAGCTGTCGGTGGCAGGTTCTCTGTATATAAAAGATTTTATGATTAATATGTAGAGGAGAAAACTGGACAAGAGGAAAGAATTAAAACATTAACCTTTAAATATAAGATATCTACAAGGACCTATTCTATTGATAAAAGTAATAAAGATTAGCCTGAAAATTCAGATATTTTGCGAATGGATAATTTCTCCTATAATAGTTAAAATTCACATAAAACAGGTAGGGAGGAAAGTATGTGAATAGGACATAAGATACAATTATTTTAGAAAAAATATTTAACGAAAGATTGGAATTATCAATTTATAAGAATAGGGGACAATTTTATTTAACGAAAAATTTAAGAAAGCAATTTAGGCATAAAATAGAAATTAATATTGATGTAAAAAATCAAAAAAGATTAATTATTAAAGTAGTGGAATATGTAATGAAAAAAGAAAAGTTTACATATTACAATGTATATAAAATAAAAGATGTAATAAAAAGAATAAGGTTTACTAGTAGTGAGAGTGATGTTTATAAGTTTGTAAAAAGTTTAGGAGGTAATTAAAATGGGAAGAGCTTATGAAGTAAGAAAGGCAAGTATTCAAAAAACAGGAGCAGCAAAGGGTAAGATTTATACAACATATGCTAAAGAAATATATCTAGCAGCTAAGAAAGGTAGTCCAAATCCAGATGCTAATGTAACACTTAAAAGATTGATTGAGAAAGCTAAGAAAAATCAAGTGCCAAGTGATATTATTACAAGAGCACTAGATAAAGCAAAAGGACTTGGACAAGATGAATATCATGAAGTTATTTATGAAGGATTTGGACCTGGGGCATCAACTTTAATTATTAAATGTTTAACTGATAATGTTAATAGAACAGTAGGGATGGTTAGAGCTGCATTTAATAAAGTTAATAAAAGTTTAGGTGTTACTAATTCTGTTTCATATAATTATGATCATTTGGGAATTTTATCATTTAAGTATGATGATGAAGAAAAGATATTTGATGCATTATTAAATGAAGGTATTGAAATTGTTGATATAGAAAATGAAGATGGTTATATTACCCTTAGTTTGAATCCTAGTGATGTTAATAAAACTAAAGATGTTTTAGAAAATTTACTAGGAGAAGTAGATTATGAAATTGATGAAGTTGGTATGTATGCTAAAGAAAAAATTGCTTTAACTGGAGAAGACAAAGAAATATTTGATAGATTATATAATTTACTTGATGATATTGAAGATGTTTCTCAGATTTATACAAATGTAACTAATATAGGTTAATTATGAATAAAGATTTAGTTAAGACATTAATTAAAGTAATAGTTGTATTTTTGGGATTTGAAGTAGTTTCTAATTTTTTTGGAAGTATTATTGCAGCACCAATATATCAATCATTTAATGGAAAATATACATTATATTTAGCAAGTGAAATAGCAATGGTTTTGTTTGCGTTAATATTATGTGTTATTCTAAAAAGAGTAAAGATATTTAAAAATAAAAATTTGAATTTTAGTAAATGTGTATTTTTATGTGTACCAATTGTAGTATTAAGTATATTATCATTACTTACTAATTTAAATAATTTGTTTAGTGCAAATAGTGGTGATTTAATTAGTTTAGTATTATATGCAATATGTATTGGTATATTTGAAGAAGTATTTTTTAGAGGTATAATTGAAGGAATATTACTTGATGAATATGGAAGTAGTAATAAGAGAATTATATTTTCTATAGTTTTAAGTGGTATTATATTTGGTTTTGTTCATTTAGGTAATTTATTTGCTGGGCAAGATTTATTAAGTACGATGATTCAATTTTTTCAAGCAACAGCAATTGGGGTATTATTTGGCACAATTTATTATATAGGTAGAAATATCTGGGCTTTAATTTTCTTACACAGTTTTTATGATTTTTGTGTATTACTTGGAGAAGTTAATTTAGTAACGGGATGTAGTTATTCAAGTGATGTACCAATGAGTATTACAATTAATTCAATAATTATATCTATACTTATTAGTATAATATATTTGCTTTTTAGTTCTAGAGTTTATAAGAAAAATAATAATAAAGATGCAAATGTTAAAGTATTTGATGCAGGTATATATGTGAGTCTTTGTTTAATTGTTATTAATAATGTATTGTTTTCTTTATCAGGAGTTGATGTAAATAAGTATTATGTATGTCCGGATTATGATGCAGTTAGTTTTAATTTAATTGAAACGCATTATTATAGTTATGATGATTTTACTTATAATGATGTTAGGTATTATAAAGATGGTAATAAAGCTATGGCTGGTGATAAAGATTTAGGAATATCTAATGTAGTAAGAGTAGTTGTTCAAAATAATAATTTACTTATTATAAGTAGTGAAGGTCAATATTACAAGTTATATTATAGTAAAATTAAAGATGATGGAAGTATTAATTTAATTAGTTTTGAAGTTCCCATTATTAGTGGAGTTGGTTATTTAAGTGATGTTCTAAACAATACTAGTTATCCGATGATTAAGAGTATAACTAATGATGTATTTATAATTGATAATAATAATTTGAAGAAAGTTGTTAGTTGACTTTCTTTTTTTGAAAATAAGTTTAAATGTGAAGATAATTTTTTGAAATTTGTGAAAAAAATACAAAATTCATGAAAATAAGTATACTTTTTTGCTATTTTGTTATATAATATTAACAGGAGGGGATAGTATGCTTATAGAATTTAGTGTTAAAAACTTTATGTCTTTTAAGAATAAAGTTACATTATCTATGGAAAAAGGTAATGGTTTAGAAAATGAAGAAAATGTTGTATTTGATGGTGATATTAATGTGCTTAAGAGTGCAGCGATATATGGTGCAAATGCATCCGGTAAATCAAATTTATTAAAAGCTTTTACTTGTGCAATTTTGATGGTTAGAACATCTAGTTTAATATCGGTTGGACAAAAATGGGCTTTTTTACGTCCATTCTTATTTGATGAAGAAAGTAAAAATAAACCAAGTGAATTTGAATTTGTATTTAAAACAAATGGCATTAAATACAAATATTATTTTAGTGCAGATGAAAATAAAGTATATGATGAAGTGTTAGATGCTTATTATACTCAAAAACCAACTAATATTTTTAGAAGAACAAATACAAATAATTATGAGTTTTATGTAGACAAAAAAAAGTTGGAAGTATTATCTATGAATAATACTGAAAATAAATTGTTTTTGGCAACTGCAACAACTTGGAATTATGATAAAACAAAAGATGCTTATCTATGGTTTGTTAATGGTATTGATACATATGATTCTTTTAATAATATAACTGATAAAGATTTAATTGCATATAGTAATGACTCTGAAAATTTAAAAGAATTTGCATTAAAATTATTAAATAAGGCTGATATACTTATTAAAGATGTGACTGTTCATTATGAAGAAAAGGAAATTGATAATTTGTTGTTGGCACCTC
>OLRJ01001313.1_pt1 | contig 21466 bp, 14 predicted proteins | sample 1672741 | NCBI WGS metagenome assembly OLRJ01 (sample SAMEA3136719, study PRJEB25190) | human gut metagenome | biome: human gut; feature: human-associated habitat; material: faeces | place: Austria | collected 2013
AGGTCGAACAAGACGGCATCAGCGACGAGGATCTTGATCGCATCGCGGATACCGCCATCGCAACTATCCAGGATATCCTGAAGCACTTCGATGTCGGCGAGGTCACCATTGACGAGTACGAAGGCGATGAAGGCGAGCTTATCCTCGACATCACCGGTGACGATCTGGCTGTTCTCATCGGCCGCCATGGTAAGACCCTTGATGCGTTGCAGTTTCTGGTGTCCGCTATTACCGTTCGCACCATGGGCTTCCGTTATCCCGTTATCGTCGATGTTGAGGGTTACAAGAATCGTCAGCGAGAGAAGCTCGAGTCCATCGCTCGTAATGCTGCCGCGAAGGCTGCCAAGCAACATCGCAGCGTGAAGCTTCGCCCCATGACTCCGTACGAGCGTCGCATCGTGCATATTGCGCTTCGTGACGACGAACGCGTCGAGACGGCATCTGAGGGAGAGGGCTCCGCGCGCCACGTTGTGGTTGTTCCGCTCTAAGCAGTTGCTTCTATTTGGCTCTTGGCTGATATCTCAGGAACCTATCAGGCCGCATCTTCGGATGCGGCCTCTTTGTTTTTCGAGGGGTTCATATCCTTGGAGTCCAATATGCTGCATGAAGGGCTAAAGTATGTTTCACGTGAAACAACAGGACAGAAGGAACGGTTCATGCACGAGGACTTGCTCAAGCGACATTTGGAGTTGGTTATCGAAGCCAACAAGACCACGAACATCACGCGTATCTCTTCTTGGGAAGATGGCATGGTGCTCCATGTCCAGGATTCCCTGCTTGGCCTTGATGCTTTGAACGCTTGTCCCGAAGGCCGCTATGCCGATATTGGAACGGGTGCGGGTTATCCTGGTATTCCGCTTGCCATTGAAACCGGTAGACCCACGTTGCTGGTCGACTCCGTTCAAAAGAAGGTTCAGATCCTTGATGGTTTCATCGAGGAACTGGGGCTTGACAACGTATCCACGTATGCCGGCCGCATTGAGGACCTTGGTCGCGAGCAGGCTGGGCAATTTGCTGCGATTAGTGCTCGGGCATTGTCTAAACTGTCTGTCTTGCTGGAGCTCTCTTCCCCGCTGCTGAAGATGGGCGGCCGTCTCATCTGCTTCAAAGCCCTCGTTGAGCAAGATGAGCTTGATCACGCTCGCGTCGTCGGCAAGCAGGTTGGTATGGAACTGGTTGATGATCAGACCTATGAGCTTGATGATTACTCTCGCCGGATTCTGTGCTATGAGAAGGTTGCTAAGCCGAAGCTGAAGCTGCCTCGCAGAACCGGTTTGGCTCAGAAAAAGCCGCTGTAGCGATATAAGCCGTTCCCGATATTGTAGGGGCGGCTTTTTTCTTATCGAGGTTTCGTTGATTTCCGTTCAAAAGTCCCTATTGTGGGTTGGGGTTTTATACGCGTGAAACGAAACACGGTATACTAGCGTCTGAAACCATGAAAGGGGGTTCCTGTGGGATTTTTTGACGGCCTCAGGAAAGATAAAAAGCAAGCTGAGCCGGTTCAGCAGGAACAACGCGTACAGGAAGATACCGTTGAGGATGAGATAGCTATCGAGCACATCGAAGTGGTCGAGCGCGACCCTCATAACTCAACCGAACCCGAGCCGCAGCCTGTTGAATCTCGCCCCGAAATCGAGCCTACGCCCATTCGCTCCTACCGCGATAAGAAGCCGGTGAAGCATGTGGTTGGCCAGACGAAGATCATGGCGATTATCAACCAGAAGGGCGGTGTGGGTAAGTCCACCACTGCAATCAATCTTTCCGCCGCGCTTGGTGAGATGGGCAAGCAGGTGCTTCTTGTCGACCTTGATCCTCAGGGTAATTCCTCAAGCGGCCTTGGAGTTGAGAAGAGCCAGGTGCAGAATTGCATCTACGATGTGCTGCTCAACGATGTTCCCGTCGAAGAGGTTATCATCCCCGATGTGTGCGAGGGTTTGGACTTGGTTCCGGCGACCATCAACCTTGCCGGCGCGGAAGTCGAGCTGGTTTCCGAGATGGCGCGCGAGAATCGTCTTAAGGATGCCATCGGGGCTCTTCGCGGTAAATATGATTACATCTTCATTGATTGCCCCCCTTCCCTGGGCTTGCTGACGGTTAACGCCCTAGTTGCCGCCGATAAGCTGCTTATCCCTATTCAGTGCGAGTTCTATGCATTGGAAGGTGTGACAAAACTCCTTGATTCGATGAAACGTGTCAAAACTCGCTTGAATCCCACGTTGGATATCTACGGAGTACTTATGACTATGTACGACGGTCGAACCACGCTGTCCCGCCAAGTGGTTGAGGAAGTGCGCAGCTATTTCGGGCGATTGGTGTTCGAGACGCTGATTCCCCGTACCGTAAAGCTTTCCGAGGCTCCTAGCTTCGGTCAACCGATAACCCTGTACGACCCTTCGGGCAAAGGCGCCCAGTCGTACATGAGTCTTGCTAAGGAAGTGATTGCCCGTGGCTAGGAATGGTCGTGGTGGTCTTGGTCGTGGTTTGAACTCGTTGTTGGGCGGTGCCTATGAGGAGGCTATTCCTCAGGAGGAGCCGCAACGTGTGCGCGTGGATGCCGAGCAGCCGCAGCAGTCTCAACCGAAGCCTCAGCCCGAGCGTGAAGTGATTCGCGAGACCGTTCCCGCGCAAAAATCGCCTGAGCCCCGGACGGCTCGCGAAGCCGTTCACTCCTCCTATGAAGAGCAGGAGCCCGAGTCGATCGTTGAAAACGGCGTTGAGGTCACCATCAAAGGAGTTGCCCAGCGTGCTGCGCGTCCTGCTGTCCAGGAAGTGGTTGAGCGTACGGTAGCGTCTTCTGCCGCTGCGCAAAACGACGGCGATGCGCAATCTCGTGAAGTGAACGAAGTGGACATCAACGCGATTGCCCCTAATCCCGATCAGCCTCGTACGAATTTCAAGCGCGAGGAGCTGGAGGAGCTTTCCGCTTCTATCCAAAAAGACGGGCTTTTGCAGCCGATTCTGGTGCGTCCGCTTGAGGATGGCACGTATCAGATCATCGCCGGTGAGCGTCGTTGGCAAGCATCGAAGCTGGCAGGTTTGCGGCAAGTGCCTATCCGAGTTAAGGAAGCTAGTGACGACAAGGCTCTGGAGCTTGCGCTTATTGAGAACATCCAGCGTTCTGATCTTAATCCCATTGAGGAAGCGTACGGCTATCGCCGCATGATGGAACGATTGAACATGACGCAGGCTGAGGTTGCGCAGGCAATGTCGAAAGGTCGTTCCACGGTTGCGAATGCCTTGCGTTTGCTGGAGCTTCCCGAGGAAGCCCAACAGTTGCTGTTCGAGGAGAAGATTACCGCCGGTCACGCACGAGCTATCCTTTCCATCCCCACGAAAGAAGGACGCGAGCGCCTGACGCGTAAGCTGGTTGAGGAAAAGCTGTCTGTTCGCGAAGCTGAGGCTTTGGCACGCTTGTTCTCCGGAAAGAAAAATGAGAACGCTAAGCCGAAGACTCCTATGCCGAAGGAATACCGAAAGGTTGCCCGTACGCTTAAGGATGTTCTGGATACGCCGGTTAAGGTGAAATCCGTCAACGGCAAGAATAAGATCGAAATCGAATTTAAGGACGAAGACGATCTTGAGCGTCTGTTCAAGGGTATTCTTGCTTCGAACCTTGCATAAGGAATTTCGATTTTCAAGCAAAGTAAACGAGTCGACGCATTCATCGCCGGCTCGTTTTTTTATTTGACGAGTGATCATGCGTTCGTTGCCGTCACCAGCGCCGAATGAGTCGAGCTATATTGAGTTGTCGATCTGATAACCCGATAGATATCGCGCGCTTTCGATTTAGGGGTTTGCGCCATTACGGGGAAGCGCGTCCTTTGTTCTCAGTGAGCGGTCATGTTTACGAAAAGGAAACCTCCCGATGCTTTCGATGATATCCAGGAAAGCATCGGGAGGTTGTGAGGCTATGAAACCAGTTTATGCTGCCTTTGCAAACGTGATAAGGCATCAATTGCTACCGTTTGCGGGGCCCGCACTTGACAAGCGCACTTGCTATCGCCCGTTCGTGAACGTGTTCTTCAGCTGTCCGCAGGCGCCGGCGATATCGGATCCCCTGGAATCTCGCAACGTGGTCTCTATCCCGTGACGGCCTGTTTCGGCAATCCATTTGTCGATGGTTCTGGAAGCGCTTGGCTTATACGGTGATTCAGGGATCGAGTTGATGGGAATCAGGTTTATATGGCAAAGCAATCCCTTGCAGAAGTCCAGTAGCGCCGTCAGGTCCGCATCAGTGTCGTTAACACCATCGATCATGATGTATTCGAACGTGACGCGACGATTCGTTTTCTCGATATAACGCAGCAGGCTTTGCTTAAGCTTCGGCAAGGGGAAACCGCTGGTTTTCGGCATCAGCTCAAGGCGCACATCCTGTCGTGCTGCATGAAGGGACACGGCAAGTGTGAACTGCTCGGGCTCTTCCGTGAATCGGTCGATTCCAGGAATGATGCCGCACGTGGAGATGCAGATGTGACGCGCTCCGATACCCAAGCCTTTTTCGTCGTTGATGATACGTAGCGCGCTCAAGACGTTGTCGTAGTTCAGCAGTGGTTCGCCCTGTCCCATGCCGACGACATTGGTCACGCGACGCCCCATAAGGCGCTGTACTGTGACGATCTGATCGACAATCTCGCCTGCGGTTAAATTGCGTGTAAGGCCTTCTTTCCCTGTCGCGCAAAACGAGCACGCCATAGGGCAGCCGGCTTGCGTGGAAAAGCAGACCGTAAGACGGTCGCCGTTGCGCGATGGGATGGCAACGGTTTCAACGCATACGTCGTCGTGGTATTCCAGGAGCAGCTTATGGGTGCCATCGTTGGAAACGGCCTCCTCTAGCACGCTTGGCACGTATAACGGATACTCCTCGGAAAGCTGGGTTCGAAGTTTAGAGGGCAGGTTGGTCATGTCTTCGTAGCTTTGAGCGCCTTTGCTGTAGAGCCACTCGTAAAGCTGTTTTGCGCGAAAAGATGGTTGACCGAGTTCCTTCATAAGGGAAGCCAGGTCGCTTTGGGTGAAGTTTTTGATTGGTGTATTCATGCGGGTCATTATACCTGTTTCACGTGAAACATCAGCGCTTACCTTGCATGCTGTGAAGCCCGTGTGCGGGTTTTGCTATACTGCAGCAATACGATCTCTAAAGGAGAAAGAAGGAGTCATGTCTTCAAGTATCGATCCTCGTTCTTGTCGTGTTGCTCTTTTGTGCGGCGGCAAAAGCAACGAGCGTGAAATTTCCTTGGCATCCGGTAAGGGTGCTCGCGAAGCTTTGGAGACGGCGGGTTTTTCCGTCACTGATATCGATCCGGCGAACAAGGAAGACCTGAAGCGTTTGATCGAGGAACCGTTCGACGTGGCGTTCCTCTGCCTGCATGGCAAATATGGCGAAGACGGTACGGTGCAGGGTTTGCTCGATATCGTCGGCATCCCTTACACGTGCTCTGGCGTGTGGTCGAGCGCGCTTGCCATGGACAAGGTGAAGGCAAAGGTCTTCTACGAGCGCGAGGGTATCCCCACTCCTCCGTCCCTGACGGTTAACAAGGGTGACAAGGTTGATATCCAGCAGGTCATCTCGTCTATGGGTGAGAAGGTTGTTGTGAAGCCAGGTACCGAGGGCAGCGCTATCGGCGTGTTCATCGTGGAGGGTGCGGAAGCCATCGAAGATGCTTTGCAGAAGGCGCTCGATATCGATGACGAGGTGCTTATCGAGCGTTATATCAAGGGCCGTGAATTCACTGTCGCTGTTCTGGGGAACCATGAGCCGAAGGCTATGCCCGTTATCGAAATCGTTCCCAAGAGCGATTTCTACGACTTTGAGTCGAAGTATGCCGTGGGCGGCTCTCAGCATATCTGCCCTGCGCGCATCCCCGACGATGTGACGAAGGTTATGCAGCGCGAGGCGGAAAACGCTCACAAAGCGCTCTCATGCAGCGGCACCTCTCGCACTGACTTCATCTTGGAAGACAACGGTGATTGCTGGGCGTTGGAGACGAACACCATTCCCGGCATGACGGCTACGTCCCTTCTTCCCGATGCCGCTCGCGCCGCAGGCATGACCTTCCCCGAGCTGTGCACCAAACTTATCGAGCTTGCTCTGGAAGAGCCTGTGCGATAAACGGGTTTGCAGAACAAGTTTGTTGGGCAGTCGATTGAATTAGTCGTCTTTTCATAAACAGGCGACCTAAAACAATTCAGCGCACCCCTGAGAAATGGATGTCGTTGGATACAGAATATGTGGCAAACAGAAATGGATGCCATTAGACAAAGGATACATGGCAAACAGAGGGGGGGCTGATTCCGGAAGTGTTCCGGGGTCAGCCCCCTCTTGCTGTAGCTTGGCACCATGTGATGCTCTAACGGATTGTATAGCGTTAAGATTGATTCGGAGGATGGGCTCTTATTCGTAGAGCAGGCCATCATGCCGTCCGTTGATTCGAAGGTTGACCTCGATGCGGGGATTTGAGATCGAATAATCTTCCAAAAAACTTTATGTCGTCCTATGACAGGATGAACTCCGTAGTGTCGAGCGAACCCTTGAAATATCCTTTAAGAAAGCCATTGGCCAACGAAGTTTAGTGAAAGGGTGTATCTAAAACAACCTGCAGCTTTTTAAGCCGAACACCACCAATGCGACCAATGCTAGCAAGAATGCCCAGCTGATCAAAAAACAGCCCTTGTTCCCTTCCCTGCTCTTTTGAACCATCAAGTCGGTAAAGCCCCGGGATTTCTTGAGGATGGCGGTATGGCTGTCGCCCTTGGGCATATCAGCTCGCTGCGAAGGTTGCCAGGTTCCATGGGAATCAAGAATCGATTGCACACCTTGATTCTTGATGTCGATACGCGGGCGTATGCCTTGTGCAAGCGATTTCATGGTCGTTCGCATAAAAGTATCGAAATCCGATTGATGTACCTTGTCGTAGCAGAAGATTGCGACTTCGCCCCAATAGAAACCCGGTTCCGGCTGATCGGTGAAGGCGACGAACGACAAGACAGCATGCATTTCCCAGTTTTTGGCGGCAAGCAAGTTGAGTTTATGGGACGTTTGCTCGTCGAGGTAGCCTAGAGTATCGCCGTAATCGTTAACGACCCATGCGCGTGTTTGGCCTTCCAAGGGTTTGAACTCGATATCGAAAACGTCGCCGATGATGCAATTCGATCCAAGCAGAATCGCCGCATCTTTCTTGGAAGTGGTGTCAAAGCGGGCATATGCGCCGAAATAGCAATCAGGCAGCATGGGATCTCCTATCTGAAATGAAGTGAAAAAAGCGTAACACAAACGAAGAAGCGGAATAGCCGGCATCCATCGATGCCGGCTGACTTACAATAAGAAGGTTACAAAGTGATAGAAGCAAACATGGAAGCATCCATGTGGGAGATAAGGAATATGCCGTGCGTGGTGATTTGCTCGCGTATATCAGTGATGGAACCCCTCAGGCGATCGTCGATCGCTATGCATCGCTTGCTGATGCTTCGAAAGAAAGCGATTACGGTGAGCTTGACCGCGATATCGTCGTTATAGACACCGAGACAACCGGCTTCTCGTTCAATCACGATGAGTTGACGCAGATTGCGGCCGCCCGCATGGATAAGGGCGAGATAGTCGATTGGTTTGTGACGTTCGTAAACCCCGGGAAGCCTATTCCGGAAGATGTTGCTCATCTGACCAATATTCACGATGAGGATGTTGCCGACGCTCCTTCTCCGGAAGAGGCGCTTGCGCAGCTCGCCGAGTTCGTTGGTGATTCGAAGCTTGTGGCCCATAATGCCGCCTTCGATCGCACCTTCACCACGCGACATCCAAGCGGCTATCCTTTGCTGGAGAACACCTGGCTTGACTCCTTGGATCTTGCTCGCATTGCTCTTCCCCGCTTGAAATCTCATCGACTTATCGACCTGGTTCGCACCTTCGGGGCACCGGTTTCCACGCATCGCGCAGACGATGACGTTGCGGCTACGTGTGCCGTGTTCCGTATTCTGCTGGCTGCGGTGGATGCCATGCCGAAGCCCCTTGTGGCTAAAATCGCATCCCTTGCAACGCCTGAGCAGTGGGAAACCCAGGTTGTTTTCCAGTACTTCGCCGACCATTCCGGTGATGCTGCTGACATGACGTCCGATGAAGCTGCCTTGGTCGAAGACGCTGCGCGCGACATTGTTTCACGTGAAACAAACGAGGGGCAGCTTTCGTGGGCAACGAGCCAGCTCGATTTGTTCTCGCTGCAATCCATTCGTCGCGATCGTCTTCGCAAGATCGAGAACAGGCCGAAGGTTGATGCGGATGCGATCGCCTCCGACCCTATGCGCAGCATGGAGTACCCCACTGCCGAGGAGATTGCCAAAGCCTTCAGCCAAGAGGGTCTTGTGGGCAACTTGTATAAGAATTACGAGCCGCGGGCCGAGCAGCGAGATATGAGCACTTCGGTGCGTGATGCGTTCGCTTCTGGGGACAATCTTGTGGTTGAGGCCGGAACCGGCGTAGGAAAATCCATGGCGTATCTGGTTCCTTTGGCGCTTACCGCGCAGAGGAACGGCATCACCGTCGGCGTGGCAACCAAAACGAATGCTTTGCTCGATCAGCTGGTATTCAAAGAGGTTCCCGCGCTTGCGAAGGCATTACGCGTATCCGATCCCGATGCAAAGCCTTTGACGTGTGCACCGTTGAAGGGATTCTCCCACTATCCTTGCCTTCGCAAGATTCGCAGCGTGGTTGATGATGGCGCTGCGATGAAGGAGATTCAGGGCAAAGAGCTGTCGCAGGCCCCTGCGATGGCGGCGCTGCTTTCGTTCATCGAACAAACGGAATACGACGATATCGACGGATTGAAGCTTGACTATCGCTTGCTGCCGCGAAAGGTGATCACGACGAGCAGCCAGGAATGCCTGCGCCGCAAGTGTCCGTTCTTCGGCAACCTGTGCTTCGTCCACGGGGCGCGCAAGCGTGCCGAAGCTGCGGATATCCTGGTTACCAATCATAGCCTGCTGTTCTGCGATATGGCCGCTGATGGCGGCCTGCTGCCGCCGGTTCGCTACTGGGCGGTCGATGAGGCCCATGGTGCCGAAAGCGAGGCGCGCCGTGCTTTTTCCATCGAGCTTGATGCTGAGAATATCCTTCGAGAGGCGCGCCGAGTAGCGGCAGATGATGCTCGTAGGAACGTGTTCTCCCGCGCGGAGCGCCGTGTGGTCCTGAACGGCGCGAAAGAGGAAAGCGAAACGCTGTTCTATACGCTCACGCAAAAGGGTAAGAGTGCGGGTGAAGCGTATCGTCAGACCGCTGAGGCTTTCTGCGCCAGCTTGAAGGGCCTGTTGTTCTTCGACACGAACCGACATGGGCGCGGCTACGAAATCGTAGAGCTGTGGGTGAACAGCGATATCCGGAGTTCCGCCACGTTCGGCGATATCGTGGACAAGGGCGTCGCGATGCGGGAATCTGCCGAGAAGCTGATCGCGGCTTGCCAGAATCTGGTGGCATATCTTGAAGACATCGAGAACGCAGCCGCGATACAACGCGAGATAGCCGCGATGGCCATTGACTTGAAGGAACAGGTCAATGCAGTGCAGGTGATCCTTGAGAACCCCAACGAAAGCTATGCGTACGCTGCAACGCTGTGCCGGAAGAAGGACCGCGTCGGCGAAAAGCTGCAAGGTATGCCCGTTAACGTCGGCGGAAAGCTGAACGATACGCTCTATGCATCTACGCATTCGGTGGTGTTCGCATCGGCAACGCTGTCTGTCAACGGGAGCTTTGATGGCTTCACGAACGCTATGGGCTTGGGTCAAGGAGAGTTCTCTCCGGTCAAAACCTGCCAGCTTGATTCCAGCTATGACTTCGATAAGAACATGACGGTGTACGTTGTGGCCGATATGCCCGAGCCGAACGAGCCTAGCTATATGGCCACCCTGCAAAAGTTCCTTGTTGAGGCGCATAAAGCGCAGCAAGGTTCGATGCTCACGCTGTTCACAAACCGTCGCGAGATGGAGCGTTGCTTCGACTATGTTCAACCTGAACTGAAAAGCGATGATTTGCGCTTGGTGTGCCAGAAGTGGGGTGTGTCGGTGAAGGGCCTGCGTGATGACTTCCTTGCTGACGAGCACTTGTCGCTGTTCGCGCTGAAAAGCTTCTGGGAAGGGTTCGACGCTCCGGGCGCAACGCTGAAAGGCGTCGTCATCCCGAAGCTCCCCTTCATGAAACCGACCGATCCGCTCTCTTGCGAGCGTGCGGAACGCGATGACCAAGCTTGGCGACATTATGTGCTGCCCGCGGCGGTGCTTGAGGTGAAGCAGGCGGCTGGTCGATTGATTCGTCGCGCCGATGACACTGGCGCGCTGATCCTCGCAGATCATAGGTTGGTTTCGAAGAGTTACGGTAAGGTCTTCTTGAACTCCTTGCCAAGCAGCAACATCAAGGTGCTTCCTGCTGCTCAGATCGTTGCTGAATTGGCGGCAACGAACCGAGGCTGAACCTGGCGGCATATATGAGAAGACGAGACGATAAAATCGCCCGAGCAGCTCATATCAAAGAGAGGACGCACGGAACGTCCAACGAGATATCGTTCAGCGTTCTCGATGCTGCTAAATATAAGGAAACAACTCAGCGATTCAGCCTGAGGGATTTGCTTGCCAATCGCAGAGATACGGATACTCAGAGTGTTTCACGTGAAACAGGCGAACATGTTTCACGTGAAACATCCAACCATAGGGCGTTGGCCGGTTCGCATGTTGCCGAACGTGGTGCTCGCAGGAGGCAAAGCGGAGTCTGGTTTAAACGGAAATTCGCTAAGCAAGCAACCCAACGCAGTAAGGCTATCCACGCATCTGGTCATAGCGAAGAGGCTTCGTCTCAAACGCCGGCTGGTGCTAAGCGCATGTCCATCGAGCAAGAGATAGCTCGAAGAAAAGCACGTCGACGCAAGGGAAGGATTGCTGCGGTATCCGTTGTGGTAGCCGCCTCGTTGGTAATCGTATCCGTTGGCGTTTGGGCATGGCATTGTCAGGTCACCGAGCAGCAAGGATACGAATCCGAGCTTATGGATGCGCTGAGACTGGTTTCCGAAGCTGATGAGACCATCTTGCAAATAGACGCGATAGTGGACGATCCCTTTGCAACTCAAAGCGAAGGGAAGAGACAAGATGTCCTATCCTCCGTCGAGCAAACCAAACAGTTGCTGGTCGATGCCGATGGGAGCGCGCGCAACGTCTCCGAAAAGCTTTCCGATCCTTCCGTCCGCGAAGTTGCCAATCAGACGGTGATATCGATAACGGCGCGTCAAGGCATGATAACGCAAGGCATGCAGCTGGTTGAGACGTCGGAAGATGCTGAGCAGGCGGCAAAGGAATGCGACGCTGCGTGGCAGCTGGTGCTGGATGCGGATGCCCAGGTTCGCGAGGCAACGAAACTGGCCGGACGGAACGAGGTCGATGCTTCCAAAGAGTGTACCTTGGAAGCGAAGGAAACGTTTTCCAAGAGCCTTGATCAGCTCAGGGCGCTTCAAGCGGATTACCCAACGGCTGATGTTTCACCGCTGATCGAGTATGTGGAAAAGCGGATAGAAGCGATGGATTTGGCAGTGCAGTCCGATGAGGCCCTCACCGTGAAAAATAAGGATGAGGCCATCGCGCGAAACGATGCGTATAACGCTGCCGAAGAGGAAGCTGCGACGATGGCTGCAGCCTTGCCAAGCGACCCGAAGCAATTGGTCAAAGATGCGTATTTCGCAACGTGGGCCGAGGTTATCAGAAGCTATGCCGGACAGCGCGCGGCTGCCGGTACCAGTGATGCAGTTATACGTGATTATTTGGGCGCGCAAGGCAAATAGCGTATACTGCAACCCGTATATGCCTTGCTGTAATTGAGGAACGAAAGGCACAAAAATGCCGGATATTAAAGAGCATATCGCATACCTGTCACAGGAAATCGGCGCCCGTCCCGCTGGCACCGAAGAGGAACAGCAGGCTGCGTTGTACATTACCGAGCAATTCCAGAAGGAAGCAGGTCTGCCTGCTAACATCGAGGATTTCAATGGGGTCAGCGACCCCCATCTGCCTAGCATGATCTGCTGCGGCGCAGCTGTGGTGCTAGCCTTGCTGTCGTTGATTGTGCCCGTGTTGAGCATCATCGGGGTTATCGGTTGCCTTGCGGCCGTCGGCTTGTTCGCCGCGGAGTATTTGGATAAGCCCATCATCTCGAAGCTTCTGGGAAAAGGTGTGAGCCAAAACGTTGTGGCTAAGTACGCCCCCGCAGCGTCTGAAGATGGCGAAGGCGCTCGTCGCCGAAAGGTTATCCTGGTGGCTCGCTATGATACCGGCAAGGTGCGTGCCGAGCTTACCGGTCCCACGGCGCAGGTCATGCCGCTTGTCGGTAAGATTTCCTTTGGTGCGATGGTCGCCCTTCCCGTGCTGCTGCTTATCAAGGGCGTTGCACTGGGTTCTTCCGAAGGTACGCTTACCACGATCTTCACGCTGCTGACCGTTATCGCCATGCTGCTCACTGCTATCCCGCTGGCTCTTGGTGCGCTACATCAGACTGCTGCTTACAACGAGGGTGCGAACTGCAATGCTTCCGGCGTTGCCGCCCTGCTTGAGCTGGCTCGTCGTATCGGCGCGGGTCGCGTGAGCGAAGCCGAGATCGCCGAGCGCGAGGATGCCCTGATGCATGGACCGGAGGCCGCGTACGAGAGCGGCCTTGTCCCTGAAGGCGCCGAGTTCGTGTATTCCTCCCACACCCGTTCCTCCATGGAGGACGAGGAGAGCCTCATCGCCGCCAAGGCTGCAATCTCGGCGTTGTCGGGCAAGCCCGTTGACGGCATGACCGCAGAAGAGGTTGAGCGCAATCTCCAGAAGATCGAGCGGCATGATCGCGAGGAAGCTGAAGAGGAAGCTCGAATGCAGCGCATGGAGGCGCGCGCCATCGAGAGCGCCCGCCGCGATGCCGAGCAGGCTCGTCTTGCGGCGGAGCAGGAGCAGCAGGCTTTTGAGGCACAGCAGGCAGAGGAAGCCGAAAAGGCTCAGGCAGAGTTCGAGGCCCAGCAGGCGGCAATGCAGCAGGCGGAATTCGAGGCCCAGCAGGCAGCGGCCCAGCAAGCAGCGGCTCAGCAGGCTGCTGCCCAGCAGATGGAGGCCGCCGCGGAGCAACAGCGCTCAGCGCAGGCAAGCGTGCCTGATTGGTATGCCCGCGCTCAGGAAAAGGCCAAGAAGCCCCGCAACGCCGAGAAGCCGGCGCAGCGCTCCCGTTACGCTAGCGCCCTTGATGCCGCGGTTGCCGAAAGCGCCGGTCATTTTGCGAAGGCGAACAACATCGTGGAGCATGAGCTCGAGCGCTCCTTCGACATTGATCGCGATACTATCCGAGAGGTTCGCGCTCCGCAGTGGGCGACCATCGCGCCCGTGCAGCCCGCGGTGCAGCCTGAAACCGAGCAACCGGTCGCGAACGCCGCATCCTCCGAAGTCTCCGTGAATGCGGTGTCGGCGGTTGAGCAGGCTTCGCAGATGCAGCAGGCACCTGTGCAAGAGCATCCTGCTATTCAGCCCCCCGCATCTCAGCAGGCTGTGCAGCTCGATGCGCAGGTTGAGACGGCTTCCGCTGACGAGACGGCGCCTGCAGCGCCTCAGAACGATGCCGCGGTTGCAGCTCCCGCCCCCGAGGCTTCTGCTCCCGTGGCAGAGCCCACACTCGAGCAGATGACCGCTCAGCAGTCTGTCGCGCAGTTTGCTCCCGTGCAGGATTCCGCGCCCGAGCCCGTTCAGGCCCAGGTTGTCGCTCCAGCCGAGGTTGCCGATCCCTTCGCCACGGCGGCTACGCCCCCGATCGACGTCACGAAGCTCCATCTTGAGGATGTCCCCCCGATGGGCGACGTTCCCATGCCGGCGTTCCTGGATCCGCGCAAGGTGCAGGAAGAGGCCCAGTCCCGCCAATCCGATGCTCCTCGCTCGGGCAATCGCGTCGACGTGACGCGAGCTTCCATCAACGAAGCCGGTCGTGTCGATGCGGCAAATGCTCCCGCGGTGCCTATGCCCGCACCCGCGTCTGAGTCCGCAGATGAGACGGTGCCGGAGCTGCAGGCCAAGCCGCTTGATATCCCGGATGTCTCCGTGGCCCCGGTGGCTCCCGTAACCTTGCCGGAAGTCTCCGCGACTGCGCCTGCTGCCCCCGTTGCGGCGGCAGTGAAGCAGCGCGCTCCGCTTGCCGACGTCGAATCCGCCGGCAAGACCGCGGCGCGCAGCCTGCTGAACTTGCTTCCCTCCATCGGGTCTTCCGATATCAAGGCCTCCCATGAGCAGGAGGGCGAAGAGGCTGGGGAACCCGGTGAGAAGAAGGATTCCAAGCCTTCCCTGCTCGCATCCCTGCCTTCGCTGTCCGGCTCGATCAAGGCAGCGGATGCTGCTCAGGCCCAGCCGGGTGTGAGCGCTGCCGCAAGCTTCGGCACCGCCGGTGCAACCGGCTCGTTCGCTCCGGTGAGCAGCGAGCTTGCCAGCACCATGGATCCTGAGGACATGTACGTCGACGATGCGGATGATTCTGCTTACGACGACCACTTCACCGAAACGGGTGCGTTTGCGGGACCTGGCTACATGGAGATGCCCAAGTCACGCTTCCGCCGCCTGTTCGACAAGTTCCTTCATCGCAAGGACGACGAAGAGGATACGCCGCAGGAGTGGCTTGACGTGGACGACAACTTCGAGGCCCGTGCCGCCGGAAAGGCGCGCGGCGGCTGGGAGAGCTTCCAAGAAGAGCACTACGAGCAGGGCGAGTATCAGGGTGATTACGCTGTCGAAGCCGATCAGAATGCTGCAGCGTATCCTGGGGCTACGCAGGCTCTGCCCGCTTTGCAGAGCGACGACCTCGGCGCAACTCAGGCATGGACGCCTCAGCCGATCGACGTCGAGGCGGCAGGCCAAGAGGCTTCGCGGGTCGCGTACGATGATTCGTTCAATGTCAACGACGTGGTAGACGACGAGCAGTCCGGGTCCAACCGCTTCCGTCCGTGGCATGGCGGCGCTTACTCCGCACGTCGTATGGAGAACAGCAACCTGTCCTCCGAGGAGCTTGCCGACGAAGCGGCCGCGGCGGCGGTGCCCACGCCTGTTGAGCTCAACGAGGAGCTCAACGAGGTGTACCAGTTCCGCAACCCAGACATCGATGCCGAAGTGTGGTTCGTGGCTTTGGGCTCCGAGCTTGCTCAGAATTCCGGCATGAAGGCGTTCCTGGAAGCTCATCAGTCCGAGCTGCGAGGTGCGTTCATCGTCGATATCGATGCTATCGGCGCCGGCGATCTGACCATGATCGAGCGTGAGGGATTCTTGAAGCCCTCGAAGGCATCGTCGCGTATGAAGCGCTACATCCGCAAGGCTTCGCAGGCTACCGGCATCAAGGTGGCATCCGGTGCGCTGCTTAGCGAGGAAAGCGCTGCATCGTATGCGGCGAAGCATGGCTGCCAGGTTACCCATCTGGTGGGCATGGAAGGCGGCAAGCCCGCGCTGTACGGCCAGCAGGACGATATCGTCGAGAACATCGACGAGAAGAAACTGGCCTCCAACGTGGACTTTCTTATGGAGTTGTTGAAGAATATGTAAGGCCTGTAACATGCTCGTTATCAGACTGGACGGCCGCTGGCCTATAATTTCAGCCCGCACGAGCACGAACTGAAAGTGCATTCACCGATTCACGGCGCCTGCACTCTTATACGGCAACTAGAGAGGTTTACTATGGCTATCGAGGCATATTGCGTGAAATGCAAGGCGAAGAAGATCATGAAGGATCCCGTTGAGGGCGTCACGAAGAACGGCAAGCCCATCACCAAGGGTAAGTGCCCCGATTGCGGAACCACCATCTGCCGCATTGGAGCTGCAAAATAAAGCAAGCTCCACCACAAGACGAGATACCCGTTCCGAAACGAATGAATAATAGGCCCAGACACACTTTTTGTCCTATAGGCCCAAAATAAAGCATCATCAAAGCCCCGTAAGGGGCTTTTTAATACGGTTTCTTGGGTGCCTGCCCGTTTCGGCTGTTTCGTTAATCGACTTGCGAGCATTTAACGGGCTCGAGCCCCGCTACGTTTTCGTAAACAAAAAAGCCAAGGAACATGTCCCTGGCTTCAGATTCCATGGAGCGGGCGACGGGAATCGAACCCGCGTTGTAAGCTTGGGAAGCTCAAGTTCTACCATTGAACCACGCCCGCAGTAATGAATCATTATACCGCTACCTCCTTTATCGCCCCGGTCATTTCAGGGAATCCCCACGAGTCTCACGGAAAGCGGCCGCGAGCTGCACACCATCGTCCCCAAGGACGTCTTTAGGGACGTGGACCGGGTGGAGGGCGCCCATCCCTTCGAGGCGTGGAAGTACTGGTTCCCCCTCGGCGAGCCGCCGTCAAACGGCCTGCGCACCATCCAGGACGTCCCAGGCACGGACGAGCCACTGGAATAAGCGGGAGGTCGCGCACCGAGCGCGAAGCTGGTCCACATCGTGTATGATGGGAGGCGCTCTTCGCTGTAGACGCTGCTTGCCGTCCGCTCGTCGGGCATCTCGTCCTGCATGGGGGAAGAGGTTTTCGCTGTCTGGACTTTTGCGATTCAGTGCGGCAACGTTGCGGTGAGGAAGGTATGCCATGACTGATGGTCGTGAGGAGCCTTCGGCTTCCTATAAGCTGGGGAATGGCTGGGTTATTCTCCATTGGTGCGCCAATCTGACCATTATCCTTACGGGTTTCACATTCATCCCTGCTCGGATCAACGCACAACCAGATGGGCAGGTCTTCATCGTTTGTGCGATCGTCCAAGTTGCGGTGCTCGTTGTTCTGGGCATAGCCTCGCAGATAACGGTTATGCGCCCGCTTTCCATGGAGAACTGGTCTTCACCATTGCGCACGTGCGCCCTGTTCCTTACCGGTGTCGCGTGGTATTTCGCTGCCCACGCCATTGTGCCAGCTTTGGGTGGATTCTGGCTCGTTGAGATCATTCCCTCCGCCGTGCTTCTATCTGTCGCATCGACCATGGGGTTCATGTACATTGTCGATTACTGTCGGGCCACTTCCGAGACCGATTTTTGGAAGCATGCCGTCCCCGGATCCCTTATCGCCGCCTTTGTTGTGTTCTTTCCCATTGAGAGGTTTCCCCTCGCCGGTTCCGCCCTTTGCTGCCTGGTTTCCCTCGTGTGGTACATCGCGCATCGACGTCTTTCTTCCTCTTTGACGGAATACGAGACGGTATTGCCAGAGGGAGCCGAGGATCGACGTCGGCTTCCCATGGTGCTGGGATCGACGATCGCGCTTTTGTTCGCCGGTGGAATGATCTGCCCCATTGTGATGAATCCCACGAGTTTGGCGAGTGCGAGCTATACGATGCTCTATATTCTTTCGCTGCTCTCGCTGACCATCATCTTGACGATTACCCCAGCTCTTGGATGCCTACGGAGCATCTATTCTTACGCGAAGGTCTGCGTTGTCCTGTCGGCATTGGCTTACTGTTTTCTGGTATGTGCCGGCGATGCCTTGGTGGGAGCGACTGCCGCTGTACTGCTTGGCGCATTTACGGTCAACGTGAGCATGATGTTCTATGTGCTCAGCCAGTGCCTAGGCGATCCCCGTGTGCGGTCTCTGCGATTCTGGGGTGCGGCACTTCTCGTGTTCCTCGCGTTTTTTCTCGGAATCGCTCTCGCGTCGATGGCGATACATGCGTCGGGTGATAGGGATATCGATCGGTTCGTGGTTCTCTCGCTCTGCTCGTACCTGTTCTTTATCGTCTGCTTTCGTGAATCGTGGTCGTTCCAGAAGCCCCAGGCACTCGCTGTGAAGCGTATTGCCGTGACGCCGCTTTTGGATAACTCCCTCGAGAATGAGCTCCATGAACGCTGTCAGGCCATAGCAGATGTCTACCAGCTGACCGATCGGGAGACCGAGGTTCTTACTTGCTTGAGCGAAGGGTGGAGCATTCCCGCGGCGGCTCGGCGCCTGATGGTCTCGCAGGATACCGTGCGCACCCATGTAAAGCACATCTATGCCAAAATCGGCATCCATTCCCGCGATGATTTGGTTGAAATCATTAAAATGCCTGATGGGAGCCTTCTCCCTAAATCTGGGTGATACGTCGATTTCCCCTAGCGCAAGCGATGACGCGTCAGATTCCTCCTCATATGCTTCCCTCAGCCCGGTTAATCGGGAATGATCGGATCGCCCGTTACGGAGGGCGAGAAGGAGGGGGAATCGACATGAGTGAGACGAACGTGCATGGCATCGATGAGGCGAATATGGAGCGGCGGACGTTCCTGAAAGGATCGATGACGGCAGCGGCCCTTTTGGGTGCCGCGGGTATGTTCGGCTGTGCGCCGAATGCTGATAAGCAGGAAGAGGCCAAGACTGCGGACGTGCCCGATACGGGCGCCGTGGATCCGACGGCTGAGTACGAGTGCTGGTTGCCACCCCAAGGTGAGGTAGCGTTCGAGTCCGAGCCCGTGACTGACATCGCCCAGACGGAAGACTGGGATGTGGTTATCGTCGGCATGGGGGCGGCTGGTTCGGCCGCCGCAGCCTATGCGTCTGCAAACGGGCTTAAGACGTTGGTGGTGGAAAAGATGAGCACCCCTGCTGCCAATCCCGGGGATATTTTCGCTATCAACTCGAAGGTTCAGAAGCAGCACCAGTTTACCTGTCCGATCTTCAAGGACTTCATGGAGGCCCTCATGACCACGAGTGCCTATCGGGCCAACGCATCAAAGCTCGCGGCGCTCTATCATCACAGCGGAGAGGCGTTCGACTGGCTCTACGACAACGCCCTGGTGCCGGCGGGCATCGAGGCCGAACCGACGTTCCCTGCCTTCCCCGGGATTATGATGGAGGGTTGGACGCGCTGCGTCAACGCCAATATCACGTGGGTTGGGGGACGAACCCAGCGGCTGGCTGACGTCCACAAATCCATTGCCGACCTCGCTGTGGCCCAAGGTGCAGAGATTCGCTTCAACACGCCTGCCGTGCAGCTTGTGCAAGACGAGAACGGTGCAGTGACCGGTGTTGTCGTGAAGGGGAGCGACGGCGCGTATACGCAGCTTAACGCGTCGAAGGGAGTCCTGTTGGCGACGGGCGGCTATGCGGCGAACATGGAGCGCATGAAGAAGTACATGCGCCCGCGCGATTACGCCACGATTGCCGCCGTGCAATTCGCCAACGTCGGTGTGACCGGCGACGGGCACGAGATGGGCCTTGCGGTAGGAGCCGCGGAAGACGACGCGCCCCATTCGGCCCTACTCAACAGCTACGGTATAGTCGATGCGCATATGATGGGCATCCCGGCCCTCTTCATTCCCTGGATTCGCGTGAACGAACAGGGTCGCCGTTTCATGAACGAGGAGGTGCCCGTCAGCATGCAAGGCGCCGCCATTATCAACCAGACCCACGGACGTTGCTGGACGGTTCTCGATGCCAATTATCCCCAAGCGGCCGCACAGCTCAAAACGGCCTATCTGTCCATGGATCCAACTATCGCCGATGGGTCGGTGGCGGTGATCGGGAAGATGATCGAGGAAGGCGCTTTGATTCAGGCCGACACGGTGGAGGAGCTCGCGGAGAAGATGGGCGTCGACGCTGCGACTCTGAAGGAAACGTTCGAGCGCACCACGCGCGATGCAGCGGCCGGCGTCGACACGCTGTTCGAGAAGGAGTTCCTCTATCCGCTCGATACGCCGCCGTTCTACGCTATCCACGAGGGTCCGACGCTGCTCAGCACGTGTAGCGGCTTGCACACCGACGAGGTCGCCCGAGTTGTCACGCCCGAGGGAGATGTCATTCCCGGTCTCTACGCGATTGGCGAATGCGCCGGTGGTCTGTGGGCTGGCGGTATGTACACCCATCATGTCTATGGCGGTGATTGGGCTGCTGCCATCACGTTCGCCTATCTGGCTGTGCAAAACTTGATGGAGGCTTAGCGTTTCGCTCCTTGTCTCACCCCTCCCTTCCGTGGCACGGCTGTTTTCGAGAGGAATCTTCCGCTTCCCTCGCGGAAAGGGTGGAGGGCATTTATCTCCGCGATGTAGAACGCCATCCGCTCGATAAAGTCACCGCGTTCGAGATCGCGCAGGTAATTCTCCGCCAATTCGAGCTCCATGCAGTATTCTGTCACGGGCCCGCCCGTCGAGATGATCATGCGGCGGTCTCGCGCCTGAACTCGTCGGTGTACTTGGCGGTCACAAATGCAGGCATTTGAGATAGGAATTAACAATTCGGCATCAATAATCGATTCCTGCACCCCTACCAGTCTCCAATGGAACTGATAGACTTACTCCGTACCCTCATTGTCGATAAAAGAAGCCGAACATGCAGATCCCGTCTTTTTCGAACATAGGCAGATTATCGAAAAAAGTTGTTTGCCGTATTCTTGCGCTCGTGCTGTCCGCGTCGTGCATCGACATTTCTGCGCAATCCGTGATTGCAGCATTGTCCAAAACACCCAGTGTTCAATTTCCTTCTGGTTTTTTCCACCCCACGCTCTTTGTCGTTGTCACCGCAATAGCCTCCCTCATCCTTATCGCCCTGAGCGCGAAGTGGCAGTCACTGAGGAGACATCCCCTTTCGCTCTACCTTTCTGCCGGCGTCGCAATGGTCGGGCTTTCGGCTATGTGGACTACCGGAATGCCGGAATTGTCAATGTGCCTGTATATCGCATTCTCATTTGGATGCGCCTTCATGACCTTCTACTGGATTGAATTGCTCGCCTCCGTTACCGCGTTCGAGCTTATGGTGATTATTGCGGGGAATACACTTGCCACAATCCTGGTAACGCTCATAACGGATTACCTTTCCTTTTACGAGTACTTCGGCATCCTCTCGCTTGCGCTCGGATTTCTTTGTTTGAAATACGCCGACGACACCGTAACATCCACGCCGCCTAAGCACTCGGAAAACGCCTCCACCATCGATACGAGCACCGTCGCGCGAACCATCACAGGACTGTGTCTTGTGGGGCTTGTCGCGGGAACCACGCAAAGCATAGCCCTTATAGAGGACCCATCTTGCTCCCTCTATTCCGTAGCTCCGTCGGCCATTGCGCTTGTCATCGTCGTCGCAATCATCGTCAACGCACCCGACGTACGCCTTTCAACTGCGCTTAAGATTATTTCATCGCTTACCGCCGGGGCTTTGCTTCTTCTTTTAATGCCGGGAGCAACGCCTCTGTCATCGTATTTCCTCTCCCAAATCGCCTTCTCCGTGCTCTCGAGCATTGCAAGCTACGCCTTGGCGCTCGTTGTTAAGTCTCGCACGTACCACACGCTAAAAGCGGTAGGGACCACGTATGCAATGCTCTCTTTCAGCTCCTTGATTCTGCTCGTGCTTGTCGGATTGGGCGTCGATATAACCAGCTCCCACTTTGTGATTGCTTTAAGCTTCATTTTTATTTGCGCAGCAATTTGGCTTATGGGAGATAGGGGAATCGACACACTCATCAATCCTTTTCGTCCCATCGGAGCGAACGAAAGCCCCGCATCGGGAGCCTT
>OLRJ01001320.1_pt1 | contig 21401 bp, 21 predicted proteins | sample 1672741 | NCBI WGS metagenome assembly OLRJ01 (sample SAMEA3136719, study PRJEB25190) | human gut metagenome | biome: human gut; feature: human-associated habitat; material: faeces | place: Austria | collected 2013
CTCGCGGAGCGTTTTTTGCTTTATTGGAACATTACGGAGTAATTTCCTATAAAGTGAAAAAGCGACAGACAAAACCTGTCTGCCGCTTACTGTATACGGTTGTAAATCTCATCCTGCAAACATCTTGAGCAGGCTTGCAAAGAAACTGTAAAGTCCGTCACCTGCAATAAGGCCAGCGTCTCTGCAGTTCATAAATTCGTCGATCCGTTTCTTAAAGATCAGGCGCACTGCAACTGTAACAAGAACACCGATACCATATATCGGGCTGTTGATAACAAGACCTGTTGCAAAAAGCACACCTATCATATGTTTGCCGCCTACCAGCTGTACAATTGCACCTGGAATGGCAAAGATCAGAAGTGTCTTGATCAGTTCCGGATTTGCAACTGCCTGACAGGTAGTTGCAAAGGTAGTCGAACTTGCAGGAATAAGGCCCTGGCCCAGAGTCATGTTGGCAAAAAGCATAACGATGATGATGCCAATGATGGCTCCGTAAATTTCTATGTACACCTGCTGTTTTCTTCCATAAATTTCATGTTCTCTGTCGGCACCTTTACCTCTGATGATCCATCCGGTCTTAAGGTCATATCCCATATCAGCAAAACATGGACCTACTGAACTGATATATCCGGTAAGAACAGCAACTGCAACCGGCGGGAAGCCCATCAGCATTCCCAGAGTTAGGAAAATAGTGGTAATGGCGAATGCCGGGAACCATCCGGAATACATGGCTGCCATACCTACCAGCATCATACTTGCCACAGATGCAAAAGCTGTCCAGAGAATCCAGAGAATGATCTTACCTATGGACATATCTGTAAGAATTCCTGTCAGAAGTCCTGTCAGGATTGCTCCCACTACATGAATACCAAAAGACATTGCAATGGTCTTTTTGGCTTTTTCGTCTGTAACTGTACAGTTCTTGTTTTTTGCTGTATCTTCGTGGTTTTTACGGGAACTGCTTACAATACTGACAATGGACTGGATCAATGCAATAGCACCAGCCCCGATCATAAATCCCTGGGGAATATAAGTGCCGCCCAGATCAAATCCTGTCACCTGACCACTGTAACCTCTGATGATCAGACCTACGCCAAGAGCAGTAATGGATGCCAGACTGGTAATAAAAGTAATACCTACAGCAGCTACAGGAAGCTTGAAATGAGAGCCTACCATACCAACTACAATACCTTCGATAATTCTTTTTGCCTTGGAACCACCTTCGTCTCCTGCTTCCAGTACTTCCGCTGTGGCAATACCAGGTGCCCAGGATTCTTCGGCAGGAAATATACTGGAATCATACAGCTGTCCTACTACAAAAATAGAAGCTGCTGTTCCAAAAAGACATCCCAATGCCATAGGAAGAATGGCGTTGGTCTCTCCAAGTACAAACAGAATCGCAATGGCTGTCAGTCCACAGTTTGAAGCTGCAAACCCTGCACCAGAGGAAATAGTCTGGATATAATTCTGTCTTTCCAGATTCTTAAATCCCTTCATGGATGTCACTGGAATACGTGACACCAGCATTGCAAAAATAGCACCCAGAATAGAAGTATTGGCAGAAACGCCTACCTTACCAAGAATCTGCATACATACGATGGCAGATAAAACAGCAAGGATCGTTCCTATAAAAACAGTAGCCGGTTCAAAGGCTTTGACTTTTGTTTTGTTATCCATAGATGAATCCTCTCCCTTCTCTCAGGATCAGTAGCCGGCAACTCCCATCTTCCTGCAGATTTCTCTGGCTACAGGATCTACATAAACACCATCCTGCTCGATTACAACATCATCCAGAATGATCGTTGGTTTCAGAAGGATTCCATCTGTATGGCATGGTGCATCCCAACATTTACCCATAATCGCCTTACCCTGACTGCCGATACCAAATTCCATACATCCAAATACACGCTCATCTTCTACGATACGTCCTGTAGGTTTGGTAACTCCCGGGTTAAATCCCTGAGAATAATGTGCCAGCCTGTAACAGTCCGGATCATCATAAGATGCAAGCCAGGAAGCAAAGATATCTGCCTCCACACCACCTGTGATATCTGTAACAATACCGTCTTTCAGAGTCAGTTTCACAGGTTCTTTCAGCTTACCGATCTCTGCCGGCGGCCAGATTGCTCCGTCAAACACCAGTGTTCCGTTAATTGTTTCTTCGATAGGACACCAGCTGGTCTGTCCACCCAGCATGATCGGATATCCCTTCTGTGTGGCACGCTGACCAGAATGGCGGATCTTTCTTCCATGATGATATGCAATGAGATCTGTACCGTTTTTGCTCTTTACCTGAATCTTGTCTGCTTCGCCCAGGATTTTCTTAAAGTGCTCACCCAACTCGATCATCAGATCATAATTGACCCTGGTAACTGTCTTCACCAGCATCTCCACATCCATACCTGTAAGGCAGATATAACGAGTACCTGCTGCCATGGCATTCTGAAATGCCTTGGTATGCATGATATAAGATAAAGAAACCTCAATCCATACATCTGCTTTCTCTACCGCTGCCGCTACCGGTGCCGGCGGATCCATAACTGCACATGGAGCTGTGGCATAATTGATCACAATGGGAATAGCATCAATAGCATACGCAGCCTGTGCAAATGCATCGATAACACGTTTGTCAGAAGAAGTATCTCCTGTGATAAGTACTGTTTCTCCTGGTTTCGCCAGAAGGACATCTCGAACCATGGTCATGGCACCTTTCGCCACTTCCAAACTGAGGTATTCATCTCTGGTCTCAATTCCTATTGTTAAATCCATACTCAGTTCCTCCTTTTTAAATTATTTATACAATTTTACTATAGTTAAAAAATCATGTCAACACTATTATGTCCGAATACTCCGATTATTGTCATATTTTCCCTTGTTTTATCTTATAATTAATCATATTCATAAAATTTTGGAATTATTTTTATTTTCTCCATTATTATTCGTTATATTTCAATTGTATTTTTTATCTATTTTGTTTTTTAGAGAGTCTTTTCTGAATTTTATATTGTACTTTCTTCTTTGTTCATGGTAAAATAAACACAAACATTTTCAATATATTTAAATTCAGGAGGGATTTCTATGGTAGAACAGTTAAACCGATATATAGACGAACATTTTGACCAGCTGGTCAGAGATACCCAGGAGCTGGTTTCTGTGGAAAGTACTCTGGATGAGAGCACCGCAGGTCCGGGAGCTCCTTTTGGCACAGGTATACAGAAAGCTCTTTCCCTCGCTCTGAAAAAGGGCAAAGATATGGGATTTGATGTCAGAAATTATGATGGTTATGCAGGATATATCCAATACGGAACTTCCGGCGAGCAGGCTGCCATCCTTGCACATATTGATGTAGTTCCTGCCATCGGACAGTGGATTGTCCCTCCTTATTCTGCACAGATTGTAGACAACAGACTTTATGGACGAGGATCCGTAGATGATAAGGGGCCTCTGGTAGCCTGCCTTTATGCAATGAAAGCCATCCAGGAATCCGGACTCCCTGTCAGAAACCACCTGCGTATGATCCTGGGTACAGATGAGGAAACTCTTGCCAGAGGTATCTATTATTATCTGGACCGGGAAGATCCTCCTGCTTTCGGCTTCTCTCCAGATGCAGAATTTCCTGTGATCCATGCGGAAAAAGGCACCATCCGTTACCTCTATCACCTGCCACCGGCCGACCCGGATATTCTGTCCATTCATGCCGGAAGTCGTCTTAACGTAGTACCGGATCAGGCAGAAGCCAGACTGGCTCACATATCCCCGGAGCAGGTACAGGCTCTGATCTCATCCCTGAATACCAGAGCTACCATTACCGCCAGAGCCGAAGGTTCTGACACAATCGTAGAAGTACAGGGACTTGCTTCCCACGCCTGCTATCCTGCAGAGGGAATCAATGCCATCCAGGCACTTCTCCTGCTTATTAAAAAGCTTTATCCTGCACAGGATACCCCTCTCAAGAAAGCACTGGCAGGGCTGTCAGATCTTCTTCAGGAAGAAACCGATGGTGTTTCCATGGGGCTTGCATGTACAGACGAAGTTTCCGGTGCCCTTACACTGAACACTGCCATCATCACTGTGGATGATACCGCCAGCCAGATCAAATTTGATATCCGTTATCCAGTCACCCATGACGGAAACGAAATCCTGAAACAGCTGGAAGAAATCGAGTCAAAAATTCCTGCGAAATACGAACTGATCCAGCACAAACCGTCTCTTTATGTAGAAAAAGACCGTCCTTTTATCAAGGCTCTTCAGAAAGCCTACCATGAATCTACCGGTCAGGAACCCCGGTGCATTTCCATCGGTGGCGGTACTTATTGTCGTTATGTAAAAAATACGGTTTCTTTCGGTCCTGTTTTCCCAGGTCAGAAAGAACTGGCGCATCAGACCAACGAATTTATTGAACTTGAGGATCTCAAAAAAATTGCCAAAATCTATGCACAGGCGATTTATAACCTTATAGGTTAATTTCAGAATTTTCATGGGCAGTCATTCAGGCTGCCCTTTTTCTTATTCCGACTTCTTATTACCGGTGATGTTTTTCTCCAGTACCCGATTCAAAATATCTGCAAAAGGCTCCATGGCGTTTTTTACTTCCTGGACTGTGTTGGTCTGTGCTCCTGCCTCAAGAAGAATGGATCTTGGACGCATATGAAGATTGTAACGATACCCTGCCAGATAAATTCCTCTGTAAAAATCCGGATAATACTCTGCCGCTTCGTATTCCAGCTGAAAAGAAAAAGCCAGATTGTCCTGTATGTATGGATTGGGCAGATACTCAAGACTGCCGCTTTGGTTAGTATAGCTGAGCCCATTATAAAAAAGGATCTGGGCTGTAGGCTTTCCGTTAACTTCTGTAACCAGCTTCCGGTCTTCCGGCACTCCATCCCTGTGAAGGTCAATCACCACCTGAATGTTCTCATTTTCCGCCAGAACAGGTTCCAGATATTCTCTTGCATAGTCGTAGGCTTTGCTTCTGTCCAGCTCTCCACTTTTCATATCAAAGGCTTCCCTTACATGAAGAACCTGATATTCATATTGCTCTGTAAGAATTTCTGTCAGATAATCCCCCACTCCCAGAATGGTATCTTCTTCCATGCCTTCTCTGGAATCTGCAAAAGCCTCCTGGGAATGGCTGTGATAAATAAGGATCTGCGGAACATTCTGATCTTTCTTCAGGGAAAAATCTTCCCGGAGAAAAGAAGCTGCATTCAGCTGTACCGCATCTGCTGTCGTTCCCTCATCTACAATAAAGAAATGATTCATAAGATAATCCTGATCTGCCAGTATTTCCGGGGAAAGATCCAGCACCGGAGCTGGTTTGATATCTGCGGAAACACTGGCAACTTCTTTATGATCCTCTTCCGGCTTCTCTGTTGATTCTGGTATTTCTGCGGGCTCCTCCGTAGATTCTGTTGGATTCGGCGTTTCTGCAGGTTCTTCCGCAGGTTCTGTTGGATTTGGCGTTTCTGTAGGTGCTTCCGTAGGTTCTGTTGGATTCGGCGTTTCCACCGGCTCGTCCACTGTATGATCTTTATTTTGATCTTTAATTTGATTTTCTTTCCGGATCTCTTTTCCCAGATATTCCCCGTTATTTTCCATCAGAAGCTGATAGGTTTCCTGATCCTTCTGCTGCTGTCCCAGGGCACTGTCCTCCAGAAAACAGTACAGTGGAAACTGTCTGTAGATATTTTCACCTGGCCAGAAAGGACCTGGCGTTATCACAAGTACTGCCACAAAACAGACACTCAAAAACAGACAGACTGCTTTCTGGAGTCCCGACACTGGATCACCACCTTTCATGGTATCCTATGAACTGCAAAGTAAGATTATGATAAATCTTCTCCGAATGCCAGATTCAGTCCCTCTGAAATGGTATAGCTTAAATGCTTCACTGTTTCATCTACATTTTTCGGGGTAACAAACATACTGTACAGATTAGGTGCGATCATTTCTTCCAGAAATTCTTTCTTTTCTCTTTCCTCCAGTGCATCCAGAAGGTGTGCCATGGAATCATGGACAATCGTCGCCGCATCTACCACTGTAGGTACTCCGATGCCGATCACTTTTACTTTCAGAGTTTCTTCTGTAAGCCCGTTTCTGTGGTTTCCTACTCCAGAGCCTGGATGTATCCCTGTGTCTGTAATCTGGATAGTCCTGCTGAGTCTGCGGATACTTCTGGCAGCCAATGCATCTACTACCACTACCACATCTGGTTTTGTCTCTTGTACCACACCCTGGATAATCTCTGAAGTTTCCATTCCTGTCTGCGCCATTACACCGGGAACGATTCCACTGGTCCGGTGAATCCTTCCATCTCCCAGACTTTTCAACCCATATTCCCGCACAAGATGTCTGGTCATCTTCAGATTTTCCACTACATGAGGTCCAAGAGAATCAGCTGTGATCTCCTGATTGCCAAGTCCCACCACAAGAATTGATTTTTCTGTTTCCAGATCTATAAGGTTTCTCAGATGCACTGCCACTTCTTCTGAAATTTCTCTGTGATAGTCCTCATCCGGTGAGGACAGTTCCGGTGCTTCAATGGTAATATAATTTCCCTGCGGACGTCCCATCAGTCTGGCTCCGTTTTCTGTTGTGATCTTTACGATTGTAGTCCGGATATCTCTTTCCTTATTATAATCTTCCTGAATCTCCACACCCCGGATCTCCACATTTTCTTCCTGAAATCGTTCTGTAGTTTCCAGTGCAAGATCTGTCCGGATTCTGCTGCCTTCTCTCATGGTCATTTCCTCCTGCTCTTTCATACTGACTGTCTGGCACTCTTACAGTTATGAATTCCTTTCGGGATACTGCCTGCTGAATAGTTACCAGATTTTTATATTTTTACTTTTTGCCGTAACCTGTTAAATTATGTATTAAAAAAGATATTTTCCAGTTTTTCCTATTGACAATCCCTGACAAATATACTAATATATATAAGCATGTTTACAGGAGCGCCCGTGTCTGTTCCTGTGACAACGACACAAAATCAGAATCTGAAATGGAGGTGTACCACATTGGCTAACATCAAATCTGCTAAGAAAAGAATTTTAGTAAACAGAACTAAAGCTGCGAGAAACAAATCTATCCGTTCTGCTGTTAAGACTTCCATCAAGAAAGTAGAAGTTGCAGTTAAGAATAATGATAAAGCTGCTGCACAGACAGCTCTTACAGAAGCTATCGCTACTATCAGCAAAGCTACTTCCAAGGGCGTTTACCACAAAAACAACTGTGCAAGAAAAGTTTCCCGTTTAACAAAAGCTGTCAACAGCATTGGCTAATAAAGGAAATCGTTTTTAATTATAAGCTTATAATTAAAAAGACAGTCACACCGTCAGTGACTGTCTTTTTTTAATACCAGGGGTTCTTTTGCCCCCTGGATATCATCCGCCTAACTCTACCATTCTGTGGATGCAGCGTCCTGCACCTTCCATTACATCAGCAGGAAGTTCTATTTCTTCTCCTCCACATCCTTTCAGACAATTATATACGTCCATCAGTGTGGTTACTTTCATGTTCATACATGTAAGCTGCACTGCCAGAGGATAAAATTTCTTATCGGGACATGCAAACTGCAGATGTTCTACAATGCTGTTCTCTGTTCCGATGATAAATTCTTTTTTTTCTGAATTCTTTGCATAATTCATAATGCCTGTAGTAGAACCAACAAAATCCGCCTTTTCCACTACTTCCTGGCGGCACTCCGGATGTACCAGAAGCAATGCCTCTGGGTGAGCCTTTCGTGCTTTTTCCACGTCCTTTACACTGACTACGATATGCCTTGGACATCCACCTTTATAAAACGCAAATTCTTTTTCCGGAAGTTTCTCTGCAACATAACGTCCCAGGTTAGGATCCGGGATAAAAAGGATCTTGTCATTCTCCAGCTGACTGCAGATCTGCACTGCGGAAGAAGAAGTTACACAGACATCACACTCCGTTTTCAGTTCTGATGTGGTATTAATATAAGCAACCACTGCATGATCCGGATATTCTGCTTTCAGTTTACGAAGGCTTTCCAGATCAAGCTGTTCTGCCATAGGGCATCCTGCTGCCGGATTGGCAAGCCAGACTTTTTTGTCCGGACTTAAGACTTTACATGTTTCTGCCATAAACCGTACACCGCACATGATCACACCACTGCAGTCACTTCCTGATGCCTGGACACTGAGTCCATAGGAATCTCCCATATAATCTGCCACTTCCAGGATCTCCTGTCCCTGATATGCATGTGCCAGAATGCAGATATCTTTTTCTTTTTTCAGACGCAGGATCTCCTGCTGAATTTCTGCAATTGTCATAAATCAATTTTCCTTTCTATCTCCCATGGCTGAAGAGGAGCCAGAAAACCGGTTTCTTTCAGCTGTTTTTCAATAAGATCCAGTCTTTCTTCACTGGATGCTTCCACCAGATGATAATGATATCCGGATGTAGCACTGCTGAGTACTGTGGAGTGACTGTTCTGCAGGGCTTCCACAAACTCTGCCACATCCTGTCTGGAACGGATATCCATTTCTGCTGACACGCGTCCATAGACTCTGTGGCTGATACTGATATTCTTCACCCTTCCTCCACAGTCTACAATAAGGGTCAGCTCTTCTGCAGCCTGCTCCTGACTGTGACGTACTTTAAATTCTCTTGTACAGCTTACATCCTGCTGCATTACATAGCCTCTGGTGGTGGAAAGAATACCCTGGGTGGACGCCCTTATTACTGCCAGATCCTGTACGATCACCTGTCTGCTGACACCAAATCGGGAAGCAAGTGTCCTGGCAGCTATGGGCGTATCTGCGTTCTGTAGAAGCATCAGGATTTCTCTACGTCTTTCTGCAGTATTCATAAACGTCTCCTCTCACACTGCATGAAGATGTTTCATGGAAATGTCAAGAATCGGTGCAGAATGAGTCAGGGCACCACTGGAAACAAAATCCACACCAGTTTCCAGAATCTTCTGGATATTTTCTTTTGTAATATTACCGGAACACTCAGTCTGGGCTCTTCCATGGATCAGCTCTACTGCCTGTTTCATCACTTCCGGAGTCATATTGTCCAGCATAATGATATCTGCACCTGCTTCTACTGCTTCTTTTACCTGATCCAGAGTCTCTACTTCGATCTCGATCTTACGGACAAAAGGTGCATAGGCTTTTGCCATCTGGATGGCTTTGGTAACACTTCCAGCTGCTCCGATGTGGTTATCCTTCAGAAGCACACCGTCAGAAAGGTTATAACGGTGGTTGCATCCCCCACCTACACGCACTGCATATTTCTCAAAAACACGACAGTTGGGTGTGGTCTTTCTGGTATCCAGAAGAGTGACTTTGCTGCCTTTCAGAAGTGCTGCCACCTGGCTGGTATAAGTGGCAATTCCACTCATTCTCTGAAGATAATTCAGTGCCACTCTTTCTCCGGAAAGAAGGACCCTGATATCACCTGTTACAACTGCCAGAAGCTGTCCACTGGTAACTTTATCTCCATCTTTACATTTCAGATCTACTTCTGTTTTTTCATCCAGAAGCTGGAATACTCTTGCGTAAACATCCATTCCTGCAATAATACCGTCTTCTTTGGCAATCAGATCTACGGTTCCTTTGGTTGCACATGGCATCACTGCATTGGTGGATACATCCTCACTTGTAATGTCCTCTGCCAGTGCCATACGGATCAGCTGATCCGCCTGTAATTTCATTGTAATATCATTCATGACTCTTCCTCATCCTTTCGATTTCCTTTAATACCATCCCATGATAACCATTCAGAATCATGTCTTTGTCCTCGTAAAGCTTTGTATCAATGATTCCCGGTCTGCATGGATCTGGCGTATTTCCAAATATTATATCATCTGCTGCTCTTCTTGCAAACACCAGAGACTCCAGAAGAGAATTGCTTGCCAGACGGTTCTTTCCATGAACACCGTTACAGCTGGTTTCTCCACAGGCATAAAGCCCTTTCATGGATGTTCTGCTTCCCAGATCTACTTTGATACCACCCATAAAATAATGCTGTGCCGGTACTACCGGAATTGGTTCTTTCCTTGGATCAAAACCCTCTTCGATACATCTCTGCATAATATTGGGGAAATGTTTCTCAATGGTCCTGGTTCCAAGTGGACGCATATCTTCCCACACATGCTCTGTACCGTCTTTTTCCATCTGTGCAAAGATTGCCTGGCTTAAAAGATCTCTTGGCTGAAGTTCATTAGTAAATCTCTGTCCGTTTTTGTCATAGAGAAGAGCCCCCTCTCCTCTTACAGATTCAGAGATCAGGAAGCGTCTTCCAGGTCTGTGGGAATACAGAGTGGTTGGATGGATCTGTATGTAATCAATATTCTGCAGTGCTACCTGATGTTTCATGGCAATACCCAGACCATCTCCTGCAATATGTGGAAAATTGGTGGAATTTTTGTAAAGTCCGCCCAGGCCTCCACATGCCAGCACTACATAAGGTGATCTGACAGGATATACATTATTATTCTGATCCATAACAATAATGCCGCCACAGACATTGTCTTTGGATATGAGATCCACCATAGTCATATATTCGCAAATCTCGATATTCTCTCTTGTTCTGGCTTCGTTCAGAAGTGTCTGGGTGATCTGTTTACCGGTGATATCTTCGTAAAAAAGAATTCTTGGCTGTGAATGGGCTCCTTCCCTGGTAAATGCCAGATTGCCATTTTCGTCACGCTCAAAAGTCACGTTCAGGCGAAGCAGATCCCGGATGATACTGTTGGAGCTGCGGATCATGAGATCTACTGCTTTTTTGTCGTTTTCGTAGTGTCCGGCTCTCATGGTATCTTCAAAATAATCTTCGTAATCTTCTTCTCCACGAAGCATACAGATACCGCCCTGTGCCAGGAAGGAGTCTGACTGATCTGCTTCCTGTTTAGTAATAAGAAGGACTTTTTTACGGGAAGGCAGGTTCAGGGCACAGTAAAGACCTGCTGCTCCGGTGCCTACAATAATGGCATCATAATATTCGTTCATTTCTTTTTTCCTCGTTCCGGTTCGACCGGACTTTCTTTTATCATGGTCGCCATTATACTACTGCTCATTACAGGTGTCAAGACACCTGTAAATATTGTTGTGTTATCTTCCCGAACTATATTTTACAATTAACAACTCCACGCTAAGTGTATCCTGCAGTCTTCCGGTCTTTACTGCTTCTTCCGCATCCACAAAGTCTCTCTCCGCTTCCTCCAGCTCTTCTACCTTGTAAGCTCTGGCACAGGACATGATATTCCGTACTGCGAAAGGTGGAATCCCCAGTCTGGAAGCAATTTCGTTCTGGGAGGCTCCTTCCCCGGACATTTTTTTCGCCAGACAAAGCTGTCTGAATTGTTTTGATAAAAGAAACAAAATCCGCATAGGCGGCTCTTTCAGGGTAAGGAGATCATTATAAAGATCCAGTGCTTTTCGCTGGTTTTTTTCTGTAACTGCCCTTACCATATCGAAGATCTTGTTTTCTGTACGTGTGGTGCAGACTGCCTCTATATCCGCTCTTGTGACGATATCCTGACCCATGGTATAAGTGATCAGCTTTTCCAGTTCATTCCGGATATTTCCCATATCTGTACCTGTCTTTGTAAGAAAAAGCTCCATATCCCTGGTGGTGATCTTCCGTCCTTCTCGGGAGAGGATTCCTGCTGCCCAGCGCATCAGTGTCTTTTCATCCTGCTTTGCAAAATCCACAATAGCACCGGCAGATTTCACTGCCTTGTACATTTTACTCCGCTTGTCTACCTCTTCTTCCACAAAAACAAACCGCACATAATCCGGCAGATTCTTCAGATATTCCGCAAGTTCTTCACATTTGTTCTTAAAAAATCCGGAGTTTTCCACCAGAACTACCCTGTAATCTGCAAAAAAAGGCATGGTTTCACAGAGATCAATGATTTCCCTGACCTCAATGCCTTTTCCTTCATATTTACTGAAGTTCATAGTATCCTCTGTGGGATTCAGTGCATGTATCAGTTTCTCTTTATACTGCTGGCGAAGATAGGCTTCCTCTCCGCATAAAAGATAGATCTTTTTAAAATTTCCTGTTTTTATGTCTTCCTGTAGTCTTTTCACCTTACAACCTCATTTGATATTCTGTATGTCATTTTCAGAGTTTTCGATTTCAACATTAGTATAAAAAAGTATAAACGATTCATATAAATAAGTAAAGCATGTGGTCTTTGAGGGAACAATCATAATCTCAAATTTATTCCACAAACCGTTCTCTCCATATCCTTTCCCCATCTGTGCGAATGGTGATGGCACCGTTTTTCATGGTATATTCAATCTGTACTCCTGATTCTTCCATCCGGTCTGTGGTTTCTCCGGAGGGATGTCCGTAGGTGTTGGAATCGGAGCAGGAAATCACTGCAAGCTCCGGTTTTACGGTATCCAGAAATTCCTGGCAGGTGGAATACCGGGAGCCATGATGTGCAGTTTTCAGAAAATCCACATCACCTAACAGTGGCAGCATTTTTTTCTCTGTTTCTGCACCGATATCACCTGTAAAAAGCCCCTTAAAATCTCTGTATTTCAGTTCCACCACCATACTGTCTTCGTTTACGTCAGTACCTGTAGTTCCGGCAGCCGGTGCAAGGAACTCCAGAACCACTTCTCCCATTTTCAGTTTCTGCCCTCTGTGCACCTTATATACCTGTACCCCTGCTTTTTCTGCTGCATTTTCCAGATCAGTGTAGATCTCATTTTCTTCTTTCCAGTCCGGCAGAAACAGCTTTTTTATTTTCAATGACATAAGCTTCTTTTCTTCCAGTTCCAGAAGTTCCTGTACTCCGCTGATATGATCTTTATCTGTATGGGAAACCAGAATTCCCTCCAGTTCACTGATCCCCTGATTCCGAAGAAATGGAAGGATCTGATAACTGGCAATGTTCTTTTTGTTGCTGCTGCCTCCGTCTATCAGAAAATTCCTGTTATCTGGTAGTTGCAGTACAATCCCGTCACCCTGTCCTATATCCAGACAGGTAACAGAAAGACGTTTATCCAAAGAAATGCTTAATATCATAATGCCTGCAAATAACGTCAGGGTACAAATTACTCTGGAACTGGCAACCTTTTTCCAGGGAATTTTAACAGCTGTCATGAGCCCCAGGATTAATACTACATAGTACAAAACACAGCGGATTTTTCCCGGACTGCCTGCTGTCCACAGGCAAAAGGGAAGCCTGGCTGCTGTTTCACAGAGCCAGTCATATCCCCACAGTAGGATACGTCCCGGATATGCTGCTATCAGAGCAGCGTTCAGGCTGAAATTTCCCAGTATTCCACAGCACAGACCACTGAACAGCACACAGCCAACTGTGGGAAGTACTGCAAGATTCAGGAAAACTCCTGCAACTGATACTTCTCCATAAGCCATCAACACCAGCGGCAAAGTAGTCAGCTGCACTGCTGCGGAGGAAAGAAATGCCTTCAGGATTTTGTTTTCTGTATAAAAAATTTCTTCCAGAAGCGGTGCTGTGATTCCCAGACCTGCCACTGCTCCAAAAGACAGTTGAAAGCTGCTGCTGTACATATATGCGGGTGTATCCAGAAGCATAAGGACAGCAGACAGGGACAATGCTGTCAGAAGGTCATAGGTCCGCCCCAGAATCCGGGCTCCTACTGCCAGAACAAACATAGTCACAGCCCTCATGGCAGAAACACTGCTTCCTGTCAGCATTCCATATTGAAGCATCAGGATCAGCGGTGGCAGCCCTGCCATCACATTGCCCGCACCGACTCTTTTCAACAGGTTAAAAAAGCCCATACCAAGCATTCCTATATGCAAGCCGGAAATAGCCAGAATATGTATCATTCCCGCCATCTGATAACGCATTTTACGTTCCTGGTCCAGGTCACTTTTTTCGCCCAGAAGCATAGCTTCAAACACACCGGCATCATTCCCTGTTGTCACCTGGAAAATCTGACACAATTTTTCCCTGAAATCCAGCCAGAACTGCTCATAACCAGACCCATTTCTGCTGTGTCTGGTAATCACACCATTTTTCATACAGTAATAAATATGCTGACAGGCATAATACTGACGGGAATCAAATTCCCCCGGATTTCTCGGCACTTCCGGGCGCTCTAATTTACCGGAAATCATCACTTTGGTTCCCGCCGGAAATCGTTGTTCATTTTTTAAAAAAACTTTAAGATTTTTAATTGGAAATGTTTCTGATCCGCAGATCAGAGAGACTTGTTTCAGACAGACAGAAAGAGAATTGGAAGTATCCTGATACCGCTGTATCTCCCCACAGACTACAGCCTCCTGATGTTCTTCTATATATTTTACAGTCTGTTCAGGCAGTGGATTCCCTTTTATCAGAGGTACCCCTGCCTGATCCAGAATGTACATGCACAACATCAGAAGAAGGCATACAAGACACACAGGGCGTCTTTTCATCAGCCATCCTTTCTGTTATATAAGATCGGCTCAGGAATCTTTTTTTGCTTCATCCTGAACGATTAGATCTTCATTTTTTTCGTAGAAATTATATAATGGCATATTATCTTCATAATTGCCTTCCAGACTTCCTTCAATGGAAATCTGGACTCTGTCAGCTTCACAGGAATCCAGAATGGAATTCACTACCGAATATACCGGGATATTTTCTGCCACATCCAGTGCTTCTGACTGAAAAGCATCATTCATGTTCACATAGCAGATCCTGTCTGCTGTGATTACACTGACTGCCACAGATGTTTCCGGAATCGTGGGATAATGCCCTTCTTCCATAGGACCCTTGGCAAGCTGTTCCAGAACCACTCTTTCTCTGGGAAGTGTTCTCCTGTAATACACATTACGTGTTTCTTTTACCAGTTTCTTACCGCTTTTGTCTGTAAAATACAGAGTAAACGTGTCATATCTGTAAGCATCTTCATCTTTTCCGGAATATTCCACAAAGGTATCTTCTGTCATATCCCCCATCTTCTGGTTTCTGGAATTGGTCAGTTCCTGTCCGTTTACTGTAAAACGGACTTTCTGAATATCCGGGATCTGAACCAGCGTATGGACAATGCCTGCTCTGGTAAGTACTTCCCTGGCTTTGCTCATACTGGAGTATTCTTTGCTGAAATCAATGACCAGCAGATCTTTCTGTACATCATAGGACTTGATGGCTACATTATCCGGAAGCAGACTTGCCCTGCCTTCCGGTACTTCCCGATCCTCCAGCTTCTGGAGAAGGTCTTTGACCATAAATTCCTTGGTTTCTTCTTTGGGCGTGTAGGCTTCTGTTTTCAGGGAAGTCTCCGCTGCATTCAGATAATACAAACTGTATTTGCTGTCTTCCTGTGTTTTTTTGGTTTCTATACTACATCCGGCAAGAAGGCTGGTTACCAGCACTGCCAGAAGAAGTACGTGAAAAATTTTCTTCATCCGGCACCTCCTACGGAATATAGGAAAGGGGAACTCGAACAGAAAATGTAGTTCCCTCTCCCTCTTTACTGAAAACCTTGATCACGCCATGATGCATGGCAATGGTACTTCGTGTAATGGAAAGACCCAGACCTGTTCCTCCGATCTCTCTGGAATGAGACTTGTCCACCCGATAAAAACGTTCAAAAATCCTGTCAATGGAATCTTCCGGGATACCCATTCCTGAATCTGCCACTGTTACATAGAAATATTTGTGGTCTGCGTCCAGGGATACTCTGACCCATCCATCATCCACATTGTATTTGATTGCATTTTCCACAAGATTGCTGATAGCAGATGTGAACTTCAGTTCATCTACATCTGCCTCAACAGGTCGGAAACTGTCAAGAATAAGGTCTATGTTCCGTTTATCCGCTATAGGCCGAAGTCTCTTTAAGATATCTTCCAGAAGCTGATTGATATTCATATGCTGAATACTTAAATCTACTGTCTTCTTATCCATCTTCACCAGAGTGAGAAGATCTGTAATGATCCGGTTCTCTCTGTCGATCTCAGCAGTAATATCCTGCATAAATTCCTGATACAGTTCCTCCGGAACTCCCTGCTGTCCTACCAGCGAATCAGCCAGTACTTTCATGGAAGTCATAGGTGTTTTCAGCTCATGGGACACATTGGATACAAATTCTGAACGGGATTCGTCCAGAGTTTTCATCCGGGCCAGCATTTTGTTGAAAGCTTCTGTAATAAGTTCTGTTTCTGTATAGTCAGGAACAGAAATCTCGTCTTTCTGGTATCCATCTGTAAGATCTTCGATGGACTTAGTAACTCTTGCAAGAGGTTTTACCAGTATGGTAGAAAGCATGTAGGCAAGAATTATGGAAAGAACAACAATGATCGCCATGATCAGCATTCCCTGCTGCTCCAGTTCAATAATAGTTGCCCGGATCTCACTACAGGACACTGTAACCAGCATGGCACCCTGAATCTGAGGTACATCTGCGCTTTTTATGGGAACTGCGATCTGAAATGTCTGACCGTCTTTGTAATATTCTGTGCTTTCACCGCTTTTGAAACACTTGATCACTCTGGGAGACACCAGAGTTTTTTCTTCGTCTACGTGGTAAGTATCTTTTACAATGCGGAAGTCTCTGTCCACCAGAAGAATCCTTCCTCCGTACATATTAGACAGGATTTCCAGTTTGCTGTCTATATTTTCGGAGCTAGGATCATTGAGATAATTTTCTTTTATGAGCTGATTGCAGAGGATCACACACTGGGTCCGTACAGAACCTGCACGAACTTCAAGGGCTTCTTTTTCATAGTTGCGGACCATCAGCTGTGTTATGATCACTCCGGGAAGAATTCCCAAAATTACCAGTATGATCATAATACGAAAGCGTAAACTTTTGAAAAAATTGTTCTTTTTTTTCGTATTCATATACTACGCCTGGAAGTAATATCCTACACCCCATTTGGTGTGTACATATTTTGGTTCACTTGGATTCGCTTCGATCTTTTCTCTGAGACGACGGATATGTACATCCACTGTACGGACATCTCCCGGATACTCATATCCCCACACAATGTTCAGAAGGTTCTCACGGCTGTATACTTTGTTGGGGTTAAATACCAGCAGCTCCAGAACATCGAATTCTTTGGCTGTAAGATTAATCTCTTTACCTGAAATAAATACCCGGCGACCTTCGCAGTCCAGCTTCAGATCTCCTGCTTCGATGGTCTTGGCTTTTTCTTTTTCTTCGTGATCGGAACGTGCACGTCTCATAATGGCCTTGATACGAGCCTTTACTTCCAGAATATTAAATGGCTTGGTAATGTAGTCATCTGCACCGTAATCCAGTCCAAGGATCTTGTCCATATCTTCACCTTTGGCTGTCAGCATCACAATGGGAACGTTGGAAAACTCGCGGATCTGCTGGCATACTTCCAGACCGTCCATCTTTGGAAGCATCAGGTCAAGAAGGATGATATCATATTTGTTTTCTTTTGCCTTTTCCACAGCTTCTTCACCGTCATAGGCACAGTCCACTTCCATTCCATCCTGTTCCAAATTAAAGCGGATTCCTTTTACAATTAATTTCTCATCGTCAACCACTAAAACTTTCCTGCTCATTCATTTCTCCTCTTATTCTACTGCTATTTTATCTTTTATTTTAGTAAAAATGCTTTCTTTTATGCCAGGTACCTGCATGATATCTTCGATGGAAGAAAAACTGCCGTTTTCTTCTCTCCAGGCTATGATTGCCTGTGCTTTGGCATCGCCGATACCGGATAATGTCTTAAGTGTTTCTGTATCTGCTGTATTCAGGTTTATTTTTCCTGATTCTGCATTCTCCTGTGTTCCATCTGCCTGCTGTCCTGCCTCTGAGGGCAAATCCACTGTTCCCTGATCCGCTTCTTCCTGAGTGGGAACATAAATCTGCTGTCCGTCACTGACTGGCTGTGCCTGATTGACTGAAGCACCAGCTGCCTCAGGCAGCATGCCTCCTGCTGCTTCTATGGCCTGAAAAACCCTGCTGTCCGAATCCAGTTTATAAACTCCCGGTGCACTTACCGCGCCACAGACGTCAACATAAATCTCTGTCGGCGGCTCTGTCACAGTGGGAATTTCTACTGTATCTTCTCCTGAACTTTTCTGTACTTCAGATGTTGTATTTTTATCAGACCTATCCTGCTGCTTATCCTGAAATACTTCTTCTGTATTCTGAGTCTGTTCTGTCAGAAGCAGTTCTTCTTTTTCCCTGCCACAGCCTGAAATGAAAATACACAATAGGGTCATCATCCATATGGCAACTGTCCTGAACTTATCTTTTTTTTTGATCGTGGTCCCCTTCTTTCTGTAAATAAAATTTACAGCAGTTTCCCGATCTCATACTTAACCAAGTTTTATTTTAACGAATTTCCGATGTTTTTACAATAGGTATCTTGGCATTAAATAGGTAGTTTATCTGTTATTCACGCCGAACGTTCTTTATTTCTCCCACTTAAACAAGATAATCCCTGCAATGGCTACTGCCATTCCCAGTAATTTTCTCCATTCAAATGGCTGTTTTTCCATACCAAACATACCAAATAATTCTATCACCCATGCAATCACCAGCTGGGAGATCACAATAAGCATGGCTGCTCTGGCAGGTCCCAGGGTTCCCATACTCTGAATTACAGTGATGGTAATAAAGGCACCGATCACGCCTCCCAGCAGTGTATATCTGTTTTCAATCTGCCACAGTGCTCCTATGCTCTGTCTTCCTGTAAAAAACCACGCAAGTATACACACCAGAAATGCAGAAAACTGCACCCAGCCTGTAGACACCCACAGACTGGTCTGTTTTGTAACCTGTGTATTAAAAACTCCCTGAATGCTCATCAGTGCCCCTGATAATAATGCTGCCAGAACTCCCCACATAAAACCGTCTCCTGCACTTTTTACCTAGTATATGACATTTACAATATTCTATGCGGTCTTTTGTTTGCTGTATTATAATAAATATCTGTTCACAAGATTTTCTACTATTTTAGGATTAAGAATACTTTGTTCTGTCTCAAAGGTAAGAATCAGCCTGTCGCCCGGATAAATTTCATTTTTCTGATAGGATTCTATTTTTCTCACTGCCGATCTTGCATACTCCTGTTTATCCATCATTCCTTCATGCTCCCAGTAAATTTCCTGTTCCGTTTTCTTTGACAGAAATGTAAAGTCCGGATACACTGTACCGTATCCCTTTAAGTAAAGTGGCTTTTCATATTTATAAAGTATATTTTTTCTGTAAAAATAATCTGCAAGTATTTTTTCTGACTTGGATCTTACCCGTTCTCCTTTTTCAGTAAGGATTACCGGTGTATTCTCTCTGAATTCCTTTCTCTGGTGTTCCTCCGCGTACCATTTTGCCAGTAATTGATTCCATGCAGGTTCTATCGGCGTAACCAGTGTTCTTCTCTCTTTTCGCATGGCTGTATAAATTTGTTCAATTTCATCATCTGAATAATCCTGTATTATTTCTCTTATCTGATGTAATCTTGTTTCTGCCTTTTTCAGTACTGCTTTATTGTAAGCTTTCTGCGCCAGCAGTCCTGGTAGTTCTTTATTATTTCTTGGAATATAGTTTCCGTTTTTATTGTCTGTACAATGATAATAGCGCACATAATTTTTATCTTTTGAGATGCGGAGATATCCTTCTGGTGCTGTAATCAGAGATACACTGACATTATTTACAATTTTTTCCAGACGTTTTTGCTCTTGCAAAAGCATACCACGTAATCCTTTCATATATTTTCTACCTTTCTGTAAACACTTTGACTTCCTTGGGGATTTTTAAGATTTGTGGTCAAATATCCTGGTTTTTCTTTTGACCTCTTTTAGATTCTTCAGGATTTGTGGTCAAATATCCTGACTTTTTCTTTGACCTCTTTTAGATTTTTCGGGATTTGCAGTCAAATATCCTGGCTTTTTCTTTGACCTCTTTTAGATTCTTCGGGATTTGCGGTCAAATCACCTGGCTTTTCTTTTGACCTCTTTTAGATTCTTCGGGATTTGCGGTCAAATCACCTGGCTTTTTCTTTGACCTCTTGGGCGATTTTCAAGATTTGCAGTCAAGCTATCTGGCTTTACTACAACAATAAGATAATTTTGGATACTGAGACGAACACTTTCAGCCGCCGGTAATCCTGTTTTTTAGTCTAAGCAGGAACCAGAGCATAGTCAACGAAAAATTTCATAAATTTCATTATTTTTCTATTTGCACCTGATAATAGCAAATAAAAAACAGACACAGGTTTTCGCCCATATCTGTTCTTTCTGATGCGTTATTCAGTAAATTTATTTCACACTGACCACTCTGTAACCGGCATCTTTCACCATTCTCTTCAGCTCCTCCTCATCCAGTTCTCTGTCATAAGAAACAACTGCCTCATTCTGGGAAAGATCCACCTTTGCAGAAGCTCCATCTACTTTGTTGATGGCTTCTGTCACTGCTTTTACACAATGTTCACAGTGCATACCGGAAACTTTAAGAACTTTTTTGCCAAGAACCGGATTCTCCAGTGATTTTTCCGGGATATCCAGAACAACAGATCCGCCGCCACCACCGCAGCAGGCACCTTCGCCCTTGAAATGTTTAATGGAACCCTTCAATGCCAGACCGAGAAGCACGATCACTATAAGTACAATGATAATGTCAACCATTACTCGTCACCTCTTTTAAATGCTTCATCACGTTTTTTTTCTCTTTTCTTTTTTATCCAGAGGTATCCCTGATAGATCAGCACACCCACCAGATAAATAACAATAACTGCTCCGAACATATACATGGTGGAGCCTGTCGAATTTCCCATATAACTCTCCTCTACTGTCCTCTGCAATGATCCTGTCTGTTCATTGCCACAGTGAACTGTTGTACTATTTCTTCATACGTGGGCTTTTGGATGATGCACTGTAAGATGCTCCGGCACAGCCACCACAGCTTCCGCAGTTACCACTGCATCCACCGCATCCCATATGCTTGCCTTCTTTTGTATTTTTGATTCCCTTATAGATCAGGAATCCACAGTAGCCAAGAATCAGAACCATTATAATAATATTTGCCAGCATTTTCCTCATCCTCCATGAATCTTACTGTAAAATAATCTGCCGTTACTATAACCAGGGAGACTTTTCGCCCTGTATCACTTTATTTCTCAATTATAACAGAAGCCGGATACATTTTCTGCATCCAGCCCCTGACTTTTTTATTTTTATGCCTGTACAGAACGTTTGGAATAAACTTTCTGATCTTTGTACGGATCTGGTCTGAACAGAAGGAACAGCATTACGATCAGGAAAATAAATCCGACTGCTGTACCGATGCCGAATGCACCACCTGTTACAAAAGAACCGATCTGATAGAAGCAGAGGCAAACGATGTAGGCAAAGATATTCTGGAAAAGAATTGCAAACCAGAACCATTTTCTGTTGTTCATTTCTTTTGCCATTGTTGCGATAGCTGCAAGGCAAGGAGAATCAAGAAGGT
>OLRJ01001326.1_pt1 | contig 21362 bp, 19 predicted proteins | sample 1672741 | NCBI WGS metagenome assembly OLRJ01 (sample SAMEA3136719, study PRJEB25190) | human gut metagenome | biome: human gut; feature: human-associated habitat; material: faeces | place: Austria | collected 2013
ATGCGGCAAGTGTACAGGAAGTGCAGCCATATTGTTCTATGTGGGATGCAATTTATGACTGTCTGTTCTTCTGTATCAATCAGGAGATTTATGACGGGCTGACAGCAGAGCAGCAGGCTGTTGTAGATGAATGTGGACAGAAAGCAGTAGAGTATGAGCGTTATATCAACCGTTCCGGTGATGAAGAGATCAAGAGTCGCTGGCAGGATAAAAATGGTGTGAATATTACTGAGAAGGCGGATATGGATATTGATTCCTTCAAGGAAGCAGTAGATGGTGTAGATGAGTGGTTCGTAAAGGAACTTCAGGATCAGGGTTACGATGATGCGCAGAATCTGGTAGACCTTTTTGAAAAATAATGGAAGAAATAGAATATGAACTGGTACGTTCCAGGCGAAAATCTATATCTCTGCAGATAAAGTCAGATGGCAGGATTGTAGTCCGGGCACCTTTTCGTCTGGCAAAGTACCGGATTGATAATTTTGTAATGGAACATGGAGCCTGGATCAACAGGCAGTTGTCAAAAGTAAAGCAGTGTCAGGCAGAGCGTTATGAAATTACGGACCGACAGCGTGCAGAGGGAATTCAAAAAGCAAAAGATATTTTTCCAAAGCGAGTGGCTTATTTTGCAGACCGGATGGGGGTGGCTTATGGTCGTATTACCATCCGGGAACAAAAGACCCGCTGGGGAAGCTGCAGTGGGGCAGGGAATCTGAATTTCAACTGGAAGCTGGTACTGATGCCACCGGAGGTATTGGATTATGTGGTGGTTCATGAACTGGCGCACAGGAAAGAGATGAATCATTCCGAAAGGTTCTGGAAGGTGGTGGAGGCAGAAATGCCTGATTATGTGGAGAGGAGACGATTGTTGAAAGTAGAAGGGAAAAAATATATATAAATTATTGAAAGAACAGAAATAAATTAAAAATTTACGCTCCCTATATATGAGAGAGAAACCGGGGATGTCCAAACGGGTTTCGGAACTGGACATTTCTAAGATATTTTACGTCTGCTAAAATCATAACTTTCAGGCACAAACTCGCTTTGCTCAGACATGTGTGCCTGAAAAGTTATAACGCAGAAGTAAAACACCTAAGTAATGTCACCAGTCCCTGCAAAGGTTTGTACATCCGCCGTTTTTCTTCTCTCATTTCAGGGAGCTGTTCTTATGTATTCTGCTGTTTCTTGCCAATAGCTTTATATAGGGAAGATGTAGTGGCTGTGGGGAGAAGGAAAGGGAAGAACGAGAACCGCAGAAGTCTTTGGCTTCTGACGGTCTCTGTTCTTCCCTTTTCTCTCCTCCACAGCTATCCTTTTTCAGGCAGACTTCCTGTGAGGGAAGGGAAAGATAAATAAAGTGCGAAGAAAGTTTGAGACAGAATTCTGGTAGGATTAAATACAGGGAGGAGTTTTGTGTCGGAGGGGGAGAATATCTGAGTGGTGAGTAAAAATTCTTATATGGCAGGAGACTGCGTTATGGAAAAAGACCGAACTGTCTGAGCGTCAGTGAGTTTTCGGTCTTTTTTCATGGGTTTAGCAGGGGAGTGGCATATTTTAGAATTTTCTCGCCAGGAAGCCGATTCTCTCATCCTGACACAAAATCTCTCTCCCGTCATTTTTTTTCAGTATTTTCTGTCTTAAACTTTCGCAATATTATAATTATTTTTCCCTCCCCCACAGAACATGCTGCCTGTGTACAACTCATTCTTGGCAAATCTTCTGGTATGTTTTATAATAGAAAAGAGAAATTATGTTCGGGAGGACAGAAAGAATGACTGGTACAGAAATTATCTTTGCATATCTGGGCATTATCAATGTAGTTACATTTCTTACATATGGTGCGGATAAGAGTCGGGCACAGAGTGGCAGGTGGCGTGTTCCGGAAAGGACGCTTCTGGGGCTGGCAGTAATAGGTGGCAGCCTTGGTGCATGGCTGGGAATGAAAACCTTTCATCACAAGACCCAGAAACCCAAATTCTATATAGGAGTCCGGATAATTCTACTTATTCACGTGATTTTATTAATGGTAATTAATATGAAATTTTACAGATGACAGGGGGTTACTGTTCACAGTAACGACAGGAGAAATTATGTCTGAAATATATGTGTTTTATGGGGATTCCAATACTTATGGTTATGATCCAAGGTCTATGATGGGAGATCGTTATCCACAGGATGTCCGATGGACAGGAATCCTTCAGAAAGAAACAGGATGGGACATTCGCGATCATGGAATCTGTGGCAGGTGTATTCCCCACACAGCCAGCCAGATCCACTTTGCATGTGAACAGATTCAGGACTGGGCAGCGGAAGCCAGTACAGAAGGCAACAGGGTGAACATGTGGGTCATGCTTGGCAGTAATGATCTTCTTCAGGAACGTACTTTTACAGCAGAAGATGTGGCAGACAGAATGAAGTTCTTTATGGAAAAAGTTCTGCAGCAGCCGGCGGTAAGAAAGGGGATTGTACAACCTGGACTTATAGTGCCGGCAGTTATGGAATATGGTGCCTGGGTGGATACAGAGCGACTTTATGAAGAGTCCAGAAAGTTTGACAGCGCTTATTCCAGCGTTGCAGATACTCTGAAAATTCCTTTTATCCGGACTGGCAGCTGGGATATTCCGGTAGTTTTTGATGGAGTACATTTTTCAGAAGAAGGACACAGGAATTTTGCGAAACTGTTCATAAGTAATATCCCAACAGGTGTTCTGCCATGATTTTGCAGAAAAAATCAGGAAAGAATTACAGCAGCAGGCTGCTGGAGAAAGAAAAATATAATACAGACAGAACAGGGAGACAGAAATGGTAAAAGTAGATCTTATTACAGGTTTTCTGGGAGCCGGCAAAACCACCTTCATCAAAAAATATGCCAGGTATCTGATGAATCAGGGAATGAATATAGGAATTCTTGAGAACGATCTGGGTGCAATAAATGTTGATATGATGCTTCTTCATGACCTGGAAGGAGAACAGTGTGAGCTTGAAATGGTATCCGGGGGATGCGACAGGGACTGTTACAAACGAAGATTCAAAACCAAACTTATTGCAATGGGGATGTGTGGATATGACAGAGTTCTCATTGAACCATCAGGAGTTTTTGATGTAGATGATTTTTTTGACACCCTTTACGAAGAACCACTGGACCGATGGTATCAGATCGGCAATGTGATCACAGTGGTAGATGCCGCTTTACAGACAGATCTTTCCAAAGAAGCAGATTATGTACTGGCATCTGAGGCAGCAGATGCAGGCTGTGTACTTCTAAGCAGAAGCCAGGAGGTCGCAGAAGAAGAAATCCAGAATACGATTGGGCATTTGAACAGGGCTTTGAAAGATATTCAGTGTAAACGGGTATTGAAAGACGAAATTTTTGTGAAAAACTGGGAAGAATTCACAGACGAAGATTTTCAGAGAATTCTGGCCAGCGGCTATGTGGTAGAATCCTATCGGAAAATGAGTCTTGAGGCCAGCGATATATTTGATTCTCTGAATTTTATGAATCATGGACTGGCGGAGTTAGAAATGCAGCATACAGCAGAGCAGATTCTGAAAGATTCTGCCTGTGGAACTGTCCTGCGTATCAAAGGTTTCTGCCAGAAAGAGGATAAAACCTGGGTGGAACTGAACGCCACGCATCATGAGACTCTTCTGCGAAAAACAGAAGCAGGACAGGAGGTTCTCATTGTGATCGGACAGAAGCTGAATGAAGAAAGAATAAGACAGTACCTTGCATCAACCAGAGAGTAACAGACAACAGTATCAGGAGGAACATTATGAAAAAAGATATCAGAATTTTGTTTACAGATCTGGATGGAACACTTTTGAATGACCAGAAAGAAATCACTCCGGAAACGCAGAAAGCTATTGATCAGGCTCTGGCAGCCGGTCACAAGATCGTAGTCACCACAGGACGACCTCTTGCAAGTGGCCTGACCTGTGCAGAAAAAGCAGGACTGGTGAAAGAAGGCTGCTATGTGATCGCTTTTAATGGAGGACAGATCTATGATCCTTTTCATAAAAAGACTATTTATGGAAAAACTATCCCCAAAGAGATTGCCAGAGATATTTTCCGGGAAGCAGTAAAAAGAAACCTGTATATTCAGTCCTATTCGGATACTCATGTACTGACTCTGAAAGAAGGACCGGAACTGACTCGTTATGTAGGCGGTACCGGGCAGCCTTATCAGGTCGTAAAGACTGTCGAAGAAGCGGTGCCCCAGGATCCTTACAAGATCCTTGCCATCAGCCTGGATGACCGTCCGGGAGAAGAACGTTTCCGAAAAGAAGTACTGGAGCCTATGGCTGGAAAAATAAATGGATTCTTTTCCAACGATGCCTATCTTGAGATCGTACCGGAAGGGATTTCCAAGGGATTTGCAGTCAGGTGGATGTGTGAACAGCTGGATATTCCACTGGAGAATTCTGTTGCAGCAGGAGATGCGGAAAACGATGTGGAAATGTTGAAAGCAGCACATATAGGTGCAGTCATGTGTAATGCTTTTCCTGGAATTCAGGAATACGGAGATTATGTAACTGAGAATGATAATAATCATGATGGTGTAGGAGAAATTATTCACAAATTTATCCTGAAAGACTGTTAAACAAACACATATAGAATAACAAAAAATGCCGGAAAATTATGATCCACATGCAGGAGGATCATGGTTTTCCGACTTTTATTACGTGAGCAGTTATATAAAGAATATAATCTATAAAGTTCTGGGTAATTGACGGCCAGGCAGTTGTTTTGCTGATGTATAACTGATGATAACTGCACAAATAGTGTACAACAGAGCTCTGATGTGATATAATTCACAGGTATCAAGGCTTTTTTGTATATAAAAAGCGTATATATATGAATGGATTTGAAAGGATGAAAATATAAAAATGAAATTAGGAATTGTAGGCCTTCCCAACGTAGGCAAAAGCACATTGTTCAACTCTCTGACAAAAGCCGGAGCAGAATCTGCAAACTATCCCTTCTGTACCATCGATCCCAATGTTGGTGTTGTTACAGTCCCGGATGAAAGACTGAAACTTCTGGGAGATTTTTATCATTCCAAGAAGGTAACTCCTGCAGTGATCGAGTTTGTTGATATTGCAGGTCTTGTAAAGGGTGCATCCAAAGGAGAGGGACTTGGAAACCAGTTCCTTGCCAATATCCGTGAAGTAGATGCGATTGTTCATGTAGTACGTTGTTTTGAAGATCCGAATGTCATCCATGTAGATGGAAGCATTGATCCCCTGAGAGATATTGAGACCATTAACCTGGAACTGATTTTCTCTGATCTGGAGATCCTTGAAAGAAGAATCGCAAAGGTTACCAAGACAGCACGTATGGACAAGGAAGCTGCCAAAGAGCTGGATTTCCTTCAGAAAGTCAAGAAACATCTGGAAGACGGCAATATGGCTATCACTCTGGAGCTGGAAAGCGAAGATGAAGAAGCGTGGATGGGTACTTACAACCTTCTCACCTGGAAACCGGTGATCTATGCTGCAAACGTTAGCGAAGATGATCTGGCAGATGACGGAGATTCCAATGCTTATGTACAGGAAGTCAAGAAATATGCAGCAGAACAGAAGAGTGAAGTGTTTGTGATCTGCGCTGAGATCGAGGAAGAGATCTCCGAGCTGGATGACGATGAAAAGAAAATGTTCCTGGAAGACCTCGGTCTGAAAGAATCAGGCCTTGAAAAGCTGGTAAAAGCAAGCTACAGCCTTCTGGGACTGATGAGTTTCCTTACTTCCGGTGAAGATGAGACTCGTGCATGGACCATCAAGATCGGAACAAAGGCACCTCAGGCAGCCGGCAAGATCCACACAGATTTTGAAAGAGGATTTATCAAGGCAGAAGTTGTAAATTATCAGGACCTTTTGGACTGTGGTTCCTATGCGGGAGCCAGGGAAAAGGGACTGGTTCGTATGGAAGGAAAGGAATACGTGGTACAGGACGGAGACGTGATTCTGTTCCGTTTTAACGTATAATAAAGGTGTTTTATGGATATGTCGATCCGCTTTCCAAATCTGGATATTAATCTGGGACATATAGCAAAATCTCTGAATTTTTTTGGATATGAGATTACCGTATATGGGATGCTCATGGCAGCAGGAATGTTGCTGGGGCTTCTTGTGGTACTTACTCAGGCGAGACGACAGAATCAGAATACCAATCTGTATCTGGAAGTTGTCATATTGAGTATTCTTGGGGGAGTAATCGGAGCCAGGGCTTATTATGTGGCGTTTTCCTGGGAGTTATTTCAGGATCAGGGCCTTAATGTTTTCTTTGATCTTCGAAGTGGTGGTCTTGCTATTTATGGAGGCATTTTCGGTGGGATGCTTGTAGCATTTGTGTTCTGTTGTATCCGACGGGTATCCTTTGGAAGGATTGCAGATATTGCCTGTACAGGATTGTTGACAGGACAGAGCATCGGCATATGGGGGAACTTTTTTAACAGAGCTTCCTTTGGCAAATATACAGACAGCCTTCTGGCAATGCAGCTTCCTCTGAATGCAGTAAGTTCCGGAGAAGTAACAAAGACCATAAGGGAGCAGATCGTCAATGTGAATGGCACAGATTATATACAGGTGCATCCGCTGTTCTTTTATGAAAGTATCTGGTGTCTCCTTCTTCTTGTTTTTCTTCTTATATATAATAGAAGGAAGAGTTTTCAGGGAGAACTGTTCCTGAGATATCTGGCAGGATACGGGCTGGGAAAGGCAGTGATCGAATGGCTGCGTACAGATACTTTATACATCCCAAATACAAAGATTCCGGTTTCACTGACTGTTTCTGTGGCACTGTTTCTGATCTGTGAGATCATGGCGGCTGTCCGTCACAGACTGGCACGTAAGAGACAGATCCTTATGAAACAGCAGAAAGAAGCAAGATATCTTGCAGATGAAAAAATAAAACAGTCTAAGTAACAAGCATAGGAAGATCCTTCAGAAAACTGGGGGATCTTTTTTGCGTAAAAAATGAAATTTTTTGAAAAAATAACTTTCAAAGAAGAGATTTTTGCAATAAAAAAGCAACTTTCAAAGTTGCCTCGTTCCTGAAAAAACTATGATTGCCCCTTGTAATTTTTTTGTAAATAGGTTAGAATGATTTCATAAGTGGTAGAAAGTGGTGAATAGTGGTGACGAATGGAGGGAATGTGGCAGACCCTTCCATTTTCGCCTGTAAGTACGAAGGGGAGAATCGTACTTTACGAGAGTAGGTGAGTTTGATGTTCATGGGTGAGTACAATCATACAATAGATGCAAAAGGTCGTCTGATCATACCCGCCAGGTTCAGAGAACTCCTGGGAGAAGAGTTTGTTCTGACTAAGGGTTTGGATGGTTGTCTTTCCATCTATCCCATGGATGAATGGAATGCCTTTGAAGAGAAGCTCAGAGCCTTACCACTTACAAACAAAAATGCGAGAACCTTCACACGATTCTTTGTGGCAGGTGCCACCAGCTGTGAACTGGACAAGCAGGGGAGAATTCTTGTACCACAGACGTTACGGGAATTTGCAGGTCTGGAGAAAGAAGTTGTGCTTACCGGAAACCTTAACAGGATTGAGGTATGGAGCAAAGAAAAGTGGAGCGAAAACAGCAATTATGATGATATGGACAGTATTGCAGAGGGTATGCAGGACATGGGCATTATCATCTGAGCTTTTCGCCGGAAGAAAATCCAACAGGAGACGGATATGGAATTTAAACACAAATCTGTATTACTGGAAGAGACCATCGATGGTTTAAGGGTAAAGCCCGATGGGATTTACGTGGATGGGACTCTGGGAGGAGCAGGACATGCCAGTGAGGTATGTCAGAGACTTTCTGCCAAGGGGAGATTTATTGGCATAGATCAGGACCAAGATGCGATAATTGCTGCGAGTGAAAGACTGGCTGCCTATGAGGACAGAGTGACCATCATTCGCAGCAATTATTGTTACATGGTAAATGAACTAAGGGAACGTGGCATCAGGCACGTAGACGGAATCCTCCTTGACCTTGGAGTTTCCTCCTATCAGTTAGACAATGAAGAACGGGGATTTACCTACAGGGTAGATGCTCCGCTGGATATGCGTATGGACCAGAGGCAGGACCGCACAGCTGCGGATATTGTCAATGGATATGAAGAAAGAGAACTGTACCGTATCATTCGTGATTACGGTGAAGATAAATTTGCTAAGAATATTGCCAAGCATATTGTAGCAGCCAGAAAGAAAGCACCCATCAGAACCACAGGAGAACTGACAGAGATCATCCGTCAGTCTATTCCAATGAGAGTACAGGCAGCAGGAGGACATCCTGCTAAGAGGACTTTTCAGGCAATCCGGATCGAACTGAACCGGGAACTGGATGTTCTGAGAGATTCCCTGGATGGAATGATCGATCTTTTGAATGATGATGGAAGAATCTGTATCATTACATTCCATTCCCTGGAGGATCGGATCGTCAAGACCATCTTCAGGAAAAATGAGAACCCATGTACTTGCCCACCGGATTTTCCGGTTTGTGTATGTGGAAAGAAATCCAAGGGTAAAGTGATCACAAGGAAGCCAATCCTGCCCAGCGAAACCGAAATGGAAACCAACCCCCGTTCCAAAAGCGCCAAGCTGCGTATTTTTGAACGTAGGGTAACAGAATGAGATGTAAAGGAAGTCAGGAAATCAAATGGAACGGACTAACAGAGGGGCTACTACAAGAAGAAGCAAAACAAACGCCAGAAGTAGTCGCGGTATGTATGTAGATGGCAATACAGTGCGTCGGCTGGAGGAACGACCCTCCAGACAGCAGCGTGGAAGTAAAGAAGCACAGATTGCAAAGCGTAGGGCTGCCCGTCCGGCATCTCAGACTGAGAGAAAGAACCGGCAGGTCAGCAGGGAGACTCAGCGGAACAGAGAGAAAGCCATGAGCATGGGAAGAGGTTTTGTGTTTTTCCTTGCAGTGGTTTCTGTTGCAGTTCTTTTCTGCTGCGTTAATTACCTCCAGCTGAAGGCAGAGGTCACTACCAAAATGAAATCAGTGGCTACGCTGGAATCTGAGCTTTCACAGTTGAAAGAAGAAAATAATGCTTACGAAAGTCAGGTAACTTCAGATGTTGATCTTAACAACATCAAGAAGATTGCCATTGGACGTCTGGGAATGAATTATCCTACAGATGACCAGAAAAAGACATATAGTGTACCAAGCAACAGTTATGTAAGACAGTATCAGGATATTAACTGATATAAAGAGGTGAGAAATTGAGCAATACCAGAAAGAAAACCAAAAAGAAACCTCAGAAAAAAATTAACCATACGATGAAAGGAAAGCTAGTAGGACTATTCGCAGTAGTGTTACTAGCTTTAGTTTGTTTGCTGGGCAGAATCACTTATATCAATGCTATCAGCGGAAACAAATACAAAAAGCAGGTGCTGACTCAGGCCCAGCAGAAGTATGAGAGCAATATCCTTCCTGCCAAAAGAGGAGATATTTATGACAGGAATGGGAATATACTGGCAACCAGCAACAAGGTGTACAATGTGATCCTGGACTGTAAGGCAATTAACTCTGAAGAGGGAGATTATGTAGAACCTACGGTACGGGCACTGACAGAAGTACTGGGGCTGGATGAAGATGATATCCGGTCCAGACTTACCTCCGAAAAGACCAAAAACAGCCAGTATCAGATCATCAAGAAACAGCTGTCCATGGATGACAAGAAGAAATTTGATGAATATACGACAGTTACCGAAGACAGCGATCTGTCTGATGAGCAGAAAAAAGAGCGAAGCAATGTAAAGGGTGTATGGTTTGAAGAAGATTATCTGAGAAGTTATCCTTTTAATGATCTTGCCTGTGACACCATAGGATTTACTCTGGCAAGAGATACAGCAGATGTAGGTCTGGAAAGTTACTACAACAGTACTCTTACCGGTGCAGACGGACGTCAATATGGATACATCAATGACGATTCAGATGTGGAACAGACCATTATCGATCCTTCCGACGGAGAAAGTATTGTTACTTCTCTTGATGTAGGTGCACAGCAGATCGTTGAGAAATACGTAAATGGATTCAAGACCAAAATGGGTGCCAAAAATATCGGTGTTGTTGTAATGAAACCTTCCACAGGTGAGATCCTTGCCATGGATGGTGGAGACCGTTATGATCTGAATAATCCCCGGGATCTTTCCCAGGTTTATTCTCAGACAGAGATTGATGCCATGAATGATGAAGAGACCGTAGAGGCTCTCAATGGCATGTGGAGTAACTTCTGTGTTACAGATGCTTATGAGCCCGGTTCTGTTGTAAAACCGATCGTTATGGCAGGCGCCCTGGAAAAGGGACGTATTTCCGTAAATGATACTTTTGTCTGTGACGGTGGTCAGACTTTCGGTGCCAACGGAGACACTTACATTAAGTGTGCGGTATGGCCGGATGCCCATGGGACAGAGGCACTTCGTGATGTAATCGCCAATTCCTGCAACGATGCCATGATGCAGATTGCAGCTAAAATGGGAACCGAGCAGTTCCTGAAAGCACAGACACTCTTTAATTTTGGCAGCAGGACAGGTGTCGACCTTCCTAACGAAGGCTCCGGTGTAATCCATACCACAGAGACTATGGGTGAGACAGAACTTGCATGTTCTGCATTCGGACAGGGATTTACCTGTACTATGATCCAGGAAATCAACGCCATGTGTTCCGTTATCAACGGTGGTTATTATTATCAGCCACATCTGGTAACAGCCATCAAAGACAGCAGGGGTGGCATTGTCAAGACCATTGATCCTGTCCTTATGAAACAGACGATTTCTTCTGATATTTCGGCAGATATCCGTTCTTATATGGCAGCCAGTGTACAGGAAGGTACCAGCCGTACCTCCAAAGTACAGGGATACAGTTCAGGAGGTAAGACCGGTACAGCGGAAAAACTTCCTCGAGGAAACAAGAAATATGTGGTTTCCTTTATCACATTTGCACCGGTAGATGATCCCCAGGTACTGATGTATGTAGTTGTTGATGAGCCTAATGCAGAAGATCAGGCAGATAGTAAATATCCTCAGTATATTGCACAGGGTATTCTTTCGGAACTTCTTCCTTATCTGAATGTTGCTCCAGATGAGTCAGAAGATGGCAGTATTCCTAAGACAGAATTGTGGGATGGTTTCAACGGTAATCTGATAGATGTATCCGGCAGCAGCGTGGACGAAAACGGTAACCTGGTTGATGGAAATGGTAATCTGGTAGATATGAATGGCAACCGTATTGATGAGGAAGGTTATCTTCTGGATGATAATGGAGAACGAAAGCTGGATGCAGAAGGCCAGTATGTAAAATCTAACAATATAGGTGCAGCTTCTGCAAGTAATTCAGAGATGGCAGATAACAGCCTGAAAGAAGCTATTTCAGATACCAACGTACCGGCTCCGCCAGAAGAAACAGACGAAGGAACGGATGAGGGTAATGACATGGAATCTGAAGGTATTACCAACGAAGAAGCTGGTCTGGAATAAAAACGAATGCTCTTCGGAGTAAGTTCATATATTAAACAGAAACTTCTGTTTAATAAGAACCTCTCCGGGGAGTTTTTTTATGAAGAAAAATTTGACTTATCATAAGAAAAAAGTATGGGTAGTGTTTCTATGCTGTGGAGCTGTCCTTCTGGGACTGACAATACGTCTGGTATATCTTATGGGATTCCGGTCTGATTATTATTATGAAAAAGCAGAGGATCTTCATGAACGGGAAAGAGACATCAAGGGAGCCAGGGGAAAAATTTTGGACAGTCAGGGAAAAGTACTGGCAGCAAACAAAACAGTCTGTACAGTGTCGGTGATCCACAGCCAGGTAACAGATCCGGAAAAAGTGATCCGGGTACTGGTGGATAAACTGGGGATAGATGAAGAAAAAATCCGCAAAAAAGTGGAAAAAGTTTCTTCCATAGAAAGAATCCGGACAAACGTGGAAAAAGAAACAGGAGATGCCATACGTGAGGAGAATCTGGATGGAGTAAAGGTAGACGAAGATTACAGAAGATACTACCCATATGGTTCTCTGGCATCCAGGGTACTGGGGTTCACCGGAGGTGACAACCAGGGTATCATCGGTTTGGAGGTAAGATATGAGGAAATCCTGAAGGGAAAATCCGGCAAGATTCTTACAGTGACAGATGCCAGAGGAATAGAACTGAATGGAATGGGAGAAAAAAGAGAGGAACCGAAAGCAGGAAATAACCTGAGAATCAGCATCAATGCAGACATTCAGGAATTTGTACAGCAGGAAGCACTTCGTGTTATGGAAGAAAAACAGGCAGAGAGAGTCTCCATTCTTCTTATGAATCCTCAGAACGGAGAAATTCTTGCATGTGCTAATGTGCCGGAATTTGATCTGAACGATCCCTTTACTTTAAATACAGACACAGATACCAGCGGAATGACAGACAGAGAAAAACAGGATCTTCTGAACCGGATGTGGCGAAATCCCTGCCTTAATGATACCTATGAACCTGGCTCTACCTTTAAGATCATCACTATGGCAGCCGGACTGGAAGAAAAGGTAGTTTCCCTGGAAGACAGATTTTACTGTCCGGGATACAAGCTGGTAGATGACAGAAGAATCCACTGTGCTAACCGACGGGGCCATGGTTCCCAGAATTTTGTAGAAGGAGCCCAGAATTCCTGTAATCCTGTATTTATAGAAGTTGGCCTGAGACTTGGCGTGGATCGCTATTATCATTATTTTCGCAAATTTGGTCTTCTGGAAAAAACAGGAGTGGATCTTCCGGGAGAGGCAGGAACGATCATGCATCAGAAGAAAAATATGGGAAATGTAGAACTTGCCACAGTTTCTTTCGGTCAGTCCTTTCAGATAACACCCGTGCAGCTGGCTGCTACGGTCAGTTCCCTGATCAATGGAGGAAGGCGTATCACGCCCCATTTTGGAGTGGCAGTGGAAAATCCTGAGGGAAACAGAATAGAAGAGCTGGAATATCCTGCAAAAACCGGTATTCTTTCAGAAAAAACTTCTCAGGAGATCCGCTATATTCTGGAAAAAGTAGTTTCTGTGGGATCCGGCAAAAATGCAGCGATAGAAGGGTATTCCATAGGTGGCAAAACTGCAACATCCCAGACACTTCTAAGAAGTGCCAACCGTTATATTTCTTCTTTTCTGGGATTTTTCCCGGCAGAGGATCCACAGGTTCTGGCACTTTGCATTATCCATGACCCAAAAGGAATCTACTATGGGGGAACCATAGCAGCACCGGTGGTACGCCGTATTTTTGAAAATATCCTTCCTTATATGGAAAATCTGGAAAAAGGGTAACTGTTCACAGGGAATATTCCGCGAGGTGTTTTGCCATGAATATGGCAAAATCCCGAGACATACGAGGCAAAATGCCATCACCGAAGGTGATTAGGAATGCATTTTGACCAAGTTACTGTGAAGGTCGTGAACAGTAACGAAAAAGGCTGATATACACGCTGTTCAGCAACGTGAGGGTTGCGAAATCGCAGAAAAAGACTTATAATCAAACGTGACAAAAAACCAAAGAATGATAAGAGGTGTGAGGATGAATTTTGAAATTGTTATCCCGGTACTGATCTCTTTTGCGATCAGTCTGATTCTGGGACCTATCATCATCCCATTTCTGAGAAAACTCAAGATGGGACAGACAGAACGAGTAGAAGGTGTGCAGTCACATCTGAAGAAAGCAGGAACTCCTACTATGGGAGGAATTATTTTTCTTCTTGCAGCAGTGATCACTTCTGTATTCTATGTAAAAGATTATCCGTCAGTGATTCCGGTACTGTTTCTGACACTGGGATTTGGGATCATCGGATTTCTGGATGACTACCTGAAAGTAGTCCTCAGACGTTCAGACGGACTTCTTGCGTGGCAGAAGTTTCTCCTTCAGATCGTAGTTACCGGTATTTTTGCTTACTACCTTGTAAATTATACAAGCGTAGATCTGGCAATGCGTATTCCATTCTGGACAGATCATTATCTGGATCTTGGCTGGCTGGCGATCCCGGTTATGTTTTTTGTAGTGATCGGAACGGTAAACGGTGTAAACTTTACAGATGGACTGGACGGACTGGCATCCAGTGTTACGCTGATCGTGGCAGTATTTTTTACAGTGGTATCTATCGGTATTAAAAGTGGCATTGAACCTGTCACCTGTGCGGTAGTAGGTGGACTTATGGGATTTCTTCTGTTTAATGTATATCCTGCAAAGGTATTTATGGGAGATACAGGATCTCTGGCTCTTGGCGGATTTGTGGCAGGAGCTGCTTATATGCTTCAGATGCCGTTGTTCATTCTGCTGGTCGGACTGATCTATCTGGTAGAAGTACTTTCTGTTATGATCCAGGTCAGCTATTTCAAGGCAACCCATGGCAAACGAATTTTCAAAATGGCACCGATCCATCACCATTTTGAATTATGTGGATGGTCAGAAACAAGAATCGTAGCAGTATTTTCTGTGATCACAGCAGTAATGTGTCTGATTGCACTTCTGGCATTATAAAGATACCCTTTCAGGAATAAGGAGGAAATAATGATGAATTTGCAGGGAAAAAAAGTTCTGGTATTTGGTTCCGGCAAAAGCGGAATCGGAGCAGCAGATCTGTTGGAGCAGACAGGTGCAACCCCTGTTATTTACGATGGAAACGAAAAGATTGATAAAGAAGCCGTATTACATAAGATTCCCCATCACAGCAGGACAGAAGTTTACGTAGGCGAACTTCCCAAAGAAGTACAGGACAGCCTGGATCTGGTAGTTTTGAGCCCTGGTGTTCCTACGGATATACCTATGGTCAGAGCTCTTTATGAGCAGGGGCTTCCGGTATGGGGAGAAGTGGAACTGGCTTACCGTACAGGTAAGGGACGTGTGCTGGCTATTACAGGAACCAACGGCAAGACTACTACCACGGCACTTCTTGGCAAGATCATGAAAGATGCAGAGGATTCTGTATTTGTAGTAGGAAACATCGGAACTCCTTATACATCCAAGGCTCTGGAAATGAAAGACAACACGACTACAGTAGCAGAGATCAGCAGCTTTCAGCTGGAGACTATCGAAGAATTCGCACCGGCAGTCAGTGCCATCCTGAACATTACAGAGGATCATCTGAACCGTCACCATACAATGGAAGAATATATCAGAGTCAAAGAACTGATCGTTAAGAATCAGACTGCGGATAATTACTGTGTTCTTAATTATGAAGATCCGGTTCTTCGTGAATTTGGTAAGAAGATTGTTCCAAAGACCGTATATTTCTCCAGTGAGCGTGTGCTGGAACAGGGTATTTATCTGGATGGGGATCAGATCATCCTGAAAACAGAAAAAAAAGAGATTCCGGTAGTACATACAGGAGACCTGAAACTTCTTGGCAAACATAATTTTGAAAACGTAATGGCTGCTGTTGCAATGGCTTATTATGCAGGTGTTTCCATAGACAGTATCCGCAAGAGTATCTGTGAGTTTACAGCTGTGGAACACAGAATCGAATATGTAACAGAGAAGAATGGTGTCACTTATTATAATGACTCCAAGGGAACCAACCCGGATGCTGCCATCAAGGGAATCCAGGCAATGAACCGTCCTACCCTTCTTATTGGAGGCGGTTACGACAAAGGTTCCAGCTATGACGAATGGCTTAATGCTTTTGATGGTAAAGTCCGTTATCTGGTACTGATCGGACAGACCAGAGACAAGATCAGAGAGGCTGCAGAACGTCTGGGTGTATGCCCATGTATCCTCTGCGAGAATCTGGAAGAAGCAGTAAAGATTTGTGCAGAAAAAGCAGAACCAGGAGATGCAGTACTTCTTTCACCTGCCTGTGCAAGCTGGGGACAGTTTGACAATTATGAGCAGCGTGGAGATATGTTCAAAGAATACGTGAGAAACCTCTGATTTCGGAATAATTTGGATGCATTTTGACTAAAAATTTTCAGATACAGCTCTTTCGGGAGCTGTATTTTCTTTGGCTTTTTGGGAGAAAGACAGGAACCAGAAGAATGCTCAAAACATATGATAATTTAAGAGGTCATTGGGAGTGAAGCGTTTGAGCAGGATTCAGGTGTACGGAGGAAAAACACTTCATGGAACCATTACAATACAGGGATCCAAAAATGCGGCGCTGCCAATGATGGCAGCGTCTCTTCTTCACAGGGGAGTCAGTGTGCTGGAAGTCTGTCCAAAAATATCAGATGTATTTTGTATGGAAGAAATTCTGCAAAGTCTGGGAGCTGTTACCTGGTGGAAAGACCATGATCTGTACCTGGATTGTACCAGAGCGGAAGGAACAGAAATTTCCGGCATCCATACATGCAGGATGCGGTCATCGGTAATCCTTCTGGGAGCGTTGCTGGGACGAAAAGGAGCAGGAACCATGGGATATCCGGGAGGATGCATTATTGGAAAAAGACCCATAGACCTTCATCTTTATGCACTGAACTGCCTGGGAGCAAAAGTAAAAGAAACAGAAGAATGTCTTTCTGCCAACTGCCCCAGACTTACAGGCAGCATAATCTGCTTTCCTGCCAGAAGTGTAGGAGCTACAGAACAGGCAATTCTGGCAGCAGTTCTGGCAGAAGGAACAACCAGGATCCTGAATGGGGCAAAAGAGCCGGAGATCTGCTGGCTCTGTCAGTATCTTCGGGGCATGGGAGCCCAAATCCGGGGAGAAGGTACGGAATGTCTGGAGATCAGAGGCGTGAAAGAACTGCATGGAGGAAGGATAAAAATTCCCTGTGACAGAATTGTTGCCGGAACCTATCTCTGTGCAGCTGCAGCAACAAGAGGCAGTATTGTTATCAGCAATCCTCCGGAAAAAGAACTGGACGCCTTTCTGGAAGTATATCAGAAAATGGGTGGACAATGTGAATATAACAGTGGTAAACTAGTAGCGGACGCCAGAAATGCCAGATTATCCGTTCCATATATAGAGACGAGAGAATATCCGGGATTTCCCACAGATCTTCAGTCGCCTCTGATGGCAGTCCTTGCCACAGCAGAAGGCTGCAGCAGGATACAGGAAAATCTTTTTGAAAACCGATTCCGGATCGTGGAGGAACTGAACCGGATGGGAGCTCACATAAAGGTTTGGGGAAATATGGCAGAGATAGAAGGAACAGAGAGCCTCCATGGAACTTCCGTACAGGCAAGAGAGTTGAGAGGAGGTGCGGCACTTATGATCGCAGCACTTTCAGCAGAAGACTGTACAGAAATAGGGGGGTATTCTTACATCCGGCGTGGTTATGAAGATATATGCAGAGATATTACAGCATTGGGTGGAAGTATCCGGGAACTGAGAGACTGAGAGAACCGCTTTTGCCGGAATGTCTGCAAGCAGTTATGAGTGAAGAGAGAGAATACGGGAAATACTTTATATGAGAACATCCAACTACAGGAAACAGATACAATTGAATAACAAAACAGTCAAAACTCTGAAGATTGCAGGAATCGCAGGAATATTTGCACTGGTACTTTTCTTTTTTGCATTTTTTCATGTATCTAAAGTAGAAGTGATAGGAATTGAACACTATTCCGAAAAAGAAATCAAAAAACTGGTTCTTAAGGGACCTTTTGCTTCCAATTCCATACTGGCACCTGTGCTTCTGGGAGGCGTAGACCTGGAAAAATATCCTTATATTGACAGTCTTCATGTGACTAGGTCAGGAAGCAGAACACTGGTGATCAGTGTCCGGGAAAAAAAGATCGTAGGTTGTATCCCCTATCTGGACAGTTATATTTATTTTGACAGGAATGGTGTTTTTGTCAGTGGAAGTACAGAGAGGGATACGGCCGTACCGTTTTTTGACGGAATCGAAGTCAAAAAGGTAGTCCAGGACGAGAAACTTCCCATCAAGAGCACAGTTATGAATACAGCAGTGGCACTGTACACCATTTTTTCCAAGAACGACATGGTGCCGGATCATATTCAGTTTGATGACAGTTATAATATCAGCCTTCTTTATGGAGATATTACGGTTTATCTTGGCAAGGATGTTTATCTGGAAGACAAAATGACCAGAGCAATTGCCATTCTGCCTCAGATCACCGGTGAGAAGGGTATCCTTCATATGGAGAACATCACCGACACAGTCAAAACAGTAACCTTTGAAAGCGACCAGAAGCAGACCGGTACCGCAGAGGAATGGACAGGCGGTTATGATGAAAATGGTGATTATACCGGAGATGGAGAATACGATGAAGAGGGCAATTATGTAGGTCCACAGACTTCTGACACCGGTTCAGAGAATTCTTCTGAAACAGAAACTTCCGGGGATGAGGGAGATACATCTGATTATACAGACGAAAACACAGAGGATACTTCCGGAGATTATTCAGATGAAAGTTCCTACGATGGCACAGAGGATACCTCCGAAGATTATCAGGATTACTCGGACAGCTCAGAAGAAGATTACGGTGATTACAGCTATAGTGACGAGGGATATTATGATGATTCCGGAGAGTAGTAAAAGGTGGCAAATGCCGAATAATAGTGAAAAAAGTATAAAAAAACAAAAATAGTAGTTGATTAATTACCGAAAAAAATATATGATATATTCATATGTAGCCTGATACGATGTGATATCGGGAAAATAAAGGAGGAAGTACATTGTTAGAGATTATGTCAAATGAGGCTGAGTCCTCCGCCAAGATCATAGTCATTGGCGTAGGCGGGGCAGGAAATAATGCAGTAAACAGAATGGTGGAAGAAGCCATTGGAGGAGTTGAGTTTGTAGGTGTTAATACTGATAAGCAGGCTCTGACTCTGTGTAAGGCTCCAACAGTACTTCAGATTGGTGAAAAGATAACAAAAGGCCTTGGTGCAGGTGCACAGCCGGAAGTTGGTCAGAAGGCTGCCGAAGAGAGCATAGAGGAAGTTAAACAGATTATAGAAGGCGCAGATATGGTATTTGTTACATGCGGTATGGGCGGCGGCACAGGTACAGGTGCAGCACCGGTAATCGCAGCAGCAGCTAAGGAAATGGGTATCCTTACTGTCGGCGTAGTAACCAAACCTTTCCGCTTTGAAGCCAAAACCCGTATGAACAATGCTCTGGCAGGTATCGAAAATCTGAAGAAAGCTGTAGATACACTGATTGTCATCCCGAATGACAAGCTGTTGGAGATTGTTGATCGTCGTACAACTATGCCGGAAGCACTTCGCAAAGCAGATGAAGTTCTTCAGCAGGCAGTTCAGGGTATCACAGACCTGATCAATCTGCCGGCACTGATCAACCTTGACTTTGCAGATGTTCAGACCGTTATGACTGACAAGGGTATTGCACATATCGGAATCGGAGAAGCAAGAGGAGACGACAAAGCGATGGAAGCAGTTCAGCAGGCGGTATCCTCCCCGCTTCTGGAAACAACCATCAAAGGTGCTACACATGTGATCATCAACATTTCCGGAGATATTTCTCTTATGGATGCGAATGATGCTGCAAGCTATGTACAGGAACTTACAGGTGAGGATGCAAACATCATCTTCGGTGCTATGTATGATGACTCTGTTGCAGATTATGCAAGAATCACCGTTATCGCAACCGGACTGTCTGATGCTGTTTCCAAGACTACACCGTTTGGTAACAGAAGTACTGCATCACAGTTCAGTACACACAAACCATCAGCAGGAACAGCTTCTGCACCGACAGGAATGAATATGCCGAGTTTCAGTCTTCCGACCATGAACTCATCTTATTCAGGCAAGGTTCCGTCCAGCACTGTTCAGAAAAAAGATATCCAGATCCCGGATTTCCTGAGAAACAGATAGGATATAGAAAGATACAAAAGAGACGCTGTAAATACCAGCGCCTCTTTTTTTGAGCTTCTGAGATTTTCAGAGAGGATTTTTATATCCGGAAAGGATCAGCAGTTACAGGCGAAAGTGCTGCATTTTGTTTCTGAACAGTCTTTTGCGGAACATCCGGCAATGTCAATGGCACTGGCTGTGCAGTGGCAGTGTTCATTGTAGGTACATTCCTGGGCTTTACAGTCAATGTTGATCTTTTTACAGCCACTGTGTTCCTGAGTGCTGTTCATGGCAGAGCCAGTGCCTTTTTCTCTAAAACTTCCGCAGCTGGTTTCATCTGCTTTGCGGGCATTTTCACCGGTAACCTGGATGTCACCTCTGGAACAGAGTTCATGATCATTATAGATACATTTTGTTGCACTGCAATTTAAAATTGTCATAAAAAGTCCCTCCTGTATTTTGATTACGAACTTAGTATCTCCTCTTTCAAAAAAAATATACATAAAACAAAAAACTACTTGACTTTATAAGAAAAGAATGCTATCTTAGATGAGTACGTGAAGAAAACAAAGCAGAGTTTACTCTCACCTTAGCACGCAGGATGTGACTTGGGTTTATATGCCTCTTATACTGAGATTTTGTTTGTGAGACAGAATTCATATACCTGAAGGTATCATCAGTTCGCAGCAGAGGATATAATAGAGTGTGGATTCTGTCCGCACTTTTTTTGTTTTCTTAACATTATGAGGGCGACAGGTGTTACTGTTCACAGGTAAGTTACTGTGAAGGTCGTGGACAGTAAATTACCGGTTACTGTAAAGCTATGAACAGTAACGGTGACTGAGAGTCATGGTTTATCATTTACAGGTATGGAGGTGTACTACAATTAGCAATTTAATGATTAACGAACAAATCAGAGACAAAGAAGTACGTCTGATCGGACCGGACGGAGCACAGCTTGGAATTGTTTCCGCCAGAGAGGCTATGGCCAAGGCACAGGAAGCAGGACTTGATCTTGTAAAGATCGCACCACAGGCGAAACCACCGGTATGTAAGATTATTGATTACGGTAAATACCGTTACGAACTTTCCCGTAAGGAAAAAGAAGCAAAAAAGAAACAGAAAACAATAGATATCAAGGAAGTACGTCTTTCTCCGAACATTGATACCAATGACTTAAAAACAAAGGTCAATGCAGCCAGAAAGTTCCTTTCCAAGGGCGACAGAGTAAAAGTTACTTTACGTTTCAGAGGAAGAGAAATGGCACATATGGCAAGCAGCAGACATGTGCTGGATGATTTTGCAGAACTTCTGACTGATATTGCAGTTGTAGAAAAGGCACCTAAGATAGAAGGAAGAAGCATGACAATGTTCCTCAGTGAGAAACGCTGAGACTGATTTTAGATTATGGAGTGTTATGCCTGAGAGTATAATATGAAATAAAATTACAGAACCACGAATTAAGGAGGATTTTTATTATGCCTAAGATTAAAACTTGTAGAGCAGCAGCAAAACGTTTCAAAAAAACCGGAACCGGAAAAATCATGAGAAATAAAGCTTATAAGAGCCATATCTTAACAAAGAAATCTCAGAAGAGAAAGAGAAATCTGAGAAAAG
>OLRJ01001328.1_pt1 | contig 21260 bp, 12 predicted proteins | sample 1672741 | NCBI WGS metagenome assembly OLRJ01 (sample SAMEA3136719, study PRJEB25190) | human gut metagenome | biome: human gut; feature: human-associated habitat; material: faeces | place: Austria | collected 2013
GCAAGGAGGTCAAGTACTGCTGCGACCGCAAGGAGGCCAAGGACCACGGTGCCGACAAGGGTAACCTGCTGGGCTATGAGCCCAAGGACGGCGACCGTGTGGTGATGGTCGAGGACGTGACCACCTCCGGTAAGTCCATCGACGAGACCTACCCCAAGGTTACCGCTGCGGCCGATGTCGAGATCCGTGGCTTGATCGTTTCCCTCAACCGCATGGAAGTGGGCAAGGGCGGCGTCACCACGGCGCAGAAGGAAATCGAGGCCAAGTACGGTTTCCCCGTCGCGAGCATCGTCTCCATGGCCGAGGTTGTCGAGGTGCTCTACAACCACGAGATCGACGGCAAAGTGGTTATCGACGATACCCTCAAGGCGGCTATCGACGCGTATTACGAGCAGTATGGCGCCAAGGAGTAGCATCTGCGCCTGTTGCCAATTGGATGTTGAGCGGACGTTCCGTATTCGGGGCGTCCGCTTTTTAATAACTGGTAAAGATCTATGCCGCTCCTCGAATAATGTCCTGTCATCGCTTGTTGAGAGCAGGGGGGTCTGATACATTCAAATCATTGTGTAAATGGGCTTGGGGGAACATGGGAAGTGCCATGGCGGGCCCGCGGCTACGTTCGGAGGAACGATGAAGAAGAAACTCACGACGCTCGCGCTTATTCTGATCGCTGCGCTGAGCATGCTTGCGCTGTGCGCCTGCAACAACGGTCCTTCGTCGGAGGAGGTCATTCGAGAGGGCCTGTCCGGAGAGCTCGACACGATCGTCAACAAGAAGGGTGACGATTGGGATGAGATGATCAGCGACATCGAGGATGAAGCCGACCTCTCCCAGTTCGGTATCGATGCCGAGGAGTTCGTTAACGTTTTGTTTGATGGCTTTGATTACGAGATCACCTCGGTCGATGTCGATGAGGATAACGACACTGCCGTTGCGCACGTGACGCTCACCTCTAAGTCCATGAAGGACGTGATGACGGCTTTGCAGCAGGCAGCCGATGACTTTATGGGCGATCCCAACAACTATGCAGGTTTGAGCGAGGACGAGCTTTACAAGAAGGTCGGCGAGCTGATGATGGATGCCATCCGTGGCGTCGAGACGCAGAATGTCGATGTGGATCTTGAGTGCGAGCGCGACGAGGACGGCAACTGGACCGAGGCCGATAGCGTTGCGGACGAGATCACCAATGCACTGATGAGTTAATCGCCAATCGATATCTTGCCTCTGGGGGTCGGGAGTAATTCCCGGCCCCTTTTTGTTTGAAACAAAAACAAAACCTATCAACAACCCGAAAGACAAGAACGAAAAAGCGAAAGTAAGGGGTTGGTAAGCGCGCTTGGGACGAAGACTGCGTTTGAGCAGGGGTACGGCATGGGAGCACGTGAGAAGCCCGGCTGCGCGATCTTGATTGACATGGCGGTGTGCGGTCCGACGAAACGCTTACGAAACAATTAAAGCCGAGCTTGACTTCATTGAGCTAAAGCGTAGACTGCATAAATGCAACGTAGGGAGATGGGAATTCAACAGGGACCCATCGCTTTGTAGAGGAATGCCACAGCATGTTTATGAGCCAGCTACACATTATCAGCGTAATTATTATTTAGCGCGGGTTGGCGATAAACAGTCAGCCCGTGCCAAATGCGGGCGGCTGATAAAAGACGAGGGCCGTCGAATCGAAAATCGACGGCCCTCGTTTTTTATCGAAATCGAAAGTGTTGGGGAAACCTCAGAAGGAAGGATAGTATGAACGGAGTTGTAGTCATGCTCGTGTGCGCGGCGGTTCTCGCCTGCGGCTATCTCGGGTACGGACGCTGGTTGGCCAATAAGTGGGGCGTCGATAGGGAGGCCCTTACTCCTGCCAAGCGCATGAAGGACGGCAAGAACTTCTCGCCCGTCTCTGCATTCACCGCATTTTCGCATCAGTTCAGCTCAATCTGCGGTGCAGGCCCTGTCACGGGCACCATCGTGGCCATGGCTTTTGGCTGGCTGCCCGTTGTGCTGTGGGTGCTCGTGGGCGGCATCTTCTTTGGTGCCGTACATGACTTTGGCGCCCTGTATGCCTCGATGAAGAACAACGGCAAGTCGCTGGCTCAGCTCATCGAGAAGTACATCGGCAAGACCGGTCGTCGTCTGTTCCTCCTGTTCTGCTGGTTGTTCTGCATCATCGTCATCGCTGCTTTCACCGACATGGTGTGCGGTACCTTCAAGTTCACCCCGGTCATGGGTGCAGATGGCGTGGCTACCGCTGCTATCGACTTCACCAAGTCCTATGCCGCCGGTTGCGCAGGTACCATCTCCATCCTCTTCACCTTTGTTGCCATCGCTTTTGGCTATGCCCAGAAGAAATTCAACCTCACCGGTGTGGCCGAGTTCGCCACCGGCGTGGTGCTGATGGTTCTCATGTTCGCCGTGGGCATGCAGTTCCCGCTGTACCTCGATAAGTTCCAGTGGTTCGCCGTTGTGATGGTCTACCTGGTTTTTGCCGGTGCTATGCCCATCAGCGTGCTCAAGACCCCGCGCGACTATCTCACTTCGATCATGATGATCGTCATGATTGTCTGTGCTGTGCTCGGTATCTTCGTCCTGGGCGCTCAGGGTCAGGCAACCATCACCGCTCCTGTGTTTACCGGTTTCTCCACTGCTTCTGGCATGATGTTCCCCATCCTGTTTGTTTCCGTTGCCTGCGGCGCACTTTCCGGCTTCCATAGCCTCGTGTCTTCCGGCACCTCTTCCAAGCAGGTCGAGAAGGAGGCCGACGCCGTCAAGGTTGGCTACGGCGCCATGATCGTTGAGTCCTTTGTGGGCGTCCTCGCCATCGTTGTCGCCGGCATCATGTTCTCCTCGATGAATACCGCCGGTACCGGCACGGTGAACGTTGCCAACGGCGGTCTTGCCTCCACCCCGTTTCAGATCTTCGCTGCCGGCATCGCTCGCGGCATGACGGCTTTTGGCGTCGACCAGACTGTTGCCACCGTGTTCATGACCATGAACGTCTCGGCCCTTGCTCTCACCTCGCTCGACGCTGTTGCCCGCATCGCCCGCACCTCGTTCTCCGAGTTCTTTGCCAAGACCAATGACGCTTTGGCCATCAATGCCAAGACCGGCGTCATGAAGGTTTTGGGCAACCCCTGGTTTGCCACGGTTGTTACCCTGCTTCCCGGTCTTGCCCTGGCCTTTGGTGGTTATGCCAACATCTGGCCGCTGTTTGGTGCTTCCAACCAGCTGCTCGGCGGCATGACCATGATCACGCTCGCTGTGTTCTGCAAGTGCACCGGCCGCAAGGGCTGGATGCTCTACGTGCCTGTGGTGTTCCTGCTGGTATGCACCTTCACCTCTCTGGTGCAGAGCGCCCTGGGCTGCGTTGCCGCTATCCAGGCCTACGGTCTGTTTGGCTCGATCCCCGCAGCAACTGCCGGCGCCGCTGCGACGCCCGTGCTTGCCACCAAGGGCCTGCAGCTGCTCTTCGCCGTGCTGCTGATGGTCCTGGGCCTGATTGTTGCCGTGAACTGCCTGAAGGAGCTCTTTGGCAAGGAGGCCGGCTCCCTGCCCGACGAGGAGCCCGAGTGGACCGAGATGGGTCGCGCCGAGTATGGTCGCGCATCTGTTGAGGCTCCTGCCGATGGAGCTGCTCAAAACGCCTAATCGCGTCTGAGCGTACCTTTCGCACATCGTTACATTCGCCCGAGTGCTCTGCAGCCGCACTCGGGCGTTTTTTATTTTGGCGATACGTGGTGCTGGGGTACACCCAATTGCATGCAAAGAGCCCCGTTGCGCCGCACTCCCCGTGGAATCATTCGAGCAAGAAGCCATGTTCAGATTGCATGAGGTACCATACAGACGTTTGTATTTATCTTCGAGGAGGCTTGTGTGTCTTCATCTTTGTATAGCGATAATCAAAACGATGTCGATGCGCTGGCGCGTCGCATCGCTGCTCTCACCTCATTGAGCTCCAAGCAGGCAGCCGTTATTTCGCGCGGTCTGTTGGGCCGTAAGGTCCTCAAAATCAAGTCGAGCTCACTGGGCGGGCTTTTCCGTTCGATCGATAAGGATATCGACACCAAGCGTCTACGCGATGAGTTTATCAAGTCGGGGCTTATCGAGCGCATCGATGAGACCGGTGTCGACGGGCGCCCTGCCATCTATTCGATTTGCGCAAAGGTTTCCGAGCTTATTATTGTTGATGGCGCCGAGGATCTGAACGATGGCTTTGACGTCGAGGAAGAGTCGGCGCCTGCCGAGACGTTGGCTGTTGAGGCTAAAGACGCTGGGCAGGTTGCGCCCGCAGTGGCGGCGTGCGGGTCCGAGAAGGATTCTGGATCAGCAAAGCCCGCTGCGTCTCGAGCCGAGGATACCCGTCGCGACCAGGAATTGCCCGCCGCCGCGCCTTCCAAGGCAGCTCAAAGGGAAGAGCAAGCTAGGCCAAACGATACGCCAGCGCCCTTTGTCTCGAAGGTGGGCCGAGGAGCGCGTGTGCATCGTCGCGCGCAGGACAAGAAAGCATCACGGGATACCCAGGACACCTCTGTGGAGCAGCCAAGGCTCGCCGAGCCGAAGGGCCAAGAGCCAGAAGTTCACGCCATGGGACCCCAAAAGCAGCAGCCGCAGGCTCAGGGTGCTCCGTCCGCTCCTGCCGAGAAAAAAGTGCCCGTTCCCAAAGAGCCTGCCGCTTCAAAGAAAGGCGCAGCATGTAAGCAGGCGGAGGCAAGTCGGGGTCGCGTTGCTTTTGTCGAGCGAGATACTCAGCGAAAGCATGAGGACGCTAAGGAGGGAGAGGCTCGTTCTTCGGTAAAAAGGGATACTCCTGCGAACAGGAAGCGAAAGGGAAAGCCCGGTCGTTCCGAGGCGGTCAAGTCGTCTCACAAACAGGATTCGCCTTCGACTCAAACAATGGGGGCTCATCGCTCGAACGATTCTGCCCAGCCCGAATCTCGCTCTATCGTACGCGTGATTCGAGGGAAGCTCGCAAAGGTGGCAACCGTGTTGCCGCTTTCTGCTGTTGTGCACAGCGATCGCGTCCAATATGCCAAGATTACGCGCGTTGACAATCGTCCGGTGGCGAAGACTGCCGTGCACGAAAACGGTCATCAAAACGCCAAGCAGCAGCTTGCGCATGATTTTGAGGCCATTACCACGTGGATCGAGCAAACAGACGGCATGGATACTCCGTACGCCTCGCGTCGTCAGCGAGCCTTTGAAATTTTTAACGATGAGAAGGCCTTTGATGGCAAGCGCGGCGAGCGCTTGTTCAAGCGTCTGAACGACCGCGGCGTTAACGTGGCAGCACTTAAGATCACGCCCCAGCGTCCGTATCATTTCACGAGTTTCTTTGGCATCGGTGCCAATAAGCCGTTCATCATGGTCGAGAATATCGATACGTACGACGAGATCGCGCGTCTGCTGCGCGGCAAATCGTCGGTCAAGCTTTTTGGCGTGCGGGTGAGCGGCGTAATTTTTGGCAGCGGTTGCAAGGCGAGCGTCTCGCATGCGCTGGACGATTATCTGTCCGATATCGGCTATGGATACGACTATGTGTACTATGCGGGCGATATTGACCGCGAAGGCGCGCGCATCGTCGAACAGGCCCGTGCGGCAAACAATACGAAGATTCGCATGCACGCGGGTATGTACAAGGCCATGCTGGCGGCTCACAAGCGTCGTTTGAAGGACGGTCGCGGGGTGGAGCATGCATCCGAGAATCAGGGCGTGCCGCAAAATCTCGCGCGCGCCATCGCCGACCTGCCCATGGTCACGCGCGTGCAGTTCCGCAATATCTTGCGTGAGGGCGGTCGTATCCCACAGGAGATCCTAACCTCGGCCGATTATCGCGACTCAAGCTCCGGCAGCCTTGACCGCATCCTCAACAGCTAAGCAACGTGACAAAAAGTCGGCAGGTTTATTTTGTCACATTTTCACAAGCCCTTCATAAAAGGCGTCCGCACTGCGAACCGAGTTGCAGTGCGGACGCCTTGACTTTTGCTATCGAGAGCTATCGAGAGCTATCGAGGCTCAATCATGCTGAGCGAGATCTTCTTGCGATCACGGTCGACTTTCTCGACCCATACATCGACGGTGTCGCCCACGCGAACAACGTCACTGGGGTGTTTGACAAAGCGGTTGGCCATCTTGGAGATGTGCACCAGACCGTCTTGATGCACGCCGATGTCGACAAATGCGCCAAAGTCCACGACATTGCGCACCGTGCCCTTGAGTTTCATGCCCGCCTCCAGGTCATCGATGGAGAGGGCGGAGCGGCTAAAGACAACTTCGGGAGCGTTGTCGCGGGGGTCACGGCCAGGCTTTTTGAGCTCGTCGATGATGTCGATGAGCGTCAAGATGCCGCAACCGAGCTCTCCGGCGATCTCGCCGATGCTGCCCACGCGGCGTTCAATATCGGGGATTCCACCGCGCTTGAGCTCATCGGCTTTAACGCCCGCACGCTTGAGCACCTCGTTGGCAACGGCGTAGCTTTCGGGGTGGACGCTTGTTGCGTCGAGCGGATTTTTGCCATCTGCAATGCGCAGGAATCCTGCAGCGTTGAGATACGCCTTGGGGCCGAGCTTCGAGACCTTCTTGAGTTGCGCGCGGTCGGTGAAGGGGCCGTTCTCCTCGCGGTAGGCGACGATGTTGCGGGCAACCGTTGGCGTGATGCCGGACACATAGCCCAGCAGGCTTGTGCTTGCGGTGTTTACATCGACGCCCACACGGTTGACAACGTCTTCTACAACATTGCCCAGCGAGTACGAAAGCTCGGCCTGGTCGAGGTCATGCTGATACTGGCCAACGCCAATGGACTGGGGCGGGATTTTGACCAGCTCGGCAAGGGGGTCTTGCAGACGGTGACCCAGGCTAAGGGCGCCGCGCACCGTGACGTCAAGATCAGGATATTCCTGGCTCGCCAGCTCGGATGCCGAGTAAACCGACGCCCCGGCTTCGTTGACGATGGTGTAGCGAAGCTCGGGCGCCTGCTCGGAGATGAACTCGCTCACGACTTCCTCGGTTTCGCGGCTTGCCGTGCCGTTGCCAATAACAATGGTGTTGACCTTGTCCTTTTTGACCAGGCGAGCCAGCTCGCGTTTGGTGCCGGCAACGTCGTGGCGCGGGTTGGTGGGATAGACGACGCCGTGGTCGAGTAGCTTGCCGGTCTCGTCCATGACGGCGACCTTGCAGCCAGTGCGGTAGCCGGGGTCGAGTGCCAGCACGCGTGCGCCGCGAACCGGTCGAGCCGAGAGCAGGCCTTCGAGGTTTTTTGCAAACACGTTGATGGCATCGGCTTGAGCGCGCACGGTGAGCTTGGCGCGGGCCTCGCGTTCGAGTGAAGGCGCCATGAGACGTTTGTAGCCATCGGCGATAGCGGCGTCGAATATGGGGGCGAAAACGCCTTGTCGACGCGGCCAGCGGCTTCCCAGGCGCGAAACGGCTGCCTGGTTATCGACGTTCACGCGAACCCGTAGCTTTCCCTCTCGCTCACCGCGGTCGATGGCGAGAACACGGTGGTTGGGGATGCGGCGCAGCGGCTCGTCGTAGGCATAGTAGGGCTCGTATGGGGTCTTTTCGGTGGGGTCGGTCGCTTCGACAACGATATCGGCGGTGTTTTGGGTGAAGGCACGCAGGTCGGCGACGTTCTCGGGGTCTTCGGCGACAATTTCCGCCACGATATCGGAGGCGCCTGCGAGAGCTTTTTCGGCGGTATCGAAGCCGGCTTCCTCATTGATGTACGCTGCGGCTGCCTCGATGGCCGAGCCACCGCCCTTGGGGCTTGCCTGCATAATGATCATGTTGGCAAGCGGCTCGAGTCCCGCCTCGCGGGCCTTTTGCGCCCGCGTCATGCGCTTCTTGCCATAGGGTTTGTAGAGGTCTTCGACGCGCTGCAGCTGCTCGGCTTCGCGAATCTGCTGCTTCAGCTCGGGCGTGAGCTTGCCCTGGGCGTTGATGAGCACGATGACATCCTCTTTGCGCTGCTCGAGATTGCGCAGGTAGCCCAGGCGTTCGTTGAGCGCGCGGAGGGCGACGTCATCCATGCCGCCAGTCGCTTCTTTGCGGTAGCGGGCGATAAAGGGGATGGTGTTCCCCTCGTCGATGAGCTTGACGGCTGCATCGACGTCGGCGACTTTGAGATCGAGCTCGCGAGCAAGCTGTGCGATGAGATCCATGGGACTCCTAGCGTTCGTTGGTGCGTTTGAGCAATGGGTCAACAAGGATACCATTGCGCGCGACGTCGATGGTTTAGGGCAATTGCTCTTTGGCGGCTCTTCAGAATACTATGAGCAAACTGGCCGTTGCAGAAAGCAGGGCATTTGGCGTGAGTCTATTGGCCACCGCGCCTGCTCAGGCTATCTCTTTGAGAAAAATGCGGTTAAAAAACGATCATAAGGCCCCTGTTTCTACAAACTTCCTGATTTCAGTAGCAGTATTGCATTATGCGGAGTAGACGGGTCTTTCGAGCTCTATTTATCTGGGATTTTCTAATCAAAAAAGCGCTTCTAATTGTAAAAGCGCCAGATTGCTACTGAAATCAGGAAGTTTTGATTTGCTCAAAGGGTTTTGGGCTGAAAGCCGTTTGCTCAAGGGCCGTACGGGAGATATCGACTTGCCAAGAGTTGCAACTCCAAACAAAAAGCCCCGGTACCATGGCCGGGGCTCATCAAGACAAGGGCTGGGGTAGAGGGATTCGAACCCCCGTAACCGGCACCAAAAACCGGGGTCCTGCCGCTGGACGATACCCCAATGCGGACGTGCTGCTATCGCAGCCTGTCTAGTTTACCTAATCACTCAAGGCAGCGCAAACGCCATCGAGAATACGCACAGCAAGGGTTTGCGCATCGCTTGACGTGAACGTGCCGTTGTAGCACGTAAGGCCGGTGAGTTCGATGCGCAGATGCGCGGGCTTGGACGCCGCGGCCTCAAAAGCGGTGCTAATACGCTTGGCAAGGTTGTTGCACTGGGCGAGCGTAAGGGTCGGGCGCGGCTCGGCGTTCTCTGGGAGCTCGTCGCTTGCGAGCTCAAGAACCAAATCCATGCCCTCGGGAGCTTCGCCCTCGCTTAGCACCATGCCACTGTTTTCCGTTGTGGCCGAGGCGATATTCCACATGCGCGAGGCGATGTTGCGGGCGATGGCATCCTGTCCGCTTACGGCGATGCGATAATGCTCAAGCACATTCGCGGCGCGCGCAAAGCCGGTGCGCTCTTCTGCTTCCAGCACAGAGGGCTTTCCCTCCCATACGTGGCGCAGGCGATCGATGTAGCGAAACGTGTCCTGGAAGGCCATGCCATCGGCAAACAGGCCGACATTTTCCTGGAACTGCTGCAGGGCGTTTTCGGTATGCGGACCAAAGTAGCCATCGACATCGCCGCAACCAAAGCCCAGGGCGTTCAAAGCTTGCTGCAAAGCGATGACATCGGCTCCGTGGAAGTTGGGAAGACGCAGGTAAAGCGTGCGATCGCCCAGTTTATACGAGGCATCTACCAACGCGCTCCAGCAGATGATGTCAACGTCGCCCAGGGCGTCGAGGCCCGAGGTGACGCGAAACGACGCCACGGCGCGCGCAGTCGTATCTCCGTAGAGCTTTTGCGCGTATTCCTGTTCGTCGATGGTATAGCCCAGGCCAATCAGGCGCGTTTGAATATCTTCAACTGCGGGTCCCTGCATGCCCTTTGTAATCGGATCCAAGAGAACCCCTTTCATATGCAATATGGCGCGTGCCGCCTGTGGGCGGTCTGCGTTTAAAGTTACCCATCAGTGTATCAAGTTAACGAGTTGTGCGCTAAGTCGCACGACATCTGCAGCCTACGCACGCAAAACCATAAGTGTCCGCCCGGCGCGAGCCTGACAAAACGCTCGGGCGCCCTTTACGTTCCCTTGTTGTTTGTCCCATAGCCTAAAGAAAATACGCCAAGAAAGGAGAAACGCCATGAGCGACGCATGGGGCGAGGTATTGACGATGGACGACGGCACGAAGGCGGACGTTGTCCCGTTGCTGGAAGACCGTGCTGCTTTGGCGTCTATCGCGCTGTTCGGTGTACTGGCTGCTGCTCTCGTTGTCTTTTACCTTTAGTTCAGACGCTCGACAAAGAAATCCGCCATGCCCAAAAGCAGGTCCTTGCACTGAGGGTCGAGTTCGACGCTTTCCAGTGCGGCTTTGGCGTGGGCGGTAAGATCGAGCGAGTAGGAGTGCGCATATGCGATAGCGCCCGTACGCTCGAAAATCTGAACGGCGCGGTCCAGACGATCGGGATCGGTGGTTCCGCTTGTGAGGATATCCATCAGCTCGTCGTGGGAGGCGTCGTCGGCATAGTTGAGGGCATGGACGGCCACCAGGGTGCGCTTGCCCTCGGTGATGTCGCAGCGAAAGTCCTTATTGCGCGCTTCTTTTTTACCCACCAGGTTGAGCAAGTCGTCTTGAATCTGGAACGCTAGGCCGGTGTGAAGGCCAAAGGTGCGCAAGGCAGAGATCTGCTCCTCGCTGCCGCCACCGATGATGGCTCCGCAGGCAAGTGGAGTGGCGCCGCTGTAAAACGCCGTTTTGTGTGTGGCCATGGCGAGATAGTCTTCGATGCTCAAATCAAAGCGGCCGTCGCGTACCCAGCCCAGGTCCAGCGCTTGGCCTTCGATGGTTCGTGCCGTCATGGAGGTGAGCTCTTGTATGAGTCGCACCTTGAGGGGCGCGTCGAGGTCGGGATCGTTTGCCACGGCGGCGCTAACGAGCATGAGCGCGTAGTCGCCGCAGTTGATGGCGATACCCTCGCCCTCGGTGATGTGCAGGCACGGCTCGCCGCGACGGAGTTGTCCGTTGTCGGCGATGTCGTCGTGGATGAGCGCTCCGGTCTGGAAATGCTCGATTGCGGCGGCGCAAGTTGCCGCGCGGTTCCAGTCGCCGCCCACCGCGCGGCAGGCGAGCATGCAGATGAGCGGCCTATGGCGTTTCCCCGCGTTGGCCGAGTAGTGACCGAGGGGCGCATACAGGTATCGCTCGATATCGGCGCTATCGGTCTGGTGGCGAAAGTACGTATCCAGATAAGCGTTGATCTCGTTGAGGTGGGTGCTTAGGAACTCAGTGAAGGAACTCTGCACGGTAATGCTCTTTCGGGTGAAGGGTGCTGGTCGCTAACGGGTGGAACAAACAAAATGTGGGGCAAATCCCTTGCACGGAATTTGCCCCACGCCAAATGCGATTGATTACTCGGCGTCAGCGAAGCCGTTGGGGTTGCGGGACTGCCAGTTCCAGGAGTCGCGGCACATGTCGGCGAGGTTGTACTGAGCCTTCCAGCCCATCTCGCGCTCGGCCTTGGTGGTGTCGCACCAGTTTGCGGCGATGTCGCCTCCGCGACGCTCACGAATGACGTAGGGGAGTTCTTTGCCACAGGCTTTGGAGAAGGCACGAATCACGTCGAGAACCGAGCTGCCGGTACCAGTGCCCAGGTTGAACACCTCAACGCCCTCGCGGCCGTTCATCCAGCGCAAGGCCGAAACATGGCCGGAGGCAAGGTCGCACACGTGGATGTAGTCGCGCACGCCGGTGCCATCGGGGGTGGGGTAGTCGTTGCCATACACTTGCACGGCCTCGCGCTTGCCCACGGCAACCTGCGCCACATACGGTACCAGGTTGTTGGGGATGCCTTTGGGGTCCTCGCCGATAAGGCCCGAGGGATGCGCGCCGATGGGGTTGAAGTAGCGCAGCAGCACGACGTTCCACTCGGGGTCTGCCGTGTGGAGGTCGGTAAGGATCTGCTCGATCATCCACTTGGTCCAGCCGTAGGGATTGGTAGCGCTCTTCTTGGGGCTCTGCTCGGTGAGGGGCAGGCTGTCGGGGTCGCCATAGACGGTGGAAGAGCTGGAGAACACAATGGACTTGCAGCCATGGTTGCGCATGACGTCTACGAGCACCAAGGTGTTCTCGATGTTGTTGTGATAGTACTCGATGGGTTTGGTCACCGATTCGCCCACGGCCTTAAAGCCGGCGAAGTGGATCACGCGGTCGATGTTGTGATCGGTAAAAATCTTCTCCATGGCATCGCGATCGAGCACGTTTGCCTTATAGAAGGTGAGATTTTGCGCTTTCTCGTCCCCGACGATCTGATGCACGCGCGATACGGCGACCTCACTTGCATTGGAAAGGTCATCGACGATAACGACCTGGTAGTTGCAATTAAGCAGCTCGACAACGGTATGGGAGCCGATAAAACCAGCGCCGCCGGTTACCAGCACGCAGGTATCCTGCGGCTCGAGCATTTGGGACATAAAGTCTCCTTTCGGAAATGGTTGTCGTGCAAATCAGTATAGAACACTGGCCTATGCGTTTTGCGAAAGTGGGGTAACCGCTGCGTTATGGCATGAAAAAACCGGCCGCAGAAGCGACCGGTCGAAAGGCGTAGCAGCGGGTTTAGAGGGTGGCGTTAGGACAGCACGATACCCTTTGCCCAGCCCCAGCGGGGCGTGACGGTGGAGTTGTAGAAGTTGATCCAGTAATCGGCGCTGCAGGTTCGGATATAGCCGATGTTGTCCATAACGGTCCCGCCGCCCACGTAGATTCCCACGTGGCCGTAGATGGCTCCCGCGCTCGTAAAGGGGTGCGAGGAGACGGCGATGATCATGCCGGTCTTTAGATTGCTGCGATTGGAACTAAAGCAGTAGTTGGCATACATGTCGCAGGCGTTGCCCGGTACGTTGCCCAGGCCCGCGTTGCAAAAGACATCTGCCACCCACCAGGCGCACAGTCCGGCACCGGGCGAGGGGGTGTGCTGTGCCCAGTAGACGACCTTCGAGGCAGAGCCTGTTCCACCGCCGCCCACGCCGGCACTGCCGGAGCCGCCGCTGGAGTTGCCACTGGAGCTGGCGCCTGATTGCTGGGCCTTCTTCGCTTCTTCTGCGCGCTTGCGTGCTGCCTCTTCGTCACGCTGGGAGGCAAGCAGCTCTGCGTCGCGCTTCGCCATGAGTTCCTTGACGTCGGAGTCCAGGCCATCGAGAACGGTTTGAACCTCGTCCTTCTTGGCGCTCATCTCGCTGAGCTTTTGAGTTTGCTCATCTTTCAGCGCCTCAAGATCGCTCTTTTGATTCTCGAGTTCCTCTTTCTTCGAAGCGAGGTCGTCTTGAATGTTCTGGATTTCGCCGATGGTCGCGCGGTCGCGATCGTTCATCTTGTCGAGGTAGTACACGTTCGAGATGAGCTCATCAAAAGAAGAGGAGGAGAGCAAAAGGGTGAGTGTGTTGTTGCCTCCGTTCTTGTAGCTTTCGCTCACGCGAGCGGAAAGGGTGCCCTGCTTTTGTTTGAGCTCTTCTTGCTTTTTCTCGATTTCTGCCTGGGTGGCATCGATATCGTTTTGCACCGACTCGATGTTGCCCATGGTCTTGTTGAGCTCCTCAGCAAGCGCTTGGTATTCGCTGGCGATTGCGTTGAGCTGAGATTGGACCTCGTTGTACTTTGCTTGGGCGTTGTTGAGGGCATCGGTGGTTTCTTTGGTTGCCGATGCAGCCGAGGCGGTGCGGGGGATGCCATAGAGCACGGCGGCGGTAACGGCACCGAAAGCGAACTTGAGCGCCTCGCGGCGTGTCATACCGTACGAGATATATGAAGTGGATTTAACGTACTTGGCGTTGGCTCGCGTTCCATTGCCAGTGCGCGGATGCTGTGACATATGTTCTCCATTGGTTGTTCGTGTATATGTCGAAAGCGCTATATGTGTATTCAGGATAGCGTATTTTGAGAGGTGCGTTAAGTTTTTCATCAACCGTCAACGCGGTATAGCATAAAGGGGCTTGCGGTATAGTCTAGGCAGTCCATTAAGACCCAAGGCGGTATACCATGCATGAATTCGACGATTGTTTCGACACCAATTTTCTATGTGTCCTTGCATCAGTTGTGGGCGAGGACGGCGTGCTGATGGCCGAGCCCATGCGCGATCACACGACGTTTAATATCGGCGGTCCCGCGGACGTGATGATCCTGCCGCGTACGCGTGATGAAGTGGTCCGCGTCCTTGATATCTGTCTGACGGGCGGCGTGCCCTGCGAGATCGTGGGCAACGGGTCGGATCTTTTGGTGGGAGACCGCGGGCTGCGCGGGGCGTGCATTCTTCTGCGTGATAACTATAGTGACATGACGGTGGCCGGCAATCGTATCCGAGCTGCGGCGGGAGCGCTTTTGCGCGACGTGGCGCTTACCGCTGCCGACGCCGGGCTTTCGGGATTGGAGCCCCTATGGGGCATTCCCGCTACAGTGGGCGGCGCCTGCTTTATGAATGCCGGTGCGTACGATTCCTGCACCGCAAATGTGCTGGAGTCCGTGGAAGTCTATGTCCCCGGCGCTAAGCTGGAGGATGGCTCCCACGCGAGCGGGCAGGTTCGCACGGTTCCTATTGCCGAGCTTGGCATGGGGTATCGCAAGAGCCGCGTTCATGACGAGGGATGGATCGTGCTCTCTGCGACGTTTGCCTTGACGCCCGACGATCCGGATATGATTCGCCGCGCGATGGATGAGTATCAGGCACGTCGCGAGGAAAAGCAGCCGCTCGATATGCCGAGTGCCGGCTCGACTTTCAAGCGCCCCGAGGGCTATTTTGCCGGAAAGCTCATCATGGATGCCGGCTTGCGCGGTGTTCGCGTCGGTGGCGCCCAAGTGTCCGAAAAGCATTGCGGTTTTGTGGTCAATGCCGACCATGCCTCTGCCGCCGATGTCTGCGCCCTGATTGAGCATGTGCAAAAGCAGGTTAAAGATCAGTTTGGCGTTGACCTTGAGCCTGAGGTGCGCCGTATCGGCGAGTTTTAATCCGCAGCGATGAGATTTGGCGGCGGGCTTGATTGCGCCTTGCCGCATGCCGAGCCCCTGTATCTGCGTTTCCAAGCAGATACAGGGGCGTTTTAATCGCGAAGCCATACGATGACCTGTACTGGTGGCATTGCTGCCGCTATAAAAAGCGGGCGCATCCCGATAGGAATGCGCCCGCTGCTCTCGTGATGTAAAGGCTGGCTTATTCGCTGGGGCCAGTCGAGATGTAGAGGATGATCACCGTGCCCGCAGGTTGCTTGCCGCCGGGGCTGTACTTAATGACGTTGCCCACTTCGACCGAGCTGCTGGACTGCTGACGCGGATCATACTTGAGGCCTGCGTTGGCAATGGCTTCCTCGGCGTCTTCGGCCGTCATGCCCGTAAGACCCAGGGAGTCGACGTCGACCTCGTCACTCGAGGTGTCCTTGCCTTCGGAAATATAGATAGTGACCGTCGAGCCCTTCTTGGCGGTGCCGGTGGGGCTTTGCTTCATGACGTAGCCCTTGGCATACGTATCGCTGGTGCCGCCGCTCTCGACATTCACGCTAAAGCCGGCGTTGCTCAGCGTGTTGGTAGCGTCACTCTCGGTCTTGCCTACCACGCCGGGGACCGAATCGGTCTCGGGGCCCGAGGATACGACGATGTCGACCTTTGAACCCTTGTCGACCTTCTCGCCAGCCTTGGGGCTCTGATCGACGATCTTGCCCTCGTCGGCATCGTTTGCCTCTTGCGTGGTGCTGCCTACGGTGAGGCCGGCATTTTCAATGATTTTCTTCGCTTCGTCAAGATCCGAGGCATTTGAAAGATCGGGAACCTCAACTTGGTCAATAGGCTTCGAGCCCTTGGAGATCACGATGTCGATTTTTGAGCCAGCGGCAGCGGTCTTGCCTCCGTCCGGCGTTTGCTCGCACACCTGTCCCTCGGGATATTGGTCATTGTAGCTTTGATTCACATTGCCGGGCTCAAAGCCGCTGCTTTTGATACTGTCAACAGCCGCTTCCTGCTCCATGCCCAAAAGGTTGGGTACGCTCTTTTGGTCTCCACCGTTTAGAAAGCCCGAGACGGCAAAGACTGCGATGGCGACAAAAGCGACGATTGCGATGGCGATGGCGGCGATCTTGCCTTTGCCCATGCCGTGCTTCTCGTTGTCGTAGGAGCTGGTATTGATCTGGTTGTTGGGTCGAATCACGGGATTCGATGCCGTGTCGCCGGGGGCGGTGGGGCGCACCATGGTTTGCGTCTTGTCGCCCATGCGCATTGCTTCGGTTCCGCCAGCGCCCGCCATGCCGGCGATGACGCGGGTGGGCTCAGGCACATCTACGGCGCGGCCCGCAAGGTAGGAGTTGAGTACCTGGCGCAGCTCGTCTGCCGTTTGGAAACGATTCGCCGGGTCTTTTTCCATGCACTTGAGGATGATGCGCTCAAGATCGCCGTCGACATTGGCGTTGATCTGGCTCGGCGGTACGGGAAGCTCATTGACCTGCTTGAGGGCGACGGAGATGGCGTCATCGCCGTCAAAGGGAACGCGGCCTGTGGCGCACTCGTACATCACCACGCCGAGCGAATAGATATCGGAGGTGGGGCCGAGCTCCTGGCCGCGCGTCTGCTCGGGACTTACGTAGTGGGCGGTGCCCAAGACGTTGTTGTCCTGAGTGAGGTGGCTGTTCTTTGCGCGGGCAATGCCAAAGTCCATCACCTTGATGTTGCCGTCGGGCTGCACCATGATGTTTTGAGGCTTGATGTCGCGGTGGATGATCTCGTGCTTGTGGGCAATCGAGAGCGCGCCGCAGATCTGCGAGCCGATCTGCGCGACCTTCTTGGGGTCGAGCGCGCCGTGGCTGCGCACGCCGCTCTTAAGATCGGTGCCGTGAAGCAGCTCCATCACGATGTAATAGGTGTCGCCATCCTTGCCCCAGTCGTAGACGCCTACGATGTAGGGGCTCTGCAGGGCTGCTGCTGCCTGGGCTTCTTGCTTGAAGCGCGCGGCGAACGTGGGGTCTCCTGCATACTGGGGCAGCATGATTTTGACCGCTACGGCACGGTTCAAAACCTGGTCTTGAGCACGGAAAACCGTAGCCATGCCACCGGTTCCGACCTTCTCCTTAAGGAGGTACCTTCCTCCCAGCAAGCGCTGTTGCTCCGCCATTCTTACTCCTCACACTTCAAATGCATCGAATGCATACTATTCATATACCATCACGCGCCTTGAACGGCCAAGGCTACTTTCAAAACCTGGCTCGCAAGTTCTGCGGCACTGGCTTCGCCGCTGTCTTCGGTGTAATCCTCCAACATGACCGAGATGGCCACGGTAGGCGTGTCATAGGGGGCAAAACCGATAAAGACCGAGTTGATGTTTCCCGATCCGATCTCTGCGGTGCCCGTCTTGCCGGCTACCTTAACGCCGGAAACCTGAGCAACCTGTCCAGTACCGTCTTCGACGACCTCCAGCATGGCTTCCTTGACCTTAGCTGCGGTGTCCGAGCTAATTGCCTGGCCAAGCGAGCGCGACTGGGTGGTTTTGACCACTGTGCCCTCGGGGGAAAGCGTCTGCGCAACAACATAGGGCTTCATGGCGATGCCGTTGTTGGCGATTGCGGCGGCGATCACGGCGTTTTGCATCACCGTGGTCTGAGGGCCGGGGGTGTGGCCTTGGCCAACGGGCTGGCCGGCGCCTGCCCAGGCAAGCTCCCATTCCGTCATCGTGCCGGCGTCGGGAATGATCGACTCGGCGGTGCCAAAGTCTTGGCCAAGCGACTGCCCATAGCCGAATGCACGCGCATACTGCGTAAGGGTGTCGGCGCCGATATCGGTGGCTAGCTGGCCAAAGACGACATTTGAAGAGAGCGCAAAAGCGCGCTCGAGGCTTACGGTGCCGTAATTGGCGTTGAGGTGGTTGGTGACATCGGCGTCGCCGATTTTCATGGACGAGGGCGACTCGAAGCTTTGGTCCAGGGTTGTCTTGCCCGAGTCGAGTGCTGCGGCGAGCGTGACGACCTTGAAGGTCGAGCCCGGCGTGTAGAGCGACTGGGTGGAACGGTCCACGAGCGACCCCTGGGATTCGTCATTGGTGCCCATGAGGGTTTCGACATTGGAATTGTCGTAGCTGGGGGCACTTGCCTTGGCAAGCACGGCGCCGGTGCGCGGGTCGAGCACCACGATGGCACCCTTCTTGCCAGCAAGCGCCTGCTCGGCGGCCTGCTGAATGCTCGAGTTGATGGTGAGCTTCACGGTGTTGCCGGGCTGGGTGATGCCGGCAAGCGAGTTGACGGCATTCTTCCAACTGGAGTAATCGCGCGATCCGGTGAGCGTGTCGTTCATCGACGATTCGATGCCTGTGGAGCCGTACTGCGTGGAATAGTAGCCCACCGTGTGCGCGGCGAGGTTTCCGTTGGGATAGGAACGCGAATAGGTTCCGTCGGCGTTTTGGACCGATTCGGCAAGCGTCACGCCATCGGAGGTGATGATGGAGCCGCGCTTGATATAGGCGGCGCGCATGATCGTGTGGTTGTTGCTGGGCATGCTCTGGATGTTCTTGGCCTGGAACACCTGGAGATAGGTGAGATTGCCAATGAGGATGGCAAACAGGCCGGTGAAGACGAACACCGTGACCGTAAGGCGCTTTGCCAGCGCAACGCGGCCCAGTACGCCGGATTCGGGCGTGTCAAGCAGGCGTCGACGCATGCGCGAGTTAGGACGAGCGTGCGATCCCGTAGTGGCACCGGTGCTGGCCGTGAAGAAGCGGGTGCCGTTTTTGCTGGTGGGAGCCCCTGCAACAGCGCTGTCGGGAAGGGCGGTGGAGATGCCCGTGCCCGCAAGCTCAACGCTGCGACCGGTTGCCTCGTCGCCTGCGCGCATGAGCAGCGCCACAATGACAAAGCTCGCGAGCAGGGAGGAGCCGCCCTGGCTCATAAAGGGCAAGGTAACACCGGTAAGCGGGATGAGTTTGGTTACGCCGCCCACGATCAAGAACGCCTGGAACGAGATAGCGGCGGTGAGGCCCGTTGCCGTGAAAGCGGCAAGGTCGGACTTGGCGCGTGCGGCGGTGGTGAGGCCGCGCACCGCGAAGAGCATAAAGGCAAGAAGAACCGCGGCGCCGCCAAGCAGGCCCATCTCTTCGCCAATAGCGGAGAAGATGAAGTCGGATTCGACGATCGGGATGAGCTTGGCGAGGCCCTTGCCCACGCCCACGCCGGCCAGTCCGCCGTCGGCCAGGGAGTAAAGCGACTGTACGATCTGATAGCCCTTATTCTGCGCGTCTGCAAACGGGTTGAGCCAGATTTGGAAACGCACCTGCACGTGGGACAGGAAGTGATAGGCGCCCACGGCTCCGATTGCCAGCAGGAAAAAGCCGATGATCACGTAGGAGACACGGCCGGTTGCGGCGTAGAGCATCATCAAGAAGATGGTGTAGAACAGCAGTGCCGAACCCAGGTCGCGTTCGAAAACAACGACCAGAAGGCAGATGCCCCACACCAAGAACAGCGGGGTAAGCAGGCGCAGGCGCGGAATCTTGAAGCCCATGATCGAGTGGCTGGAGATGGAGAGCAGCTCGCGGTTCTCGGAGAGGTAGCCGGCCAGGAACAAGACGATGAAGACCTTGGCGAACTCGCCGGGCTGGATGGTAAACGAGCCAATGCGAATCCACAGCTTGGAGCCGTAAATCTCGGTACCGATAAACATGGGCAGGATGAGCAGCAGGATGCCGATCGCGCCAAACGTGTACTTATAGCGCTTCACGATGTCGAGATTCTTGACCAAAGCAAGCGTGATGACCATGAGCGTGATGGACACGAACAGGATGACCAGCTGGTTCATGGCAAGGCTCGGTGCCAGGCGCGTGACAAAGGTGATGCCGATGCCCGAGAGGAAAAAGACAATGGGCAGAATCGCCGGATCGGCGCCGGGGACAAAGATGCGCGCGGCGATGTGCGCCGCGGTGAAGGCGGCGAACAGGCCGATGGGTACGGCAAGTGTCTGGAATGAAAGCGCGGCTCCGGTGCCCGTGACATAGAGTGCATACAGAAGCGTTACCGGGAACGCGGAAGCGATGAGCAAGAAAAGCTCGGTGTTGCGGCGGCTTCCCATCATGCGCCTCCTTTGGTGGTTTGAGTCGTATCGGTCGTATCGGTCGTATCGGTCGGAGTGCCTGTGGAGGAACCATCGGCACCGCTCGAATCGGTTTCTCCCGCGTTGGCGTCTGCGCTCTTGCGAATCGTCTCGGCGGTGAGCACCTGTTCGGTTTCGGCGGCATCGATTTGCGCACGGTATTCCGAAATCGTATTGCGCGCGTCCTCGAGATTATCTTGCGGAATGCCTTCTTCAAGACGGTTGCGCGTATCGTCGGGCAGGTCTGAAAGCTTGACCGACGTGGTGTCTTCGATGTGATAGAGCTTTATGCCCAAAAAGTCGGCATGGATGCCGGTATAGATCGCCACGGTGTCGTCGCTGTTCACGCCCAAAAACACGGAGCTCGTGATAGACACGGCGGCAACGATGCCCGAGAGCACGAGCGCGGCTACGAGCGCGACCAAGGCGATGATGAGGTTACGGCGGCGCTTGCTGATAAGGGTTTTGATGCGCCCGTCGTCCACCACATCTACGACGACAACGGTCACGTTGTCTCCGCCACCTGCCGCCAGGGCTGCGTCTACCAGATTGTCGGTGCAAATCTGTGCGGTCGACGATTGGGCGGCGATGGTTTCGATATCGCCGTCCGGGACCATGCTCGATAGACCATCCGAGCACAGAATCAGGCGGTCGCCCTCTTCGATGTTGAGCTGGAAATGGTCTGCGTACATGGCGGGGTCGGAGCCGAGTGCGCGGGTGATGACCGAGCGATTTGGGTGCGTGCGCGCCTCGTCGGCGGTGATTTCACCGGCGTCTACGAGTTCTTCGACATAGGAATGATCGCGCGTTACGCGGATGAGGGTGCCCTCATGCAGCAAGTAGGCGCGCGAGTCGCCCACGTGGGCAATGGCGATGGTGGTTCCGTCGATATAGGCGCAGGTCGCGGTGCAACCCATGCCCGATTTGCCCAAGCCGTTCGCTGCGGCTTCGATGATGGCGGCGTTGGCGGCCTCGACCGATGCCGCGAGAAGCGCGGGGTCGGCAGCATTCGGCGCCGTCTTCGCGATGGTTTCCACAGCAAGCGAAGATGCAACTTCGCCCGCCGCGTGTCCGCCCATGCCGTCGCAGACGCAAAAGAGTGGCGACTGCACCAGATAGGAATCTTCGTTATGGGAGCGCACGCAGCCCACATCGGATCGTGCTCCCCACATGAGCGTGGTGGTGGTTCCGGCGTCGTAGGTCGAGTCGGTGTCGATGCGCTCTTCGGTGATGGGGGCGAAGCTTTGCGTGCTGCCAGGGTCTTTGAGCTGTGCTTCCACGGCTTCGACGTCAATCTCGGCAGTATCGTCGAGCGAGGCGGTGGGAAGCGGATGCGGCTTGGGTGCGGCGTGGGCCGGGGCCGCGGGCTCGTCATCGGGCGCGGCGTCGGATGCG
>OLRJ01001340.1_pt1 | contig 21180 bp, 15 predicted proteins | sample 1672741 | NCBI WGS metagenome assembly OLRJ01 (sample SAMEA3136719, study PRJEB25190) | human gut metagenome | biome: human gut; feature: human-associated habitat; material: faeces | place: Austria | collected 2013
TTTTTTTCATATTATGAAACGAATAAATCTCTTGTTTTGTAAGTGTTATAATACCAATAGATAAAAACGGAGGTAGAGAAAATGAGTTTTCCAAAAGATTTTTTATGGGGTGGAGCTATTGCTGCCAACCAATATGAAGGGGCTTGGTTAGAGGATGGTAAACAACCAAACGTTACAGATGTATTAGTAGGTATTATGTCAAAAGATCCTGGTATTAAATGGGATGAAACAAAGAAAAAATATAAAATGGAATTAAATCCCGATAAAGTTTATTTAAGCCATAAAGCTGTTGATGGTTATCATCGTTATCGTGAAGATTTAAAACTTATGAAAGGCATGGGCTTCAACAGTTTTAGAACTTCAATTGCTTGGGGAAGAATTTTCCCAAATGGAGATGAACTAGAACCAAATGAAGCAGGACTTGCCTATTATGATGATATGTTTGCTTGTATGAATGAATTAGGAATGGAACCAGTGATTACTTTATCACACTATGAAACACCACTTCATTTAATTACTGAATATGGCGGATGGTCAAATCCTAAAATGATTGATTTTTGGTTACGTTATGTAAAAACTGTTTTTACACGTTATAAAGGAAAAGTTAAATTCTGGCTTACATTTAATGAAGTCAATGCGTTATTTAGAATGCCGCTTGTTGCTGGTGGGGTTCTTACAATCAAAGATCCTAAAGATCCTAGTGATCCAATTGGTTCAACAACAAAACAAGACCAATGGGATGCTTATCATAATATCTTAGTCGCAAATGCGAAAACAGTTCAATTAGGACATGAAATTAGTGAAGATTACCAAATTGGCTGTATGATGACAGCTTCATCAGTAGCTACTTATCCATATAACTGTGATCCTTTAAATGTTGTTGGAACTTTAGATGCTCAACGTATGAATATTTTCTTTATGGCAGATCCATTCTGCTTAGGTATTGTACCAACTTATTTAAAGAAAGTATGGAAAGAAGATCAAGTAAATGTAGAATTTAGTGATGAAGAATTAAAATTGATTAAAGAAAATACAGTTGATTTCTTATCATTTAGTTATTATCGTTCAACAACATTTGATCGTGATGTGAACTTAAAAGTAGATACAGGTGGACTTACATGCCGTGATAATCCATATCTTAAAGATAAAGCACCTCAACCTTGGGGATGGGCTGTTGATCCGGTAGGATTACGTTATACTTTAAATGTTTTATATGATCGTTATCATTTACCATTATTAATTGTAGAAAATGGTGTTGGTTTAGATGAAAATATTGATGAAAAAGGTGAAATTCATGATGATTTCAGAGTTCATTATATTGAAGAACATTTAAAGAATGTTAATGATGCTATTGAAGATGGTGTTGATTGTCGAGGGTATTTATATTGGGGTCCAATCGATGTTGTATCAGCTGGTACTGGTGAAATGAAAAAACGTTATGGTTTTGTTTATGTAGATCGTTTTAATGATGGACATGGTACGCTAGAAAGAAAATTAAAAGATTCTTATTATCGTTATAAAGAAATAATTGAATCTAATGGAGAAGTTTTATTAGAGGATGAATAAGGTGTGATTTTAAAAATCACATCTTTTTTTGACATTTTTTTAGTGTAATCATATCTGATGATAAAGGGGGTAAGCAAGATGGATATCTATGTAGAATTAACTTATTGTATGAATGGTATCAATGATTTCATTCTTGCTTAATATTCATTGGTCTTTTATGAAAATCCTTTTCTTGAGTTTTTTAAGTAATATATCAGTTATGCTCATTTATATAGACTATTTGCCATATATAAGTTTTTTATACTGGTTTGTCCTTTTTTTATTTTTTTTCTTAATTAACCATCTGACACATGTGCATAGTATGGTTCGGATAAATTGAGTACAGTAATAATTGCTTTTTTAGGACATGGATGTGATTTCAAAACATATTTCTTTATTTTTGTTCATGAAGTTCTTTCCAGTATATCTATGGTTGAAACGCCATTCTTGTTCATTCAAAAACAAAGGTAAGTCACGTTTAGTTACGCCATGATATATACCTGTAATATTATTTTTTATATCACCAATTAATACACTAAGCCAATACAATCTATGATTTTCTTCATCATAGAGTATTTTTTCTGATTTTAATGTTATTTTATCAGTTAATCCTAAAAAAGTTGTTTTTCCATCAGTGTTTAGTATTCTTTCTTTTGAAAGTATTGCTTTTTTTGAGATGAATCTAACAATATTATTTGTACTATCTACAGCTACTGACATTAATTTTAAAAAATTTGGATATTTATTTTCTTTATCTGTTGATAACATTACTAAAAAGGGTTGCTGTTCAGTAGCAACTCCTTGTTTGTGTTCTTCTTTACTTTTTGAGCCTATATAAGCAACGTCTGCTTCATAAAAAAAGCTATCCAGAATTTTTTCACTGTTACTTTGGGACATAAGAATTCTACATTTTCTACAAAGTAATAGCGCTGTTTTATAATTTATTTCTAATTCATTAGCTAATTCAATCGCAGAAAGACCTTTATTTGCCGTAAAAAAGAGATACATTCCTAAAATTAATTTATAAAGATCTAACTTATTATCTTGAAATATAGTATTAGAAAGTAGGTAATGTTGATGACCACATTCTTTACATTGAAAGACGTCACCTCTTTTAATAGAATAGTAATGTGTACATCCACATTTTTCACAGTAAAAGCCAACAGGCCATTTCATTTTGAAAAAGAATTTTACACATTCATTATGATTATTTGCATATTTTCTAGTTAAAGTAATTAAAGAATCCTTTTTTGGTTTTTGATTTTTAGCCATAGTAACCTCTTTAAGACAAGTATATAATATTTTAAAGAAGTGATAGATGATACTCCTCGGTTTAAAGTGATAATAACGGTGTTAAATCAAAAGATGTGTCAGATAGTTAATTCAGTTTTTTAACAATGTAATCGCTTTTATTTTTGCTTTTGATAAGAATAAATTGATTTTTATTTAAGAAAAAATATAATAAACATCATAGACAAATCATGAACAGGTTTTTCTTTCTTAAATAATTTTTTGACAATAACATTCTGAAATTTGTACAAGACTTGTAGAATTTATCTGAAGGCCATTTGGTCTTTTTTTTATCTTTTTTATAGGTTTGTGTTATAATTGATGAAAAGAGGTGAAAAAATGGAACACTCAATTAAAGCAGGACTTATGATTACAAGTGCCTCTGATTATAATATGGAAATATGTCGAGGAGCAAATGAAGCGTGTAAAGAACTGGGAATAGAACTTGTTATCTTTTTTGGTGGTTCAGTTGATCCAAATGTAAAGTTTGTACAATCTTCTGATTATCAAAAAGCAAATGTCTATGCTTTTGCAAATTATTTGGATTTAGATTTTTTAGTTATTCCCGCTTCAAGTATTTGTCGTACGGATCAAAAAACAAGAGAGGCTTTTCCAAAATATTTTCATATACCAGTTGTTACTTTAAATTCACAAATAAAAGATTATCCTTTTGTTATCTATAATAACAAAAAAAGTGTTTATAATGCTGTAAGTTATATGATTGAAAAAAATCATTGTCAACATATTGGAATTATTACTGGTTATGATAGCGGGGTTACTGCCAAACAAAGACTTGCAGGTTATCAAGAAGCTTTATCAAGTCATGATATGCCTTTTGAAGAAAAATATATTTTATCAACACCGGGTTATAATATTGATTCAGGGAATTTAATGAATAAATGGCTTCAAGAAAATCCTGAATTAGATGGAATTATGTGCGTGACGGATGATATTGCTTATTATTTATATCGTGAATTAGAAAAAATAGGAAAACGTGTAGGTAAAGATATTATGGTGTCTGGTTTTGATGATAAACTAGAATCAACACATATGGTTCCACCACTTGCTTCTTGTCATGCGGATGCTTCTTTTATTGCTTATTTAGGAATAAAACAAGGCTATGATCTTTATAAAAATGGTTCTACACAAAATCAATACATTGATGCCCATTTTATTCCTCGTCTTTCTGTTGATTGTGAAAACCATGAAGAAATTGAAATTGGTGAATTTATTCGTTTTTGTAGAGCTGAAAAAGAAAGTAATGAATATATAGCTCAAGGAATGACACAATATGTTTTTGGTAATAAATTGGTTTATAGTTCCAATTATCAAAAAACTGTATGGAGTTTCTTTACTTATTTATTGGATCTTTCGGTAAAAGATTGTACGAAACATCGCGTTTATCAACAAATAGGAGATTATATTAATTTGATTTTTAATGAAGATGATATTCGTTATTTGGATTTAGAAAGACTCTTTTTATGTCTATCATTTTTAATAAATACTGAAAACTACCTCAACATGGAAGATAAAATAAAACTCCAATCTTTTAAACAATATATTTATTTACAAATGATTAGTAGTTATAATTATCTTCTTTTGTTAAAAGAAAAGCGCTATACAAGGAGAATGAGAAGTATTGGACAAGTGAATAAAGGGATGTTGTTTGAATCATTGAATGATGATATTTATGCTATTGCGGATAATATACCTTCTCTAGGTATTCATAATGCACAGCTTTATCTTTTTGAAACACCTGTTATGACTTATGAATTTAGACCATTTATCATGCCAAAAACAATGGAATTAATTATAAATGTAGAAAATGGTCAAAGACAGCCTATTAAAAATACACATGTGTTACTAAAAGATGTTTTAAATCTTGCAAAGCAACCTTATAAAATACTTACAAGCATTTACTCTAATGAAAATTTTTATGGCTTTTTGGTGACGGATTGTACATATTTTGATTTAGAAACACTTGAATATCTTTCTAATCAAATTGGGATATCTTTAAATGTCAATTCTATTGTTAGAGAACTAAATAGTATTTCTAATACAGATGAATTAACTCATATTTATAATCGACGAGGACTTATTCAAAATATTAAAGTTCTTTATAAAAAATATAAAGAACTTTCCAAAAATCTTTATTTCTTTATAGGGGATTTAGATAATTTAAAATATATTAATGATACATTTGGACATGACCAGGGAGATAAAGCAATTCAAACAGTATGTGAAATACTAAATGATATTTTTCAAACACATGCTGTTATTGGACGCTTAGGTGGCGATGAATTTGGTATTGCGTTTACTTGTAAAAATGAAGATTTTATTATTCAAATTGATTCATTAATTCAAGAAAGAACACAATACTTTAATAAAAAATATCATTTACCTTATTATGTTAGTTTATCCTATGGAATAAGTGTCTTTGACTATAATAGTCCTTTTGATTTAAATCATACCATTAGATTGGCAGATACATTAATGTATGAAAGAAAAAAGCAAAAACATATACAAAGAGGAAAAAAGGATAAGGAGGAACTGTTTTGAAAAAAAATAAAATAAATCTTTCAAGAGAACAATTGGAAGAAGCTATTCAATTATTTAATCGAAGTATGGATGATTATTTATATCTTTTTGATATCCAAAATGATTATTATAGTATTTCAAAACATGCCGTAAGTCGTTTTTGTTTGCCAAATTATCATTTTTGTGATGCAACAAAAGCCCATAATTATTTTGTTTATGAAGACGATCTCCCTTTATTATTTGATGAGTTCAATAAAATTAAATCGGGAGAAATTACGGAGCATAGTTTACATTATCGTTGGTTAGATCGACAACATAATCCAGTTTGGATCAATTGTCGAGGTGATGTGATTTTAGATGAATTTAATAAACCTTTATACCTTATTGGTTGTGTTAATGAAATTGGAAAAAGACAAAAAGCAGATAATATTAGTGGACTTTTAAGAGAGCCATGTTTAGAGGAGTATGTTTCTTCTAAAAGTAAAAATAATATTACAGGTTATTTTATGCAAATTGGTATTGATGATTTTGACGAAATCAATGGGCGTTTTGGTTTAAAGTGTGGAGATGAAATTTTAAAACAGTTTTCTATGTGTATGCAATCGTGTATCAATGAAAATCAAAAGATTTACGAATTGGGAAATGGCCGCTTTATAATTATGGACTTAGCAAATCACTCAAAAGAAGATATCTTAGAACTTTATGATGAATTAAAAAAATCAGTTGAGGTTGCTTTAGAAGAGAATGTATATCGCGTGGTTTATACGATTTCAGTAGGGATTGTTGAGATTGATAAAGAAATGAAAGATTATGATACACTTATTAAATATTCAGACTTTGCCTTAAACGAAGCTAAGAAAAAAGGAAAGAATAGTTGTTATTTCTTTACACAAGATAAATATAAACAATTCATTCGAAGAAGAGAAATTCGTGTTGAATTACAAAATGCAGTTGATCACAATTTTAAGAATTTTGATGTTTATTACCAACCAATTATTGATATACATACAAGAAATCTTATAGGTGCAGAAGCTTTAATGCGTTTTAAAATGAAAAGAAATGAACAAATTGAATTTATTTCACCAGCAGAATTTATTCCTATTTTAGAAGAATCTGGTTTAATTATTCCTGCTGGTCGTTGGATTTTAAGACAAGCGGTTGCTTGTTGTAAAAAGTGGCAAGAATTTATTCCTGAATTTAAGGTGAATGTTAATTTGTCCTATGTACAAATTATTAAAAGTAAGATCTTAGATGAAATTAAACAAGCTTTAAAAGATTTTAACTTAAAACCTGCTTTGTTAGGAATTGAGGTAACAGAATCAGGTTATTTAGAAAATACATATCATTATAAAAAACTTTGGTCATCATTGAAAGAAGAAGGGATTACGCTTATTTTGGATGATTATGGAACAGGTTATTCAAATGCATATCGTTTAAGTGATTTAACACCGCATTATATTAAAATAGATCGTGTTTTAACCCAAAAAGCACTTTCTTCAAATTATGAAAGAAGTATTTTGATTTATATTATTGAAATGGCACATTCTTTGAAATTGAATGTATGTATTGAAGGTGTTGAAACGGAAGAAGAACTTCAAGAAATCAAAAAATTAAATCCAGATTATATTCAAGGTTATCTTTTTGGAAAACCAGCACCAGAAGATGAGTTTTATAATCGACAAATTAAGAAAAAATAATTCTTCTTTTTTGAATTTTACATAAACTTGATAGATGGTAGATTGTTGAAGGTGTAAAATGTTTTTAAATTAAATAAGAAAGAGTGTATAAATTATACATTGGGGGAATAAAAATGAACGTATGCCGAGAAAATAGAGAGTTATCATGGCTTAAATTTAACGATCGTGTTTTAATGCAAGCAAAAGATCCACAAGTACCACTTGCGGAAAAGTTAAGCTTTATTTCAATTTATCAAACAAATTTAGATGAGTTTTTTATGGTACGCATAGGATCGCTTTATGATCAAATGTTATTTTATCCAGATTCCAAAGACAATAAAACAGGAATGACGGGTTTAGAACAATTAAAAGCCTGTTTAAAAAAAGTCCATTATCTTAATAAAAAGAAAGATCGTATTTATGAAAATGTGATGTCAGAACTTGGACGATCAGGATGGTCAGTAATAAAATATAAAGATATTGAAAGCAAGGAAGACCGTCGTTATTTTGCTGATTATTTTGAAAGAGAATTACTACCACTCATCTCACCACAAGTTATTTCTAAAAGACAACCATTTCCATTTATCAACAATCGTGAAATGTATGTCGTTGTACGCCTTGAATCGAAAAAAGGTAAAAGAAAAATGGGAATTATTTCTTGTGCTAATGCGATGGATGAAAGACTGATTGCACTTCCAAGTCAACCACAAAAATTTATTTTAGTAGAAGATATTATTTTACATTTTGTTTCACGTATTTTTTCTAAATATACTGTAAAAGAAAAAGCACTTATTCGTGTAACAAGAAGTGCGGATATTGATGAAGATGATCATTCATTAGAAGGACATGAAGATTATCGAGAAATGATGGAAAACTTAATTAAACAAAGAAGAAAACTTTCGCCAATGCGTTTAGAAATGACGCCAGGATTAGGCGAACTTGAAGTACTTATGTTGATGAATTTCTTGAATTTAAAGAAAAATCAAGTTTTCATTAATAATTCACCTCTTGATTTTGGTTTTGTGGGTGAATTAAGAGAGCGTTTAAGATATATTTGTCCAAGTATGTTCTATAAACGTTTAGAAGCAAGAAATAATGCATTCGTTGAAAATAGAGTACCAATGATTAAACAAATCTTAAAAAGAGATTTATTACTTTCTTATCCGTTTGAATCTATGTCACCATTTTTAAGACTTTTAGATGAAGCAAGTAATGATAAAAATGTGGTAAGTATTAAAATGACACTTTATCGTGTAGCAAAGAATTCTAAAATCGTAAAATCTTTAATTAAAGCAGCAGAAAATGGAAAAGAAGTTGTTGTTTTAGTTGAATTAAGAGCGCGTTTTGATGAAGAAAATAATATTGGTTGGTCGAAACGTTTAGAAGAGGCCGGATGTCGTGTGATTTATGGTTTAGATGGTTTAAAAGTGCATTCTAAATTATGTTTAATCACGTATAAAAATGAAAAAGGAATTCAATATATTAGCCAAATTGGTACGGGAAATTATAATGAAAAAACATCAAGACTTTATACAGATTTATCATTAATGACTTCTAAATATGAAATCGGAGAAGAAATTAATGGAGTCTTTAATCATTTATGTTTAGGTGAAACCGAAAATCATACAGATTTACTCATGGTAGCACCACATTGTATGATCAGTCATATCTTTAAGTATATCGATGAACAAATCGAACTTGCTAAACAAGGAAAAGAAGCTTATATTGGCTTTAAATGTAATTCAGTAACAAGTAAAAAGATGATTGATAAGCTTATTGAAGCAAGTCAAGCAGGGGTTCAAATTGATATGGTTGTAAGGGGGATTTGTTGTATTATTCCTGGTGTTGAAGAAGCAACGGAAAATATCCGAGTTCTATCAATTGTTGGAAGATATTTAGAACATTCTAGAATTTATATTTTCGGTAAAAATAATCCAACTGTTTATATTTCTTCAGCTGATTTAATGACACGAAATCTTGAAAGACGTGTTGAAGTAGCAGCGCCTGTATTAGATGAAAAATTAAAACATAAGTTACTAACAATGTTTGATTGTATGCTTCGTGATAATGTAAAAGCATGTTCATTAGAAAGTAATGGTAAATACAAACGTATAAAAAATAAAAATAGAGAAATGAATAGTCAAGAATACTTTTTTAAAAATGATGTGAAATAGGAGGAGTTTTATGAGAGTTGGAATTCTTACAAGTGGTGGTGATTGTCAAGCACTTAATGCAACAATGCGTGGTTTAGTAAAAGCACTTTACCAACAAAGAAAAGATATTGAAATTATTGGCTTTTTAAAAGGTTATCAAGGATTGATGTATGAAAAATATAAAAAGATGTCTTTAAGTGATTTTGAAGATATTTTAAATGTTGGTGGAACGATTTTAGGTTCTTCACGTTGTCCTTTTAAAAAAATGCGTGTTATTGAAGATGGTTTTGACAAAGTTGAAGCTATGAAAAAAACATACAAGAAATTGAAACTTGATTGTCTTGTGGTTTTAGGAGGAAATGGTTCTTTAAAATCGGCTAACATGTTAGCACAAGAAGGTTTAAATGTGATAGGACTCCCTAAAACAATCGATAATGATACATGGGGTACAGATTATACTTTTGGTTTTCAAAGTGCGGTCGATATTGCAACAAACTATTTAAATGAAATTGAAACAACCGCTAAAAGTCATAGTCGAGTTTTCGTTGTAGAAATCATGGGACATAAAGTAGGACATATTTGCTTACAGGCAGGTATTGCAGCAGGAGTGGATGCGATTTTACTTCCAGAAATTCCTTATGATATTAAAGTGGTTGCGAAAAAAATTAAAGAAAATCAAAAAGCAGGAAAAGAATATACAATCATTGCTTGTGCAGAAGGAGCGATTAGTGAAGAAGATAGTCTTTTATCAAAGAAAAAATACAAAGCAAAAGTTGCAAGTCGCCAAGGATGTTCGGTTGCTTATGAAGTCGCTGAACAATTACAAGAGTTGATTCCTAATGAAATTCGTGTGGCGTTAGCTGGACATATTCAAAGAGGAGGCAATCCTTGTGGTTATGATCGTTTTATGGCAACACGCTTTGGGGTATATGGGGCAAATCTTCTTTTAAACAAAGATTTTGGAAAACTTGTTGTTTTTGATAAAAATGAAATCAAAGCAATTCCTTTAAGTGAAACAGCAGGTAAATTAAAATTTGTTGATCCTGAGTGTGAAGTTGTTTCGAGTGCTAAAAAAATGGGGATTACATTTGGCGAATAAATACCGTTTAACGGTGTTTTTTTGCATTAGTAAATAGTGTATAATAAGGCTATATTGATATGAATGAAGGTGTATTATGAGTAGTGAAATAATGAGCTTGGAAATGGATGTTTTTTGTTTATTGTTATTGATTCGAATTTTATATCAAATGTATATCAATCGTGAACAAAATGATCATTGGAACTATTTTTATTATACCATTGCTTGGGCTTGTGTTTATTTGTTTATGGATGCAATTTGGATCATGAATGTAAAACATTTTCTTACTTTTAGTAAGATTCAAAGTGGAATATTTAATAGCTTCTATTTTTGTTCACTAGCAATGCTTGTTTGTTCTTGGTATATTTATGTCCAAAAAACACTTCATTCAGCTGTTTTGAAGCATAAAAAAATATTAGTGCTTACTTTTATTCCTCTCATCTTTTTTATAGGATCTTCTTTGCTTTCTTATTGGACACATGGATTATTTGTTATTGATCAAGCAGGAAACTATCATCGTGGCAAATTGTTACCATTTTATTTTTTAATTTTATTTGCTTATATCCTTTATCTTTCAATAAAAGCAGGATATTTATCTAAAAAAGCAAAGAATTACTTATATCAAAAGGAATATAAAGTGATTGTTCGTTTTTCTTTTCTTCCTTTTATTACTGCGTTAATTCAAATTACAGTGGATCATTTACTTATTTTTAATCTAGGACTCACATATTCAATTTTTATTGTTTATAATTATTTTCAACAAAACCTTATTTCATTAGACCCGCTTACCAAAATCAATAACCGAGAACAATTGGATATTTATTTAACAATGAAAATGAAGGAAAATCATCAAAAAAAAGATCTTTATTTATTTTTATTAGACATTGATCAATTTAAAAAGATAAATGATGAACTTGGGCATGTTGTTGGAGATCAAATCATTTTAAAGACAGCTGATATTTTAAAACAAATTGCATATTTACATAATTGTTTTATTTCACGTTATGGTGGAGATGAGTTTATCATGGTATGTGAAAGGGATAAAAATGAGGAAATAACTCCTGTATTTAATGATTTACAAAGATTATTTCAACAATCTTATGAAGGTTTACCAGATTTTAGTGTGAGTATTGGTTATGCTAAATATGATGAGTCATTAAATTATATTCCAAAATTTATTGAAAAAGCAGATCACTATATGTATCTAAATAAAAATGTGAAAAAGTGATAAAAATGAGTCATGGAAGGAGTATGTGTATGCCAAAAAGAAAAGCGAAAATATTGATTGTTGATGATGCCCAGATTAATCGAATAATTTTATGCGAATTATTGAGGGATCAATATCAAATTTTAGAAGCAGAAGATGGAAAAAAAGCTTTAGAAATGATAAAAGAGGATAAATCGATTGATTTAGTCTTATTAGACATTGTAATGCCTAATATGGATGGTTATCAAGTTCTTGAAAAGATGAAGGAACAACGTTATTTAGAATATCTTCCTGTTATTATTATTTCTTCAGAAGGAGATTCGACTTCTATGGAAAAGGCTTATGAACTTGGAGCAACTGATTATATCAGGAGACCTTTTGAAAGTTATATTATTAATCGAAGAATTAAAAACACTTTAATGCTTTATGAAAAACAAAAGAAACTGGTTCATTTAGTAGAACAACAAATTCAAAAAAGAGTAAACAATAATACGACATTAATCAATGTCTTAGGACATATCGTTGAATTTAGAAATGGCGAAAGTGGTTTACATATACAACATATTCAAACAATTACAAAAATGCTTTTATTACAAATGGGTAAAAAATCGCACGAATATAAGTTAAGTGATGCGGATATCTTACTTATTAGTACAGCTTCATCTTTACATGATATTGGAAAAATTTCAATTGATGAAAAGATTTTAAATAAACCGGGACGACTTACAAAAGATGAATTTGAAATAGTAAAACAACACTCTTTGATTGGCGCAGAAATGTTGAAAACAGTTCCTAACTACAATAATAATGATTTATTGAAGCATGCTTATCAAATATGTCGTTGGCATCATGAAAGATATGATGGACATGGTTATCCTGATGGATTAGTTGGTGATCAAATTCCTATTTCAGCACAAGTTGTTTCAATTGCGGATGTTTATGATGCTCTTACGAGTGAACGTTGCTATAAAAAAGCATATAGTCATGGACAAGCTATGAAGATGATTATTGATGGTCAATGTGGGGTTTTTAATCCCCTGTTATTAGAATGTCTTTATGATATTAGTGAAGAAATGAAAGCTTCTTTATTTGAAAATGAAAATTATGCAGATCAAGCAGTTGTTTCAAAGATGACAGACGAGTTAGTTATTAAACAATTTAGAAGTGAAATGCCTAAAGAAAAAAATAATGAGTCTCAAAATATAAAAACTTTTGAGGAAATGACATTTGAATACGATGCATTTAAAGATGCTGTTTATATTTCTTCACAAGCAGCTAAAGATCTAGGAATTGATGAAATAATTTATCATCCAATAAATTATGAATTTTCTTTCTTTAATAAATCAACAATGAAATTACTTAAAGATAAAATCAAAGAAACAACACATTTAAATCCCGAGGTTGATTTAAAGATTTATGCACAAACTGGAAAACAAAAACAATGGTATCATTTACAAGCAAGTACGCGATGGAATGGAAGTGTTTATAAAGGAATTGTTGGAAAACTTGTTAAAGACAACAATATTCAAATTATGCATAATATTCAAGAAAATAGTTCTTTAAAATATACATATACCGAAATAAAAGATTTTATTGAACATTTAAAAGATGTTTTTATGGTTGTTCGTTTGATAGATTTTCAAAAACATCAATCCGCAAAAGCAGAGAATGATCAAATAGAAATTATTGAAGGCAATTGTTATGATTACTGGAAAAGAAAAGATGTTTGTGTCAATTGTATTTCTAAGCAAGCGTATATCAGAAAAGGACAAGCTTTTAAATTAGAATTTGTTGATTATGACATTTATGCCATTATTGCGCAGTATGTAGAAGTGGATGAACGTCCTTGGGTCTTAGAACTTGTTTATAAAACAAAAGAAGATATTATTTTAGGAGCTCATGGAAAAACACGATTCTTAGAAGATATCGTAACTTATAATAAAGAATACTATACAGATGTTTTGACTAATGCTTATAGTCGACGTTATTATGAAGAATACGTTCAATACATCAATGATGTATTAGCAGTAGCAATGATCGATGCCGATAATTTTAAGGCAATTAATGATCAATATGGTCATAATGCTGGCGATCAAGCAATCAAAGCTGTTTCTAAAGCTATTCAATCATGCATTCGATCTGATGATATCTTTATACGTTATGGTGGAGATGAATTTGTACTTGTTTTCCAAGATATTCATTATGATACTTTTACAACTCGGTTGTATCAAATTAGTGAATGTGTAAAACAAACAAAAGTAGATGATTATGAAGATTTATCATTATCAATTACTGTTGGGGGTATTTATGGAAATTCAAAAGTCAATGATGCAATTAAAAAAGCCGATAAATTGATGTATGAAGGAAAGAAATCAAAGCGTTCGGTCGTTGTAAAGAAAACAAGTGAGGTGGATTAAGGTTCACCTTTTGTATTTGTCAAGTAATTTTACAATACTGAAAAAAGTAAGCGCTTTTTCAAAGGGTAAGCTATAATGAATTTTGAAATTTTGTATATCAAAACAAGGAGGAAGAAAAATGAGTTTTCCAAAAGGATTTTATTGGGGTGGAGCAACAGCTGCAAACCAATTAGAAGGAGGCTGGCAAGAAGGTGGTAAAGGTATTTCTTGTCCAGATATTTGTACAGGAGGAACTGCTACAAAAAGTAAAAGAATTACACCAGTATTAGAAGAAGGGACATTCTATCCAAGTCATGATGCGATTGATCATTATCATCGCTTCAAAGAAGATATTGCGTTATTTGCGGAAATGGGATTTAAAATGTATCGTTTTTCTATTGCATGGACACGTATTTTCCCAAATGGTGATGAAGATAGACCTAATGAAGCAGGTTTAAAATTCTATGAAGAATTAATTGATGAATGTTTAAAATATGGTATTGAACCACTCATTACAATTTCTCACTATGAAGTACCATTTAACTTAACAAAAAAATGGAATTCATGGGTAGATCGTCGTATGATTGATTGTTACTTAAATTTCTGTAGAGCTATTTTTACTCGCTATAAGGGAAAAGTAAAATATTGGCTAACATTTAATGAAATCAATAGTGCAACAACAGCAATGGGAGCATTTTTAGGACAAGGTATTTTAAATGAGATTAAAGAAATGGAATTTATGGATCAAGTAGATGTTCCTCAAAACCGTTTCCAAGGATTACATCATCAATTTGTAGCAAGTGCTTTAGCAGTAAAAATGGCACATGAAATTGATCCAAACTATCAAGTAGGATGTATGCAAATCATGGCCACAAGTTATGGTCTTACATGTAATCCAGATGATCAAATTGAAAATCAACAAAAGAATCATTTAATGAACTGGTTCTGCAGTGATGTTCAATGTCGTGGTAAATATCCAAACTACATAAAGAGATATTTTAAAGAAAATAATATTGAAATTAAAATGGAAGAAGGAGATGAAGAAATTCTTGCAACTGGTCCAGTAGATTTCTATACATGTTCTTATTATATGTCAAACTGTCAAACTGCTGATAAAACAAAAGAAGGTGGAAAAGGAAATATCTTAGGTGGAGTTTCTAATCCATACTTAAAAGCATCTGACTGGGGATGGCAAATGATCCAGTTGGTTTAAGATATTCACTAAATGAAATTTATGATCGTTATCAATTACCAATCTTTGTTGTAGAAAATGGGTTAGGGGCTTATGATACAATTGATGAAGATGGTAAAGTCAGAGATAGCTATCGTATTGATTATTTAAGAAGTCATATTGAACAAATGCATGAAGCTGTTTTAGATGGTGTTGATTTAAGAGGATATACACCTTGGGGATGTATTGATTTAGTTTCTGCTTCAACTGGAGAAATGGCAAAACGCTACGGATTTATCTTTGTAGAAAGATATGATGATGGTACAGGAGATTTTGCTAGAAGAAGAAAAGAATCTTTCTATTGGTATAAAAAAGTAATCGAAACAAATGGAGAAGATTTAAAATAATAGTAAAAGAGCTCAATTGAGCTCTTTTGTTACTTTGTTATAAAATTAATACCACGTGCATGCGAGGGGTAACTCTATAGCTTTAGCGTTAGGCAAAAAGCCTCCAGTGATAAACTAAAAATAGCTTAACAGCTAGAAATAGAAATCAAGAAGATAATATTTAGATAGATTTACTTCTTTTAGTAACAAACGACCATGTCATTTTCATCGACTTAATACCTAAATTTATTAGCGAAGATAGTTGTAATACGTTATAATCATTTTGTTTTTCATATATAAATTATATAACAAAAAAGAACAATGTTTCGGTTCCTACTGTTTCATTGTTCTTTTTTTTGACTGTTTATTTTGTTACAACTCTAGCCAGTAAAGACGTTGGAGCTATCAGGCTTTAGTAAGTAAAGACTTTGGGAGTACATACCGCGTCTTTTAGGCGTGTTTATTACTAGCGTGGTAAAGTATCTTTGTAATTAGAATAATCATTTTTTACAACATTAGCATAAGCTTTATAAGCCTCTTCAAGTGTATTGTATTGATCTTTTCCAGTTATGTATGATTTATATTGACTAGAATTGCCACTACCGGTTGGAGCAATCGCTATATATGGTTTATGAGCACTATCTTTTCGCTTTCGTGCAGTCGTTGATGATGAAATGTAGAATTTTCCATCAGCTGTACTAATAATGACAGGAATTTGTGTGTTAGCATTGATTTTATCTGTATCAACTGAAGTCCAAAATAAATATCTTTCAGTTTTTTCTTGTGGATTTCCATAATAGGCCCATGTACCATGGTTTAATAAACTCTTATTTTCAATCTGTTCTATTAATTTTGGAACCATTGTTGAACCATCACATTTCGAATCAATTTCAAAAAAAGATTTCTTTTTAAGATCATTTTCTAATAAACCGCTATTATTTAATGCACTATGTAAATTCGATGAAAAATCAATAGTGGATTCTTCTGTTTTACTTTCTTTCCAATTAAAAACAACAGTATTCTTTTCTTTATTGTATGAGATTTCACAAACACCACCGTCTTTAGGAATTCCTTTCCAGTTATCAGTGTCACCATCTGATTTCTTGTGCGTAATACCAGCAATAGTTACAGAATCAAAAGCTTGCCAATCATCTTTCTTTTGTGTAAGTTCTACTTTTCTTACAATATCTGTTTTATATCCTGTTTTTCCCATCGCGATGATATCTGTACAAGCAGCACGAACGTTGATGAGGTCATGCGATTCGCGACTTTCTTCAAGGTATCCTTGACAAGCTGGAATAGCGATAGCAGCAAGAATGGCGATAATTAGAAGAACTACTATTATTTCTACAAGAGTAAATCCTTTATTTTTTCTTTTCATAGGCACCCCCTTCTTTAATGAATGATTAATTTTACTTTATCATATTTTTATTAATTTGTGGGCATTTATGAGCTTTTTTTATTTCTTCTTCTAATACTTTTAAAAAATATTGTGCAGGTTTAGAAAGAACGCGATATTTTTTCCAAATAAAGGCAAGTGATGAAGTGATTTGTGGCTCAAGGGGTCTAAAACACAAAGAACTTTCATTACTTGTATCAATGAGGTTTTTTAAAGAAATCACAGCTCCATTACATTCCTTTGTTAGAATACTGGCATTATAAATTAAATTATAGGTTGCAATAATATGATACTTAGAAAAATAAGAATTGGCCCAATTTTCTATTTGTTTATATTTTAATTCTTGTGAGGAACAAAGAAGAGGAACATCAATTAAATCTTGAGGGGCAATGGTTTCTTTTAAAGCAAGAGGATGATCCTTTTTTATATAGATGCCCCATAAGTCTTGATAAGGTAAAGATAAATGATTGTATTTATAAATATTAGCGGGTTCAATGATCATACCAAAATCAATCAGACCTTTTTCAAGACGATCTGTCACATCTTGTTCATTACCACTAAATAAATGGAATTGGATACGTGGATAATCTTCTTGTACACGTTGAATGGCTTTACAAATGATTTCGATGCCTAACGTTTCACCACTACCAATACATACTTCACCACTTAAAGTTTCATCGAATAGCATAATTTCACTTTCTGTTTTTTCAACCAAACTGACAATTTCTTCAGCACGTTGGCGAAGTAAAATACCTTCTTCTGTTAAAGTGATTTTACGATTACCACGAATAAAAAGTTGTTTTCCTAAATGATCTTCAAGTTCTTTCATTTGTCTTGATAAAGTGGGCTGAGTCACGTTTAAGCTTTCAGCCGCTTTTAAAATTGTTTCCTCTCTTGCAATCGCAAGAAAATATTGTAGAAGTCTAAATTCCATGATTTCACATCCTTTATGCTTATTTTAATCATCTTTATTATGCCTTGCAAGTATAGGAATGTATTTGTTATAGGTATTTGATAATATAGAGATAAAGAATTACAATAATAAAGGAAAGTGGTGAGAGCTTTGGGAAAAGAAGTAATTGAAGAATTAATTATGAATTTAAAAGATGCAGGATGTGATGAAGAACTTATTACAAAGTGTATTAAAAAATATAATAACGATGATTTGAAGATGTTGATAAAATCATTACAGTGTCATCGTTGTTGTTTATTAGATAAATTGCATGAGGAACAAAAGAAAATAGATTGTTTAGATTATTTAATATATACGTTAAAGAAACAAATGAAGGAGGATTAAGATGGAATTAGTTAAACAAGCTTATTTAAAAGGTGAAAGAGCTTTATTTAAAAGTCATGATTTAAAAGTAGAAGATAGTATTTTTGCAGATGGAGAATCGCCTTTAAAAGAAAGTGATCATATAGATATTAGTGGAAGTATTTTTAAGTGGAAATATCCACTATGGTATTGTAATCATATCAATGTAGAAAACAGTACCTTACTTGAAACTGCTAGATCAGGTATTTGGTATACTCATCATATTAATATTAAAGATAGCGTGATTGATGCGCCTAAAACATTTAGAAGAGGGACACATATTTCTTTAGAAAATGTTAATATGGTCAATGCTCAAGAAACCTTATGGAAATGTAGTGATATTAAGTTATATAATGTGGTTGCTAAAGGTGATTACTTTGGAATGAATAGTGAAAATATTGAAATTGATGGTTTGAATTTATCAGGAAATTATTGCTTTGATGGTGGTAAGAATATTATTGTTAGAAATTCAAAACTTGTTTCAAAAGATGCTTTTTGGAATTGTGAAAATGTAACGGTTTATGATTCAGTAATTATTGGTGAATATCTAGCATGGAATACGAAAAATATTACTTTTGTGAATTGTACAATTGAAAGTTTACAAGGATTATGTTATATCGAAGGATTAAAGATGGTAAATTGTAAATTAATTAATACCACTCTAGCTTTTGAATTCTGCAAAGATATTGATGCACAAATTGTAAGTCATATTGATAGTATTACAAATCCTATTTCTGGTAAAATTAGTGCACAGAGTATTGGTGAAATGATTATTGATGATCAAATCATTGATCCAAGTCAAACAAAGATTCAATTAAAGGAGATGTAAAGATGTACGATTTTTCAAAGATGACCAATCGTTTTAATACAAATTCATATAAATGGGATGTTAAAGAAAATGAACTTCCTATGTGGGTAGCTGATATGGACTTTGAAACAGCTCCAGCTATTATAGATGCTTTACATAATAGGGTGGATCATAAAATCTTTGGTTATAATACGGTACCTGATGATTATTTTGAAGCTTATCAAAATTGGTGGGAAAGAAGACATCATTTTCATATGGAAAAAGATTGGATGATGTTTGTTACAGGAGTTGTTCCTGCTATTTCTTCGGTAGTTAGAAAGGTGACAACAGTAGGTGAAAATATTTTGATTATGTCACCAGTTTATAATATTTTTTATAATTCTATTTTAAATAATGGAAGACATGTTTTGTCAAGTGACCTTGTTTTTGATGGAAAAGAATATCATATTGATTTTGAAGATTTAGAAAGAAAACTTTCTTTAAGTCAAACAACATTAATGATTTTCTGTAATCCCCATAATCCAATAGGTAAAATTTGGGATAAAGAAACTTTACAAAGAATTGGTGATTTATGTGCAAAACATCATGTTATTGTTTTAAGTGATGAAATTCATTGTGATATTACCAATCCTCAAAAAGAATATATCCCTTTTGCTTCCGTTTCAAAAACAAATTTAGAAAATACAATTATGTGTATTGCACCAACCAAAGCCTTTAATATGGCAGGGATGCAAACAGCCTGTATTGTTGTACCAAATGAAGTATTAAGACATAAAGTCAATCGAGGAATTAATACGGATGAAGTGGCAGAACCAAATAGTTTTGCAATTTGTGCCACAAAGGCAGCTTTTAATCAAAGTGAAGATTGGCTTAATGAATTAAATCAATATATTCAAAATAATAAAGATTATGCGATTTCATTTATTCAAAAAGAAATCAAAGATGTTTATGTAGTGCCTACAGAAGCAACTTATCTTTTATGGATCGATTGTCATAAGGTATGTTTAGATAGTGTTGAACTCACTTCTTTTATAAGAAAGAAAACAGGTCTTTATGTAAGTGATGGTCTAGAATATGGTGAAAATGGAAAAGCTTTTATTCGTATGAATGTAGCTTGCCCATTTGAAAGATTAAAAGACGGTTTAAATCGTTTTAAAGAAGGAATTTATTTGTATCAAAACAAATAAATCCTTTTTTTTAAAGAAAAACGTATGAAAAAATACAATATAAATAATAGGAGGACCAAAAGATGAAAGAGAAGATAACCATACCATTTTATAATGACCTATTATTTAAGTATTTTGTTTATGATAATGAAGATGAAGGATGCCAGTATATTCTAAAAAAGATTATTGAAGAAATAACACCTATTCGCTGTAAAGAACTTTATGTTATTAATTCAGAGTTAATGACACATCACTATCGGGAAAAAAGATCTATTTTAGATGTTAGAGTAAAAACACAAGAAGGAGAGTATATTAATATTGAAGTACAATCAGCAGGTTTATTTGAAAGTTTGCATCGAAGATTTCAATATTATGCTTTTAAAAATATTGCTTTACAAATAAAAAGTGGAGATGAATATCGAAAGTTACAACCGGTATATCAAATAATTCTTTATCATGAAGAAGATAAGGAATATCATGAATTAATAAGAAAATTTAGTATTATGGATAATAAATATCATGATGATAAAGGAAGTTTAATACATATTTATTATGTGTTTTTAAAAGAAATTGAAAAAATAGTTAAAGAAAAGGGAAAAGATCATTTAAATGAATTAGAAGAGCTTTGTTATATCATTGAAAAAGGAAATGAATGTGATAGAATAAAGATGACAAAGGTGGGACAAATCATGAAAGAAAAGTATGATAAGTTTATGGAAGATATGAACTTAAGAGAAGAAGCCTGGGCTTATGAAAAAGCTGAATTTGATAAGATGGCTCATTATGTCGATGGAGAAGCTAAAGGAAGAGCTGAAGGCAAAGTAGAAAAGTCAAAGTCGCATGTCATAAAGTTCTATAAAACGAAATATCCAAATGAAGATATAAGTTGGTTAGAAAATCTCACAGAAAAACAATATGATGAAATCTTTGATATGTTATTAAATAATGAAGATTTAGAAGTAATAAAGAGAATAATAGGAAAGTAAGGTACGAAAAAGGGTAACCAAATAATTTAGGGGGAAAGCCAAATTATTTAGGGGACAACTTTAGGG
>OLRJ01001341.1_pt1 | contig 21175 bp, 16 predicted proteins | sample 1672741 | NCBI WGS metagenome assembly OLRJ01 (sample SAMEA3136719, study PRJEB25190) | human gut metagenome | biome: human gut; feature: human-associated habitat; material: faeces | place: Austria | collected 2013
TGTAACAATCAGCCGTTGCTCCAACAACTACGGTCCATACCACTTCCCTGAGAAGCTGATTCCTCTTATGATCGCAAATGCGCTGAATGACAAGCCTCTTCCGGTTTATGGAAAGGGCGAAAATGTACGTGACTGGTTGTATGTAGAAGATCACTGCAAGGCAATCGACCTGATCATCCATAACGGAAGAGTCGGAGAAGTATACAACGTAGGCGGACACAATGAGAAGACAAACATCGAGATCGTAAAGATCATCTGTAAAGAGCTTGGAAAACCGGAAAGTCTGATCACTCACGTTGCAGACCGTAAGGGACATGATATGCGTTATGCGATCGATCCTACAAAGATCCACAATGAACTTGGATGGCTTCCGGAGACCAAATTCGAAGATGGTATTAAGAAGACGATCAAATGGTATCTTGAAAATAAGGAATGGTGGGAGACGATCATTTCCGGAGAATACCAGAACTATTATGAGAAAATGTATGCTCACCGGGAGGAGATTTAAGAATGAAAGTATTAGTGACAGGTGTTGGCGGACAGCTTGGTCATGACGTGATGAACGAACTGGCATCCCGTGGTTATGAGGGAATCGGTTCTGACATCAAAGAAACATACAGCGGAATCCAGGATGGTACAGCGGTAACAACAATGCCATATGTGCCGATGGATATCACTGATGCATCTTCTGTAGAAAAAGTTCTGACAGAGTCAAAACCGGATGTAGTGGTACACTGTGCTGCATGGACGGCCGTAGATCTTGCAGAAGACGAAGATAAGAAAGACATCGTAAAAGCAGTCAATGCAACAGGAACAAAGAACATTGCAGATGTGTGTAAAAAGTTAGACTGTAAGATGGTATACATCAGTACAGACTATGTATTTGACGGACAGGGAGAGAAAGCCTGGGAACCTGACTGTAAGGATTATAAACCACTGAATGTATATGGAGAGACAAAACTTGCCGGAGAGCTTGCGGTATCGGAGACGCTGGATAAGTACTTCATCGTACGTATCGCGTGGGTATTCGGAAAGAACGGTAAGAACTTTATCAAGACAATGCTCAATGTAGCAAAGACACACGATACATTGAAAGTTGTAAATGACCAGATCGGAACACCAACCTATACATTTGACCTTGCAAGACTTCTCGTTGACATGATCGAGACTGACAAATATGGTTACTATCATGCAACAAATGAAGGCGGATATATCAGCTGGTATGATTTTACAAAGGAAATCTTCCGCCAGGCAGCAGAGCTTGGTCATGACGAATACGGCGAAGACAAGGTGACGGTTCTGCCGGTAACAACAGAAGAGTACGGTGTATCCAAAGCAGCAAGACCTTTCAACAGCAGACTGGACAAGAGTAAACTTGTGGAAAATGGATTTACTCCACTTCCGACATGGCAGGATGCGCTTGGAAGATACCTGAAAGAAATCGAATTCTAAATTTTATATAGGTGAAGAATAATCTCAGCCACATGATGTGGCTGGGATTAACTCACGTATAAATCATTTAAATCAATAAGGAGACGTAATAATGGGACAGATTAAAGTAGAAAAAAACGCAGGCGGTATCCAGGGACTCTGTGTAATTGAACCAACAGTACATGGTGACGCAAGAGGATACTTTATGGAGACATATAACCAGAAAGATATGGAAGAAGCAGGACTTACAATGCAGTTCGTTCAGGACAACCAGTCAAGTTCTACAAAGGGAGTCTTAAGAGGATTACATTTCCAGAAAGAATTTCCACAGGGGAAACTGGTACGTGTCGTAAAAGGTTCTGTATTTGATGTGGCAGTAGACTTAAGAAGTGACAGCGAGACATACGGAAAATGGTTCGGTGTAGAACTGACAGAAGAAAATAAGAAACAGTTCTATATTCCGGAAGGATTCGCACATGGATTCTTGGTATTAAGTGATCTTGCTGAGTTCTGCTACAAGTGTACAGACTTCTATCATCCGGGAGACGAAGGCGGTCTTGCATGGAACGATCCTGAGATCGGTATTGAGTGGCCGACACTGACAGGAGAGTATAAAGGAACAGCATCCGGGGAAGGTTATGCGCTGGAAGACGGCACGGCACTGAACTTAAGTGATAAGGATCAGCTGTGGGTTGGACTGAAAGATACGTTCCATTTTTAAAATGGCTTGTGATAAAAAAGAATAATATACAGAAAAACTTCGAAGATACAGACTTCGGAGTTTTTTTGTATACAAGACTTCATATAATATTAAGAATATAAACATTGCTCAATTGTTAAGTATATGTTACAATAAATCGAATAAAAAGTAAGACTATGTAATAATATAAGAGGAAAAACTCTATGAGTAATAAACTGGATTATATAAATATGATAAAAAAAGTATCTCCCTACAATGTGAAGAAGGGGATACTTTATTTGCGTCATTATGGAACCAGAGGATTCTGGATTAAATTAACAGAGCGTTTTCAGAAGAGTGACATTGATTATAAAGAATGGTATGAGAATCATAAGGTTTCACAGGAAGAACTGGAGAAACAGAAGAAAAAGGTGTTTGTATATGCACCGAAAATCAGTATTCTGGTACCGGTATATAATACACCACAGGTATTTTTGAAGCAGATGCTCCAGTCTGTAAGAAAACAGACTTATGCAAATTGGGAACTATGTATTGCCAATGCAAATCCGGATAATGAGGAAGTAAAACAGATTCTGGAAATTTGTACGAAAAAGGATGACAGAATTAAAGTAGTCAATGTACCGGAGAATGAGGGGATTGCACAGAATACGAACCGTGCACTGGACATAGCAACCGGAGAATTTATTGGATTGCTGGATCATGATGATCTGTTGGAAGAGAATGCGCTGTATGAAATTGTAAGCTGCCTGAATAAAAAGAAAGAGACAGATGTGCTATATACAGATGAAGATAAAGTAACGACAGATTTGGATGAATATTTTTCACCGAATTTTAAACCGGACTTTAATCTGGACATGTTGAGAGCAAATAATTACATCTGTCATTTTTTTGTTGCAAAAAAGGAATTGATCGAAAAGGTTGGTGGATTTCGTGCAGAATATAATGGTGCACAGGATTATGATCTGATCCTGCGGTGTACGGAACAGGCACAGAATGTGGCGCATATTGCAAAAATATTATATCATTGGCGTGTGCATAAGGAATCAACAGCGGACAATCCTCTGAGCAAGATGTATGCATATGAAGCAGGAAAGAAAGCAATAGAAGGACATCTGGCGAGATGTCATACAGACGGAGAAGTTCTGCAGACGGATAATCTTGGATTTTACAGGGTAAAATATCCGGTAAAAGGAAAGCCGCTGGTATCAATCCTTATCCCGAATAAAGATCAGGTAGATACATTAGACAAGTGCCTGCGGTCAATAGAAGAACGGACAGATTATGACAATTATGAAATTATAATTATAGAAAATAATAGTACAGAACAAAAAACATTCGACTATTATAATCAGATTTGCAATGACAAGATACGTGTCGTATACTGGAAAAAAGAGTTTAACTATTCTGCGATCAACAATTTTGGAGTGGATCAGGCAAAAGGTGAATATCTGTTGCTGCTTAATAATGATATGGAAGTGATCAGCAGAGACTGGATGTCTGAACTGCTGGGACATTGTCAGAGACCGGAGGTCGGTGCGGTAGGAGCAAGATTATACTATCCGGATGATACGGTACAGCATGCCGGTATCATTATCGGGATAGGAGGAGTTGCGGGAAGTGTATTTGTCGGAATGAAACGAGGCTATACCGGATACATGCACAGAGCAGCGATCCAACAGGATCTGAGTGCGGTAACAGCAGCATGTATGATGATAAAGCGGTCGGTATTTGAAGAAGCGGGAAGACTGGAAGAACAGCTGAAGGTTGCGTTTAATGATGTGGACCTGTGTCTCAAAATCAGAAAGAACGGATATCTGATCGTATATGATCCGTATGTGGAGTTATATCATTATGAATCTAAGACAAGGGGTGCAGAAGATACAAAAGAAAAAGTACGGAGATTTCAGAGCGAAATCGAATATATGCGATGCCACTGGATTGATATATTGAAGAATGGGGATCCGGCATATAACCCGAACCTTACTTTAAAGAAATGGGATTATTCTTTGAAAGTAAATTAGTGGAGAAATCATGTGTGAAGTAACAATTATAATACCTAACTATAAAGGAAAAGAGCATCTCTTCCCATGTGTAAAAAGTCTGTATGAGCAGGATAGAACAGAAAAAAAGATTCTGATCATAGATAATGCATCGGAGGATGGCAGTATAGAGCAAGTAAAAGAGTTATATCCGGAGATAGAATGTGTGATGCTGGATAAAAATTATGGATTCTGCAGAGCAGTTAATATCGGGATTGAAAAATCAGATACGCCGTATGTGATTCTTTTGAATAATGATACAGTTATAAGGAAAAATTATGTAAGATACCTGCTGGAAACGATTAAAGCAGAGCCGAATACATTTTCCATAGAACCTAAAATGATCCAATATCATGATTCGTCAAGAATTGACAGTGCCGGAACCTATTATAATGCATTGGGATGGGCATTCGCATATGGGAAAGATAAGAAGGTGGAGAATTATCAGCATGCCAGAAAGATTTTTGCGGCATGTGCAGGTGCAGCGATTTACCGGCGGGAAGTGTTTGAAAAAATCGGAATGTTTGACGAGAAGCATTTCGCTTATCTGGAAGATGTCGACGTCGGGTACCGGGCAAGGATAGCCGGATATGATAATAGATATGAACCGAAAGCGGAAGTGATACATGTGGGAAGTGCGGCGAGTGGAGCGCGTTATAATGAATTCAAGATCAGGCTGTCTTCACGTAATAATGTGTATCTGCTATATAAGAATATGCCGCTGGGACAGAAGATACTGAACAGCCCGTTATTATTTGCCGGTTTTCTGATAAAATATATATTTTTTCAGCGTAAGGGATATGGAAAACTTTATCTGGATGGCCTGAAAGAAGGATGGCATATGGGAGAAAAGAAAGATAAAGTAGAATATAAGAACAGCAACCTGAAAAATTATATAAAGATCCAGATAGAACTCTGGTGTAATATATTTAAGCGTCTGATGTAATTATACGGCGAATGAAATAAATGATAAAGTTGGTGAGAAAAATTGATTAAAGAAAATCAAAACTTTTTAAATAGAATGCATGTGGTGCTGGATGCATTTGTTATTGTGATCGCGTATGTATTGTCCTGGTATCTGAGGTTCAGAAGCGGGATATTCGAGATGGATCCATGGTATCTGTCACTGCAGGTATATATGAGTGTGCTTATCTTTATTGTACCTGGATATCTGCTGTTGTATTATATTTTTCAGTTATATACACCGAAGCGTGTAAAGGGAAGAAGACTGGAAGCGTGGAATATACTGCAGGCGAATACGATAGGATTTTTGGTATTCATATTAGTGCTTTATTTCAAACATCAGACGGATTTCTCCAGAACGATGATATTCATCTTTTATTGTATGAATATTTTCCTGGAAGTACTGGAACGCAATCTGATCAGAATGGTACTTCGCAAGATCCGGAGCCAGGGATTTAATCAGAAGCATATTTTGCTGATTGGATACAGCCGTGCTGCAGAACAGTATATTGACAGAATTCAGCTCAATCCGGACTGGGGATATAGCATCAGAGGAATTCTTGCGGATAATGTTCCAAGGGGAACGGAATACAAAGGAATCAGAGTCCTTGGAAGGATTGATAATCTGGAGATCGTTCTGCCGGAGAATAAGTTGGATGAGATTGTAATTACACTGGGACTTGCCGAGTATCATAAGTTGGAAAAGATTGTCAAGATGTGCGAAAAATCAGGTGTGCATACAAAGTTTATTCCGGATTATAATAATGTAATACCTACAAAGCCATATACGGAGGATATTCAGGGATTACCGGTTATCAATATCAGAAGAGTTCCGCTCAATGATCCTTTGAATAAATGGATGAAACGCGGTGTAGATATATTTGGAGCGTTTGTTGCAATTATTCTGTTTTCACCTGTTATGGTTGCGACGGCAATCATGATTAAGAAAACGTCGCCGGGTCCGCTGATCTTTTCACAGGAAAGAGTCGGACTACAGAACAAACCATTTAAAATGTATAAGTTCCGTTCTATGGTTGTGCAGGATGAGAAGAAAGAGAAAAAAGGATGGACAACCAAGGATGATCCGAGAGTGACAACGGTAGGGCGTTTTATAAGAAAAACGAGTATTGATGAACTGCCGCAGTTGTTCAATGTACTGCGCGGGGATATGAGTCTGGTAGGACCAAGACCGGAGAGACCACAGTTCGTCGAGAAATTTAAAGAAGAGATACCGAGATATATGATCAAGCATCAGGTAAGGCCGGGACTCACCGGATGGGCACAGGTGAATGGATACAGAGGAGATACTTCTATTAAAAAGAGAATAGAGCATGACCTGTATTACATTGAAAACTGGACACTTGGATTTGACTTTAAAATTATATTTTTAACATTTTTTAAGGGCTTTATTAACAAAAATGCCTATTAGCACTTAAGGAGAAGTCATGAGTAAACGTAGAAAGAAGAAATTAAACAGAAGGCAGCAGGAAATACGAAGAAAAAGACTGAAAAAAAGAAAAAGACGCAGAGCAATTGTAATTATTATAGAATTGATTATTTTATGCATACTTGGAACGACCGCATTTGCATTATTCAAACTTGGAAAGATGGAACGTACTAGTCTGACGAATATAAAAAATAACGGTCTGAAACAGACGGGATATACGAATATTGCTTTGTTCGGGCTGGATTCCAGGGGGAAAAACCTCGGAAAAGGGAATAGGACAGACACGATCATGATCGCCAGCATCAATAATGAGACCAAAAAGGTGAAGCTTATATCGGTATATCGGGATACAATGCTAAAACAGAATGGTGAGCATTATGACAAAGCGAATGCAGCATATTCGGTGGGAGGTCCGGAAATGGCTGTAAATATGCTGAATGAGAATCTGGATCTGGATATTCAGGATTATGTCAGTGTGAATTTCCTTGCGTTGGCAGATGTGATTGATATGGTTGACGGAATCACAGTGAAGATGACAGATGAAGAAGTAGTGCATATGAATAACTACTGTGTAGAGACATCAAAAGTAACAGGTAAAAAATATAAAAAAATTGAGCCGGCGGTGGCCGGGACTTATAAGTTAAATGGTGTACAGGCTGTATCATATGCAAGAATCAGATATACGGCAGGCGGAGATTATAAGAGAACAGAAAGGCAGAGACTTGTTCTTGAAAAGACAGCTAATAAATTAAAAAAGCAGAATCTGGCAACAATTAATAAAATTATAGATAAGGTGATGCCGGAAGTATCGACAAGCTTTTCAACGAAAGAAATTCTTGCACTTGCTTCAGGAGTCTTTGATTTCGAATTGGGAGAAACCAGTGGATTTCCATTTGATCTGGAAACGCCAGACAGCGTTCCGGGATATAGTGGCTCCTATGTGATTCCAAAGGGATTAGAGGAGAATGTAATAAAATTGCATGAATTCCTGTTCCCGGATGAGGATTATACGCCGACAGAAACGGTCACAAATATCAGTGATACACTGATTAATATGACAAATGTATATCCAAGTACGACAGGAAGTGGAACGTCACAATATGAATAAGACAAAAGTAGATGTTATCATTCCGGTATACCATCCGGGAAAAGAATTTGAAAAGATCATTGACAGATTAGAAAAACAAATATATAAAGTGGATCATATCATTCTGCTTCATACAAGGGACGGGCAGAGTTTGGAAAATCTGAAGCAAAAGTATAACAATATAGTTATCGTTGAGATTGAACCGGAGGAGTTTGATCATGCAGCGACAAGAGATAAAGGAATCAGGATATCAGGGGCAGACATTGTAATATGTATGACGCAGGATGCATGTCCGGACAATGACCGATTAACAGAAGAATTGGTACATGCACTGGACAATGACCGAATAGCAGTTGCATATGCAAGACAGCTTCCCAGAAAAGAAAGTACAATTCTTGAAAGATACACAAGGCAATTTAATTATCCGGCAGAAAGCAGGGAGAAAACAAAAGCTGATTTAAAAGATATGGGAATAAAAACATATTTCTGCTCGGATGTATGTGCTGCGTACAATCGGAAAAAATATATAGAAAATGGTGGTTTTGTAAAAAAAGCTATATTTAATGAAGATATGTTGTATGCAGCGAAGGTGATACAGAACGGAGAGAGTATTTATTATAATGCAGAAGCCAGGGTGATTCATTCTCATAACTACAATTTTATGCAGCAATTTCACCGGAATTTCGATATGGCGGTATCGCAGGCGGAGCATCCGGAAATATTTGAAGGAATCAGTTCTGAAAAGGAAGGTATGAAACTGGTAAAGAATACCATGAAATATCTGGTACATCAGGGAAAACCATGGATGATCTGGAAGTTGTTCACTGACTGCGTGGCAAAATACTCCGGATATTTTCTTGGAAAAAGATATCATAGATTGCCGAAAAAAATCATATTAAAATGTACAATGAATCCGCGATATTGGAGATAAAAAGGAAAACACATCTGAAAATATTGAAATTTAGAAAAAAATAGGTTAATATGTAAAAAGGTTTGTGTTGAATTAGGATAAATGCGGAAAGGATATGAAATATGGCAAGAAATACAAAAAGAAAAGTCAGGCGGAGAGGTCGTCGGAAGAAGAGAGGATTTGCTTCCTGGTCTTTTGGAAAGAAGATAGGAGCAGTTTTAGGCGGAACATTTCTTGCTGTTGCTGTCATTGGTATGGTAATCCTGGCAAGTAAAATGAATAAATTAAAATCCGTAAAGCTTAATACAGATAAGTTGAATATCTCAGATGAGGTACAGCATGAGGAAGGATATACGAACGTTGCGCTGTTTGGACTAGATTCAAGAGAAAATGATCTGGGTAAGGGAAATCGTAGTGATACGATCATGATAGCGAGTCTGAATAACGATACAAAAGAAGTGAAGCTTGTATCAATTTACAGAGATACTTTATTAGAATTGGATGATGGAAGCTATAATAAAGCCAATGCAGCATATGCTTTTGGGGGTCCGGAAGGAGCCGTCTCGCTGATCAACCGGAATTTGGATATGAATATTGAAAAATATGTGACGGTTAACTTTAACGCCCTGGTAGATGTAATAGATGCGGTTGGAGGCTTGGATCTGGAACTTACGCATGATGAAGTTGTGCATATGAATAACTATTGTGTAGAGACTTCGAAAGTAACAGGAAAGAGTTATGAAAAGATTGAACCGGAAGTAGAGGGGACTTATCATCTGAATGGTGTGCAGGCGGTATCTTATTCAAGAATTAGATATACGGCAGGTGGAGATTTTAAACGTGCAGAGCGTCAGCGTCTGGTGTTGGAGAAGATTGCCGATAAAGTACAGAATATGAGTGTCGGAACTGTTAATAAGATTATTGACAGTGTATTTCCACAAATATCAACTAATTTTACACTAGCAGAGATGATCGGATATGCGAAAAATCTTACAAAATATAAGCTGGGTGATTCTATTGGATTCCCGGCAGATAATACGACAGATATGCTGAATGAGGTCGGAAGTGTAGTTATTCCGGATACATTGTCTTCAAATGTAATGGAAGTACATAAGTTCCTGTTTGGAAATGATGGTTATACTGTGTCAAGTACAATTACAAGTGTAGAAAATGGAATTGCTGAAAAATCATCAGATAAAGCAAAGAGCGGTTCGGCAGTAGATGATGATGAGGTTCCTAGTTCTGCAGGATATAAGAGTACATATTCTAACAGCACTTCGGGAACAACCGGCAACACTTCGGGAACAACTGGCAGCGGTTATGGAACGACAACAGGAACGACAGGCGGGTATTCATCTGGAAGTGCAACGGGAAGTGGAACGACAACAGGAACAACCGGCAGCAGTTATGGAACAACCGGCGGCAACTATGGAACGACAACAGGAGGAACAACAGGAGGAACAACATCAGGGACGACGACCGAAACGACGGATGGTACGGAATAAATAGTAATAAAAAGAAAAAGAGGTAGGTTACATGAGAAAAATAAAGAAATTAGTTGTAACATTCTTGGCAATTTGTCTGATGTGTCCAGGCTTATCTGTAATTACAGAGGCAGCAACAGCTGAATTACGTTTTGCAGATCCATCAACAACGGTGGGCGCAGAGGTTGAGGTCAAAACAAAATTATCTTCAGTGTCATCACTGCAGTCAATGGAAGCAACATTGACATATGATAAAAGTGAATTGAAATTTATCAGTGGTGATAATGCAACTGCAAAGGATGGAACCATTAAGATTTCATGGACAGGTACAGGAACTACTGCAGAATTCAACTTGAAATTTCAGGCTTTAAAAGAAGGAACTTCGAATATAGAGGTATCCAGTGCAACAGGAACAGCAACAGATGGAAGTACACTGGAGATTACACAGGGAAGTTCGGCAGTTACAATCGGTGCGGGAGATCCGTCACTAATCAAGGATGATACGGAAGATCAGAGCGAAGATTCAAAGACGACAGCAGCTGACGGCCCGGTTGTAAAAGTAAATGGTAAAAAATATGTTGTAGGCAGTGAATTCTCAGAAGAATTGATTCCGGATGGATTCAAAAAGGGTGAGATGACATTTGAAGGATCTAAATATACTGTGATTACGCAGGAAGCAAGTGGAATCAATGCAATGTATCTGACGGAAAAGAGCAGCGGAGATTCGGATTTCTTCTTGTACAATAGTGATGATGGTTCGTTTTCACCCTTTGAGGAAGTGGAAATCGCAAAAGACAGATATATCATTCCGTTGATGAATGATGGAAAATTAAAACTTTCAAGCAGATATCAGAAGACAACCCTGACATTAAACGGAAAAGAATTTGATACATGGCAGGATACGAAAGATGCGGAATACTATATTGTTTATGCTTTGAATTCTGATGGAGAAAAGACAACATATCGTTATGATACAACAGACGGAACCTATCAGAAATATTCACCGGAGTCACAGGGAACAACTTCAGGCAATAAAAATAACGGAAAAGGACTCTGGGGGAAGATTCTCAATTTTGTAGAGGAATTTCTTGATATTGTAGTAATCATTGCAATTGCATTGTTCCTGTTAGTGCTACTGATGTTTATTGTTACTGCGATTAAACTTCGCCACAGAGATTTGGAACTGGATGATCTTTATGATGAGTATGGTATCGATATGGATGAAGAAGAAGCGGTTCTGAAAGAGAAAAAGAAGGAAGAAAAGAAAGAAGAAAAAGCCAAGAAAGCTTCAAAAAAAGTGAAGAAAAAACCAGTAAAGAAATATTACGACGAAGATGAATTCGAAGGTTATGATGATGAGGATGACTTTGATGATGAAGATCCATGGATTACAGAGAATATTGCCAAGGCTATGGACACGTCTAATATGAAAAGCAAAAAATCTTCTAAGAAAAAGAAACCATCCAAAGGTGTCCGTGCCTTAGATGAGACAGGTCCGGCAATCCGTAAACCTGTTAAGAAGATTAATCTGGAGGATACCAATGATTTTGAAGCCTTTACACCTCTGGATGAAGAAGCATTTGATAACTTTGAAGGTTATTATTCAGAAGATGATGATTATGATCTGTTCGGAGCAGGTTATGATGATGACGATCTGTTTGATGCGACAGCAGATCTTTTGAGTAATCATCCGGAAAAGAGAAGAAGTCATGCGGAGATGGATGATACATTCAAAATGGATGTGATTGACCTCGATTAAAATAGGATGAATAGAATGAACCGGTTTGCAGAAATCAGAAAGAAATTGATGGAAGCAAACCGGTTCGTTTTTTATTTTCATGTATTCCTGACAAGCTTTTTGAGTGTAGAAAATGTATACCCCATCTCATCCCATTTTCCAAGCAGCTCATCCAGAATCTCACCATTGGTTCTGGAGGTGTTATGCAGCAGCACGATGGCACCCGGATGGATCCGTCCGAGAAGCTTGTCAAAGGCTTCTTCTTTGGATGGCTGCGCGTCGGCCAGCCAGTCAACGTAGGCAAGACTCCAGAAGAAGGTATGATACTCCATGTCTTTTGCCATCTGCAGATTTTCAGTACTGTATTTTCCCTGTGGCGGCCGGTAGAAGCGAGTCATGGATTTGCCTGTGATATCTTTATACAGAGCTTCTACACTCTTAAGTTCTCTGGAAAATGTCTCCTTTGTTGCAATCTGGGACATGTCGGGGTGATGGAAAGTATGGTTGCCGATGGTATGACCTTCTTTTAACATCTGCTTTACCAGCTCCGGATTATCACGCAGAAAGTTTCCGACAACAAAAAATGTGGCTTGAACGTTGTGCCGTTTTAAAGCATTCAAGATAGCCGGTGTATTTCCGTTTTCATAGCCGCAGTCAAAAGTGAGATAGATGACTTTTTTATCCGTCTTTTGTGCATAGTAGGCGTGATATTGCTGAAGCTCATCGAAAGATGCATTACCGACAGGAACTTTGCCTTCCTCCTGAAAACTGAGACCCCAGTTTTCGGCAGCCGGCAGAATCGTGGAGAGGGGATTGCCGGAAGTCGAGGCTGTCGGAACTGTGCCGGAGGAAGCTGCATTACCGGATGGACTTTTATCATCTGTTCTGACAGACGCAGGTGGAAAGATCCGGGCAATCTGTCCGCCTGCAAAGAAACAGAATGAAAAGAAGAATAAGAGGATCAATGGTTTGTAATTATGTAACCGGGACATAAGAACTCCGCAAGAATCATTTGTTCATATATATGCAGCGAATGCAAAGTTATGACTTGCCTTGCAAATAGCAGGGAATCATAGTAGTATAGGGAAGAAAGAAAAATGGACGGAAATGAATGGAATATGGATGAAAAAATAAATGAACAGGTAAAGAATAAAAAGCAGGACAATATGATCACGCCGGAGATCCGGTATAAAAAGACAGCGAAGGGCATAGTGATCACAGAATATTCCGGGACGGACAGTTACGTGGTCCTGCCGGATGAGATAGAAGGCGAAGCTGTGACCGCACTGGATGACTATGCATTTGCCAGGAATCTGGAAGTGGAAGAAATCTGGCTGCCGGAAGACTTGAAAGAAGTTGGTCGTTACGTATTCTACCGCTGTCGGAATCTTAAGAAACTGGTTATGGGAAATCAGCTGCTGGACATGGGAGGCGGTGCGCTGACGGGCTGCCATCTGACGAAAGTAGAGATTTATTTCCGTGAGGGGAAGAAAAGTTGTCTAAAATCCATTGTGGAAGAGATGCGCTATCAGATCCGTGTAAATTTGTATGGATGCAGTTGGCGATATGATGCAGGTGAAGAAAAAAACTGTACAGATGGACAGATGTGGGAAGCCAGAATCATTTTCCCGGAACACTATGAAGAAGCAGTAGAGAATACGCCGGCAAGAATCCTGGAGACGCACCATCACGGCGCGGGAGGATATTACCGCCAGTGCTTTTATAACCGGGAATTAGATTATAAGAAATATGATGAGATGTTCTATCATACGGTTGCGGAGGATACAGAAGAGACGGCGGTGGAGCTTGCACTGGACCGTCTGCGTTTCCCGGAGGAATTGTCGGAGAAGAGCAAAAATGTCTACAAAACATACATACGGGAGCATATGGAAACGGTGGCAGCGTATCTGGTAAAGAGAGAAGATATAGAAGGAATCCGGTTCCTGGAGCAGAAGAAGCTGTGGAGTGAACCGTCTTTACAGAAAGGTATGGATGTAGCGGCAGAGGGGAACAGGACGGAAAGTCTGAGTGTGCTTATGGATGTCAGAAAAGAGTTGTTCCCGAAGAGGAAAAAGACGTTTGAATTGTAAGGAGAAAAAGCGGAAAATCATATGGCAGATACGAAGAGACGTATAAAAAATGAAGAAATAAAGAAAGAAACAACAGAACCAGAGGCTGTGTCACAGTCAACTGCCATGCAGGAGCGTATGGAGTCTGTCAGCCGAAAAATCCTGATCACGGCAAGAAATGAGCTTTATATGAAGATGCGTTTCCTGGACGTTGCATTGTCGTGCATGCCATTTATACCGGATACTGGTGCGGACGGCATGGGAACGGATGGACTGTACCTTTATTATGATCCGCAGTATCTGGGGGGATTGTTCCGGGAAGACCGCGTTATGGTGAACCGGATCTATCTGCATCTGGTACTGCATGGTATCTTCCGGCATATGCTCCGGAGAAAGGGAAGAGAAGAGCGGATTTATCATCTGGCCTGCGACATTGTGGCAGAATCCATCATCGACGGGCTTCAGTACCGCTGTGTGATGAAGGCCAGGTCTCTTCCGAGAAGAGAGATGTATCGGATGCTGAAAAAGAAAATGAAAACACTGACGGCAGAACGGGTATATGAAGTGCTGAAGAAAGAAGAATTCCCGGAAACGAAGCTTGGACAGTTAGAGTCAGACTTCCGTGTGGACGATCACAGCTACTGGCCGAAAGATGAGGAAAAGAAGAAGCAGAGCCAGATCGAGAATCAGTGGCAGGACATCAGCGAACGTATGGAGACGGAGATGGAGACATTTTCCAAAGAGGCATCGGAAAGTTCGGGCAGTCTGATCGATCAGGTGAAGGTTGAGAACCGGGAACGGATGGATTACCGGGAATTCTTACGGAAATTTTCGGTTTTAAAAGAAGAGATGACGGTAGACCCGGATTCGTTTGATTATAATTTCTACAGCTATGGTTTGTCGTTGTATGGGAATATGCCATTGATCGAGCCGCAGGAGTGGAAGGAAGTCCAGAAGGTCGAAGAATTTGTGATTGTGATCGATACATCAATGTCGTGCTCCGGAGAACTGGTGAAGAAGTTTCTGGAAGAGACATACGGTGTGTTGAGTGAGAACGACAGTTTTTTTCGGAAGGTGAATATTCATATCATACAGTGTGATGACCAGATCCAGACGGATCAGAAGATTACCTGTGAGGAAGAATTGAAATCTTATATGGAGAAGTTAGAATTAAAAGGCGAAGGCGGAACGGATTTTCGCCCGGCATTTGCCTATGTGGACGAAATGATCCGGCAGCATGCATTTGAACATCTGCGGGGGATGATCTATTTTACGGACGGACGTGGGATCTATCCGGCGAAGCGCCCAGTCTACGAGACGGCATTTGTGTTCATGGAGGAAGAATATGAGGACGTGGATGTCCCGCCATGGGCGATCAAGATCATTCTGGAAGAAGGGCAGGACTTTTAAGGAAATGTTGAAATACATGGAGGAAAGAAAATAAATGGATATAAAGCGAGCAAAGAAAGAAATCAAAGATTCCATCGAGGCATATCTTGCCAAAGATGAGTTTGGGGATTATATGATTCCACAGATCAGACAGAGACCGATTCTTTTGATGGGGCCTCCGGGGATCGGGAAGACCCAGGTGATGGAGCAGGTGGCCAAAGAGTGTAAAGTGGCGCTGGTGGCATATACGATTACGCACCACACCAGACAGAGTGCGGTGGGACTGCCATTTATTGAAAAGAAAGTATATAGCGGAAAAGAATATTCCGTTACCGAATATACGATGAGTGAGATTATTGCCTCAATATACGATAAGATGGAAGAAACGGGATTAAAAGAAGGAATTCTGTTCATTGATGAGATCAACTGTGTGTCCGAGACGCTGGCACCGACGATGCTGCAGTTCCTGCAGTGTAAGATGTTCGGCAATCAGAAGATCCCGGAAGGCTGGATCATCGTGGCAGCAGGTAATCCGCCGGAATATAATAAGTCGGTCCGTGATTTTGATGTGGTGACACTCGACCGTATTAAGAAGATTGATGTGGATGTGAACTATGATGTCTGGAAAGAGTACGCATATCAGGCAGATATCCATTCGGCGGTCCTTGCATATCTGGAGATCCGCAGGGACTATTTCTACCGCATGGAGACGACCGTGGACGGAAGAGTCTTTGCAACGGCCAGAGGATGGGAAGATCTCTCCCAGCTTCTGAAGACATATGAGAAGCTGGGAAAGAAAGCAGACAGAGAGGTCGTTCATCAGTACATTCAGCACTGGAAGATTGCAAAGGATTTTGCAAATTATCTGGAACTGTACAGAAAATACAAGAAAGATTACGGACTTGAGAAGATCATTGAAGGTGTCTACACAAAGGACACCTTGGAAAGACTGCAGTATGCAGCATTTGATGAGCGTCTCAGTGTAGTTAACATGCTGATCGGAAGACTGGGAACTTGCTTTAAAGATTATTTCCTGAAAGACCGGTTTGTGACGATCTTATATGAATATCTGAAGTTATTAAGATCCAATCTGCAGATCGATCTTGTAGTCTGTGAAGCGAGGGACAAGTACGAAAAACTCCGGAAAGAAGAGCAGATGACAAAGCAGGAAGATCATGTACGCAAACAGGTACTGGATACGCTGGAATCCTATGAACAGCTTACGAAAGAGGAACATCTGGACGGAGAAGCAGCATTTGAACGTGTAAAGGAATTGTTTGGCAATGAAGTGGCAGGGCGGGAAGAACTGACAGAGCATACACTTGTTGCGCTGGAACACGCATTTGAGTTCATGGAAGATGCATTCGGAGACAGTCAGGAGATGGTCTCTTTCGTGACAGAGCTTAACACGAATTATTACAGTATTCAGTTCCTGAAGGAAAATGACTGCGACAAGTATTATCAGTACAATAAGAAATTGTTATTTGACAAACAACAGGAAGAGATCCTGTCCGAAATGGATGAGATCGAACAGGATCTGAACAGAATACGTTAATTTCTTAACGGAGTTTTAACAAAAGAAGTACATTTACTTTAAACGGCACAGGTGTTAGAATAAACAATGTATATGGATACTGGGAGAATTGCGGATATAACGCATATAAGAGCAGCATATACGATGAATGAACGTAAAAAATATAAGATGACATAAAGGAGAATATATATGAAATGGAATCAGTTTCGCCTGAAGACGACGACAGAGGCAGAAGATATCGTCAGCAGCATGCTTGCTGATCTTGGAATCGAGGGAGTGCAGATCGAGGACAAGATACCGCTCACCCAGTCTGACAAAGAGCAGATGTTCGTAGACATCCTGCCGGATATACCGGAAGATGATGGATGTGCATATCTGACATTCTATCTGGACGAAGATGTAGACAAACAGGAACTGTTACTGAAAGTCAGACAGGAATTGGAAGAGATGAGAAGCTACCTGAATGTAGGAGAATGTACGATTGAAGAATCACAGACAGAGGATGTAGACTGGGTGAATAACTGGAAACAGTATTTCCATCAGTTCTATATTGATGACATTCTTGTCATTCCTTCATGGGAAAATGTCGAGGCGAAGGACAGTGACAAGATGGTGATCCATATCGATCCGGGTACAGCATTCGGAACCGGTATGCATGAGACAACACAGCTCTGCATCCGTCAGCTTAAGAAATATGTGACAGAGGATACAGAAATCTTAGATGTAGGATGTGGAAGCGGAATCCTTGGAATGCTGGCATTGAAGTTCGGCGCAAAGCATTCCGTAGGAACGGATCTGGATCCGTGTGCGATCGATGCAACATATGAGAATATGGACAATAACGGAATCAGCAGAGATAAGTATGAAGTCATGATCGGTAACATCATTGATGATAAAGCAGTACAGGACAAGGTGGGATATGAAAAATATGATATTGTAGCAGCAAATATCCTGGCAGATGTACTGGTGCCGCTGACACCTGTGATCATTCATCAGATGAAAAAGGGCGGTATCTATATCACGAGTGGAATCATCGAAGACAAAGAAGATGTGGTAGTAGAAGCTGTGAAGGAGGCAGGCCTGGAAGTCCTGGAAGTCAATCACCAAGGTGAGTGGGTATCTGTAACAGCAAGAAAGAATTAGAGGATCTGATATGCAGCATTTTTTTGTATCACCGGAACAGGTGAGGGAAGAAAAAATCTATGTAGAAGGCAGTGACGTCAATCATATGAAGAATGTGCTCCGTATGAAGACTGGCGAGGAACTGACCATTGGGGACGGTGACGGGTGGCTCTATGTGTGTGTGGTGGAATCTTACGAAGAAGACATGGCGGTACTTAAGATTCTGGAGAAAAAGAAGGATGAGAGCGAACTTCCGTCAAAAATCTATCTGTTTCAGGGGCTCCCAAAACAGGACAAGATGGAACTGATCGTGCAGAAAGCGGTGGAACTGGGTGTATACCAGGTGATTCCGGTGGCAACGAAGCGTGCAGTGGTAAAGCTGGATGCAAAGAAAGCAAAAAAGAAGGTCGAACGCTGGCAGCAGATCGCAGTCAGTGCGGCAAAGCAGGCAGGAAGAGGCATTATCCCGGCAGTGGGAGAAGTGTGTACTTATGCACAGGCCCTGAAGTATGCAGAGGAACTGGATGTTGTCCTGATCCCGTATGAACTGGCAGAAGGCATGGAAGAGACGAAGCAGATCATTGCAGAGATCCGGCCGGGGCAGTCGGTCGGCATCTTTATCGGACCGGAAGGCGGCTTTGAGAAAGAAGAAGTAGAACAGGCTGTGAAAGCCGGGGCAGAGCCGCTGACACTTGGGAAGAGAATCTTACGGACAGAGACGGCCGGACTTACAATGCTTTCGGTTCTGATGTTCCATCTGGAAGGGTAGAGACATAATCTAATACTAAGAATGAAGAGTACAGGAAGTGAAGAAATGAAGGAAGTATATCTGGATAATTCGGCGACCACCATGGCATATCGAAGCGTCGGGGAACTGGTGCAGAAGGTTATGTGTGAAGACTATGGCAATCCGTCTTCCATGCATAACAAGGGTGTGGAAGCAGAAAAATATATAAAAGAAGCAAAAGAGACATTTGCAAGACTATGGAAAGTACAGGAAAAGGAAGTGTATTTTACTTCCGGCGGTACCGAAAGTGACAATATGGCATTGATCGGTGCAGCAAGGGCGAACAAGCGTGCAGGCAACCACCTGATCACGTCATCTATTGAACATCCGGCGATCATTAATACCATGCGTTTTCTGGAAGAGGAAGAAGGATTCCGTGTAACCTATCTTCCGGTAGATCAGTATGGAAGGATCCGTCTGGATGCACTGCAGGAAGCACTGTGTGAAGATACGATTCTGGTATCGATCATGTATGTGAATAATGAGGTAGGTTCTGTCCAGCCGATTCAGGAAGCGGCAAGTATCGTAAAGGCATATAATAAAGATATTTTATTCCATGTCGATGCGGTACAGGGATTTGGAAAATATAAGATTTACCCGAAGAAACTTAAGGTAGATATGTGTTCCGTCAGTGGTCATAAGATCCACGGACCGAAGGGTGTGGGTGCTTTATACATCGGTGAAAATGTAAAGATCCGTCCGATCGTTTATGGAGGCGGCCAGCAGCATGATATGCGTTCCGGAACAGAAAATGTACCGGGAATCGCAGGACTTTCCCTGGCAGCAAAGACGATTTATGACAACCTGGATAAGAAGGTAGAGAAGATGAGGATGCTAAAGCAGCATTTCATCGAAGGCGTGGAAAAGATTGAGAATACGACGATCCACGGATTATATGATGAGACATCGGCACCACATATTATCAGTGTAGGAATCGCAGGTATCCGGAGTGAAGTATTGCTGCATGCGCTGGAAGATAAGGGAATCTATGTATCATCCGGTTCGGCATGTGCATCCAATCATCCACAGATCAGCGGTGTGTTAAAGGGAATCGGCGCAAGGCAGGAGTTCCTGGATGCGACCCTCAGGTTCAGTATGTCAGAATTTACTACGATGGAAGAGATTGACTATACGCTCGATGCACTATATAATATAGTACCGATGCTTAGAAGATATACCAGACATTAGAAAGTTACAGATAAAAGAGAAAGAGATCAGGAAAGGAATCAGAAGATGAGATTTCATACATTTTTATTAAAATATGGAGAGATTGGAATTAAGGGAAAGAACCGTCATCTGTTCGAGGATGCACTGGTACGCCAGGTGCGCTATGCATTAAAGGATGTGGACGGACAGTTTGATGTGCATAAGTCACAGGCGAGAATCTATGTGGACTGTGAAGGAGATTACGATTATGATGAGACGGTAGAACATCTGAAAAAGGTATTTGGTCTGGTCGGAATCTGTCCGGTTGTCCGTATGAAGGATAAAGGATTTGAGGAACTGAAGAAAGACGTTGTGGCATATATGGATGAGATGTATCCGGATAAGAACTTCACATTCAAAGTAGAATCCAGACGTGCAAAGAAGTCGTACCCATTGAATTCTATGGAGATCAGCCGTGACCTTGGAGAGGCTATTTTGTATGCATTTCCGGAGAGCGGAATCAAAGTCGATGTGCATCATCCGGATGTCATGGTCAATGTAGAAGTAAGAAATGAGATTTATGTATATTCACAGATTATCCCGGGAGCAGGCGGAATGCCGGTTGGAACGAATGGGTCGGCGATGCTGCTGTTATCCGGTGGTATTGACAGCCCGGTTGCGGGATATATGGTATCAAAACGTGGTGTGAGTCTTGAAGCAACCTATTTCCACGCACCGCCGTATACAAGTGAGCGTGCAAAACAGAAAGTTGTGGATCTTGCGAAGAAGGTAGCAAAATATTCCGGACCGATCAAGCTTCACGTAGTTAACTTTACTGACATTCAGCTTTATATCTATGACCAGTGCCCGCACGATGAACTGACGATCATTATGAGAAGATATATGATGCGTATTGCAGAGCATTTTGCAAAAGAAGATGGATGCTTAGGGATGATCACAGGCGAGAGTATCGGGCAGGTGGCAAGTCAGACTATGCAGAGCCTTGCGGCAACCAATGATGTATGTACGATGCCGGTTTATCGTCCGCTGATCGGATTTGACAAGCAGGAGATCGTGGATGTATCAGAGAAGATCGATACTTACGAGACATCCATCCAGCCATTCGAAGACTGCTGTACGATCTTTGTGGCAAAACATCCGGTAACAAAGCCGAATATTGATGTGATCCGACGTTCGGAAGAGAACCTGAATGAAAAGATTGATGAGCTGATGAAGCAGGCGATCGAGACTGTTGAGGTCATTGAAGTAAAATAAAAAAAGAGGGCTGAACCCTTAAACAGGTCAGCCCTTTTTCTAAGTAAATCATTT